>TARA_R110002096_G_scaffold2689_3_pt1 | contig 15731 bp, 19 predicted proteins | sample TARA_R110002096 | Tara Oceans TARA_R110002096 (sample SAMEA4397295) | marine metagenome | biome: Polar Biome; feature: [DCM] deep chlorophyll maximum layer (ENVO:01000326); material: water (ENVO:00002006), including particulate matter (ENVO:01000060) such as... | depth 35 m | reverse complement strand
CATTGTAATCTTCTTGCGCTTTTGCAGCGTTCAACTGATTTATTAGTTGAGAACTTTGCATTCCCGTACCAGTAGATGCGCCCCCTAGATTAAAAATTTTGCTTAAAGCATTGGCTGCAGCGTCTTCGCCTGCTTCAACTCTACCAATTCTAGATTGATTTAGGGCATTAAATAATGGGCCTTTAGTTAAAAAATCTTTTCCAAAGTACTTGTCTAAAATGCCTTGCGTAGAACCTATGTTCCCAAGACTCTGATTAAAGAGTCCTTGCATTTCTGGAGAGAACTGATAACCTGCTCCTTGCGGTCCATAAGAAGCAGAAGCAAAGGGATTGGAAGAAGTTCCAGTTAACATTCGGGCAGGCCCGATATCTCCCATCTCTGTTCCGGGGCCGTACAGGGCGGCTAGCGTATCTCTGCGCCCCTTCTTAAACTGTTTGCTTGGCTTAGGGTCAAACAGACTACCTATTCCTGAGAATATACCCATGTCTTTTCTCCTTGTGTTTTTCTAAAACACTTCTGCGGGGGCTAAAGCCACCATCGTCTTCGTAAAATTACTACTTTCTCTATGCAACCTTTCGGTAGGATGGTATCGAAGCCCAACATAGTCTCTTCGCCATGCCAACCAATAACAGAAACTAGTTTAATGTCTTTTTCAGTGTCTTCTACAATCCAACCCGGACTTTTAATTGTTGCTGTTTCCAAGTCGTCAGTCCTCTCGAACCACCCGCAGTGTGTCGAGGTTATGTCCCTCCAAGTCACCAGCACTAAAGGCTTCTTCTTGAGTTCTTTGAAGCTCCAGCATTCTAACGGTCGCTCTTTCGACACCAGTTGTTACTTCTTTGCGCATTTCATTTACTTCTGCCCTCGCACCAAATCCCTGTTTAACAACGTCAAGAAGCAGGGTTTGGGCCATAGTAAAACCACAGCCACTTGTTAGAACTTTTTCTTTTGTGCTCTGCTCTTCCCACACTTGTTCCCACCAAGCAGGGCAACCAGTTTCGTCTGCTGTCTGTGGGCATTTGTGACATTTAAAAGCGTTCTTATACTTTTTATGTGTGAGCACATCTCGTTTCATGTTAGTCTTTACTGCAAGCAATAATTTCTACGTAAGCTGGTCGCCAGTTTCCATTAGCCATTGTTCCATTTGCAGGATTTACAGTTTGGTTTTGAGTACCACTGTAATTACTGACGCTGCCGGAAAGATTATGTCCGTGTGAGGCACCACCAACAGCCGCAATATTGTTGCCATCAGCAGACGTAAATCCATGGTTAGCAGCAACTACAGCTAGGTTATCAGTATGTGTATGCGACTCAAGAGTTCCTGACATGCTCAACTGAGTTGTACCGATAGTCCAGTTACCCCCAGTCGTGTAAGCGTTGCTACTTGTAATACTGCTACTAAGGACTAAAGATTTTTCATTCCAAGTATTAACAAGACTCCATCCACTAGGAACGGATTTAGCAATAAACAGCATGATAGATCCAACAGGGATTATAGTAGAGCTAGCTTCTTGCTTAGAAGATATCGCTGTAGAAATGGCAGAAAATTCTGCATCTACTTCACTACCCTTAATAACTTTAGATGCGTTCCCAGAAGTTAGGTTATCTTTAGTGCTAAAATCTGTTGTTGGTGTATAATTACTCATTCTATTTATCCTCTCTACCTATTTTAACAAAGAGAGATAGTTGTTCTAAACTTATAGCATTACCGCTAGAAGCAAAAGAAACTCCAATACTCACTACTCGACCTGTTCTAGAAGCTGCTGTTCTTAGCTTAGATAGTGAAACGCTTCCGGCCCACTCTCCAACATTCCATTCAGACGAGTTCCATTCAGACAATGTACCTGCACTAGGAACTAACAATTGAGCAGACCCAGAATTTTGCCCAATGTCTAAGTCCCAATCCAAAGTAATCTCTTGTCCACTTGCTCCGAAAATTGTAGCTCCAACATTTTTCAAAATTTTTAATTTGGAACTATCGAAATCAGCGTATGTACTTGACCATCTACAGGAATAACTTTTTGCACTCGGAGGAGAAGTAGTCGTGTCAATATCTGAATATCCAGAGTATTTCCCTATGCACCCTCCAAACCCTAAAAAAGTATCCCCTTCAAAGTAAACAAAGCTGTACCAATCAGTGTTAACGTACTTCGTAACTCTATTAACCTTTTGATCTTGCTCAATATTATCATTATGAAAGACCCAGATATCTCCGCCGGGAGCCTTTAACCAGTACTGTCTTTCTTCTGGATTGTACTGGCTACGGATTTTACTTAGATTCCCAACAGGGGTATTCATATCATCAACTAGTTCTTTTCTAACGACGATAGACAACTCGCCCATCTCTACTCTTTGAGTAGTAAAAACTACTTGCTTTAAAGATCTAACTCCTGTAGCAGACAAAAAATAAATGTCGTTACCAACTTGCTGAACACTGTCTCTTGCAACACAACCAATGCCCTGTATAATCTGTTCTATAACTAGACTTCCGGGAACTTCTGGACTGTCAAATATAACAATACTGTTTCGAAGAAACGCTACAAGAAATCCATCAAAAGAAGATATTGCAGTTAGCTCGTCAAAACCTGTATGCACTGCACCCGCATTTGACATTAGGTCTATCTCACCGGCACCAGTACTCCAATGTGTTTCATCTAATAAAGCACAATAAGCAATTACGTTTTTTCCTGTACCAGTGTCTGCTTTTTGCGCCCACAGCCTTCCGAAAGCACTATGAATTATGTTACCGTTAGGTACTGTGCCACTTGCTGCACTAACATCTGCGAAAGTACTAGATCCGGTATAAGCAATTAGATCGTTGCTAGCCCTAGCTCCAATAACCTTTTCGTCAAAGTTTACAAACTGCCAATCATTACCAGAAGGGCTAGTGCTTCCAGTGATATCTTCAAAGTCAGAGTAAGGAGAGTCTAGTTTAAAAATTTTCCTAGTGCTTGCAACTGTCGCAGTAGCAATAAGTTTATTTCCTCCAGAAGCATTGTACTGAAACAACTGTTCAATGTCTGGGTAACCAACTAGTCCGACAAACTTAGCAACGACGCTAGATCCACCACCTGCACTAGTACCCGTACTACTGTCAAGCGCTACAATTTTATAGCTATTCGCATCTGGAACATTAGTTAAAACGTGACTTTCGTTTAAAACAGCAGCGTCAACACCTGAAGTAGCTGCAGCGCCACTAAGCGTTACTGTGTCTCCTACCGCTCTGCCATGCGCTGTATGCGCTACAGTAACTACAGTAGAAGCTTGAACGCCCACCTTAACATTTGCTACAGGGTATCCAGAAATTTCTACTTTAGTGACAGTCTTAAATAGAGCCGTACCGTTTACAGTGCCTGCGGTAGTAGGTAAGGTAAGTGTTTCAGTAATCGCTGCATCAGACACGTTTGTCCCAGTGATAGTTACTGTTTTATCGCCGTCAGTAAAGTACTGAGAATCGTTCCCAGTACCTGTTAAATCTATTGTAGTTCCGTTAACCGCATTATCGTAACTGCTAGCTAACTTAAAACTGTCTGCATCTACCTTAACTACGTAATAAGTTGACTCATGTGCCAATCCAGCTAGCGCTGTGCCACCACCGTTATGGTAAGTGACACTGTTGGTCGTAGCTAGTGCATGACTTGATACAGTGATAACGTCGGTAGAAGTATTTACCGCGCTAGTACCTACTGTTACTGAAGCCGTAGTAGCGCTTATGTACCTCGGCGCTGTAGGAGGCAGACTTTCACTAACTAAAGTAAAAGTAGCTACTGGCCTAGCAGCAACGGCTATGCCGTCATCGTCTGCTTCAGTAGCCGCTGCAGGAGTAATAGGGTTAGCTCCTAACGTAAGAGCAAACTTAGAACTGGTAGAACTAAACCCTTTGCGGTTACCTAATCTACCTGAAGAATCAAAAGCAATGTTGTTAGCAACACGGGCAAATGTAGGTTGAGCTTGTATTTGCTCCCCCTCAAGGTTTAAACCATAGATTCCCGGTGCACGTAAGACTAATGATTGTACTTTAGTAGGCATTAGTAATCTCCGAAAACCACCCAATCACCGCCACCTTGAGCTTGCCACTTGTGGTTCTGCTCGTAAGCGACAGCATCTCCAACGGCCTGTTGATAAGCTCGCTGTACATCTGAGCTACTCTCTCCTTCATCTTCGCCTCGCTCACGAATAGCCAAGGACAAAGCACGAAGGTAAACAGGGTTCCAAGGAACCTTAGTGTACTGGTCGTCAGCATTTAAATCCTCTTGAGGAATAACACACTCTACATCCATACTGTAAATTGCATCTGGAGTTTGATAGAATCTAATGTTAAGTGATTGTGTTGCGTTAACTCCGGCTACAGCAAATTGAACTGGCTCCGCTGTTTCGTTGTTAGTAGTCTGTGATTGTCGTCTAGCGTAGTCATAAGGCACAGGTTGCAACCTTACATTAGTAGTTGTATTATAAACATCTATGACTCTAGTACGTTGATTAGTAAAAATTGGATTTGCTTCTAAAGCGTAAGTACTTGTACTAGCTGCAGTAGTTACAGCAACAGTATCCTGTAAACTCGTCCAATCGAAAGCATCTTCAACTTCTCTTTTTGCATCATTTATTAGCCGAAGAATAGCAGAAGACTGGTCAGTATCATTAACACTGTTAACTTCAGATTCACGAAGACGAACAAGTATTTTATTCACCATGTCCAATACTGTTACGGCGGCTTGTGACATAAAAAACTCCTTAAAGTAGGGAGGCCAAATGGCCCCCCTTATCCTTTAAAAATTAGACAACTTCGCGAGGAATGACCATTGCATAAACAGTACCAGAGCCAATGTCTAAGGCACCACCAGTATTATTAGCCACTATTACTGTTACAGTATTTGCAGCTGTAACTGAGCCAGTTACCATAAGGTCTGTTACGTCTAGACTATGCGAAGCCAAAACAAAATCGCCAAGTTGCGCTCCAGTAACAGTTACTTCAACAGCTTCTTCATTGCCATCAGCGATACTTGCTAGGTCTACTGCCGTAGAGCCAACCGCGTATTTAGTTACGGACTGTCCGTAATTTGTGCTTGTAGGTAAAGCCATATTAAATCTCCTTTAAAATAAATGTACTACGCGGCAACTGCAATTAGAATGCCAGCATCATCGCGAAGTTCAGCCGTACCATAAAGAGTGTCAGCGGTGAACAAGTCACCCAAGAACTCCTGCTTGTACTGCGTCTGTGTGCGAACACCCATTTGCTCAATAAGTGCCAAAGCGCCTTTATGTGCAAGAAGACAGGCACGTGAACTATCCGTAGGAGCGTTTGAAGAAACATAAACAGGAACCCCGTAAATGTCGCCAACCAAACCATTGCGGATTGTATTGCCTGCACCAATTTCACCAGTAAAAGCCTGCTCGGTAAAGCGAGCAATACCCGTCAAATTTTTCTTCTCGACTGGAGGAATAATAAGGAAGCGGTCAGACATAGGTACGTCAGCGTCATCCAGAGTCTGAATAACCTTACGAATACCCGCGTCAGCTAAAGCTGCTTCGTTACCACCAGTAAAAGCCGTGCTACCATCAGAACCAATAACAGCCGTGCCACCAAGATTAGAGGCACCAGCAGTACCACCCTGCAAGTTTTCAGAAACGTACCAAAGGTCCGTATCAACCTGCGTAGCTAGTGCATGACCAGCGTCGTCCGTATAAAACTGACGCATGCTAGACAAAGCCTGCTTATCAAGAATGTCCTCAATCAGTCGGCTGTACTCATAGTGCTTGTCAATACTGATTGAAATTTCAGTATCGGTAGCAGAAATCAAAGTAACCTGAGTACGAGTCGTCTTAGCACTAGCAGAACCACGAGTCGGTTTCGGGATGTGAATCGTATCACCTTTTTTGCCATTGTGATTCATAACCGTAACCAAGTTAGCTAGAACAAGATTACTTTTATAAGCTGCAACTACTTCGTTTGACCACAGTTCAGGAATAAATTTGTCCTGTGTAGTAGTATTCATCGCTTGGGCTGCTGAAAAATTAGCCATTAGCTTTCTCCTTTAAAATTAAAACATGTAGAGTTTGTGTCTTATCGTACTCTACCTTCACTGTAAGCTTGATAAATTTCTGGCGAAAGTTCTTGGTACCTTCTTGGATCTTCAATCTGAAGTCGAATTAACTCTGCTCGTTTATAAGTAGTTTGGCTTTTTTGAGACCCGTCAGAAGAAGATCCACTTGCTACAGAGGTGGCAGCTTGTAGTTCTTTCTCTTTCTCTGTCCGCACTTGCTGTTCTTTTGCAGCAGCGTGCTTTCCAAACACTGTCTTATATTGGCTAATTAATTCATCTGCATAATTAAAATCTCCGGCACTAGCCTTTTGCCACATGTCTTGTCGGGGAACACTATCCATAACCCATTTTTGGAAATCGATATCTTGTACAATTTGCTCCAAATCTGGGTGCTTAGTTTGCAAACGATTGATAGTAGTATCTGTAGTCGTTTGTTCTATAGCGCCTTTGATAGGTTGTAAAGCTTCCTCAACAATTCTACGAACAGAACTTACTGGATCCGTTAAAAAATCATCTTCATTTAGCGGAGGCAGTTTATTCTGTACGCTGGTTGATTGAGACTCTTGTAAGTTTTTTTGGATTAATGTATCGGCTAGCTTGCGAAGTTCTCCGAGTTCGTTTCCTTGTTTACCGTACTGTTTTTCTAGGTTGCTGTACGAATCAACAATTTCTTCTACACTCTTTCCTTCAAATTTATGAGGTACATCTGTTTTTGAAACGCCTAGTTCCGCAGTTGTTTCCTCAAAAGATTCTCCAGTTCCGCTGCTAGTTTTCTTTTCTGCTTCGAGTTGTTCTGCTAAATCATTATGATTTATATTTTCCAACCCTTCCAAATCTGACTCGACCAATTTATCAGTCATACGAGTTCTCCTGTTTTAACCCTGTTAAGGGGAACGTTAATGTGGTATTCCCAACCGTTTAAGATTGTGATGGTTTGCTTCCCTATGTCTCCGTGCCCATTTGTCAGCAGCGGTAGGAAAGCCTGTGTCAATTCCGGGTAATGAGAATTTCCCGCCCGAAAGTATTTTTTCTGCAACATAATTTTTGCAACATTTACTTGGAATTTTTTTACTCTTTGCCCAAGCCTCAAAAATTTTAAAGCACTTAAGGCATCGATAGTCATTCAGCATTTTCTTCTGCCTGAGCTAACTCGCCTTTAAGGACTTCTTCAAACTCTATCATAAGATGCAACATACCCAACGAACCTCTTTGCTGCCAGAATGTTTTTTCCTCTGAAATTGCTAACAAGTTGTTTTGTTGATTAAACATGTCAACAAGTCTTTCACGTATAATTTGCCAACCTTCTGTAGATAAAGTATCTAGCATCTTGTCATAGGATTGCTTTAATTCTGTATCCATTTAACTACCCCTCATAATTTGTAGCAACAGCAATGCTGCTACTTCTTCGTCATCTCTTTGTTGTTGTGCTATAAGTCTTTTTATTGTTGCTCTGTTAGGCTTTCTTCCAAATCCAGCGTTTTGTTCTCTCCCATATTTTCCAAAACCGTACGTTCTACGACCATAGCCTCTATAAGTCGTGTAAACAGACATACTTAAATTTCTGAATTAGTAATCCAAAACACTATAACTAGAACAATAGACCCAACAGCCCATATAGTTTTCTTAATTAAAGACTCCCCTATATTGGCATAAACTTTTTCTAACGCTTTGTCGGCAGCGCGTTCTGCTATTACTTCAATATCGTCAGTAGTTAGGACTCTTGGCTCTTTCATAGTAATTGCTCTATCCACACATTAAAGTACAGGGAACACAATAACTGCCGTCATCGTACTCTTTAACTTTGGCGGTGCTTGTTACCTTAGCAATAGTAGAACTTTTTATTGTTGTATCTGATTGTGGTCTAGCCGTTCCATCTCCTGCGCTCTCTAACAAGTCTCCTCGACTCACGGTAGTTCCTTGAGCAATTAAAATAATTCCGGCACCTAGCGCCTCTATCGAAGTGTCACCATCCTCGTAATGCCCCGCAAAAACTCCGTAAACGCACGTATCGGCGGCTACGTTAGAGACTTTGCACTTCGGCAAACGCTCCGCTGTTTCATGTTTTGTCGGCGTGCCAACGGCTGTTTCTCCGTCCTCGTTAGTTGCAATTTCTTTATTTACTAACAAGGAATGAGTACCTGCAATTTTTACTGTATTTTCATGTTCTTGTATGGTGCCTTCGCCTTCTAGTGATTCTGTGTATCTGTAATGAGTCCACTCCATAAGTTCATCAACGGTAGATAAGACAGTTCCGAGTTTTAATTCTGGCTGTCCGCCGTCTTCAAACTGACTCCAGTGAGCGCCGGTAAACGTGTTGTATCGAACTGTCGAATTATTTGTTGTATCTATGTCTCCAATGGTGCTTCCACGATATCTAAAAATCACATAATTGTGAGTACCGGCACTAGAAGAGCAATCGTTCCATACCATGTGGCTAGAGTGGTCAGAAGAGCTGTAGTAATTTCCTCCTGCTGTAAACCCATGACCTTCGTTACCCGTAGGGGAGGTGGCGGTAATATTTGGATCGCCAACTTCAAAAGTATATCCGGGAGTAAGACTATCTACACCAACTCTTGCACCATCTATAGAAAACCGTTCAGTACCTGAAGTCGCAAAACCTATAGCACCCCCGTGGTTCAAAAACATTCCTGTATCAATGTCGCCTGTAAAGTGATAGGCAGGACTAGAAGCAGTACCGTCGGCTGCTCCAATTTCAGCATTAAATTCTGCTCGACCTGCATTACTACCGTCAAGAGTTAAAAACGTAGTGTCAACGCCGCCGTCTGTACCTTTAAAAATAATATCGGAATCACTAGCTTGGGCATCTACTGTTATGTTTCCAGTTGATGTGGCAATCGTCACCGCAGCATCACCTATAGCTATGTCATCGGCAGCAGGACTACCACCACCACCACTATTCGCGGCTACATAGGCTTTAATAGATTGCTGTGTAGCTAAGTGTGCCGCACTGTCACTAGAGAAATCGTCTTCGTCAAGAACTGGAACTACGAAATCTAAATTACCATCTGTATCGTCATAGGAGACACTAATAAAAGTCTCTGTGCCGTCTAACATTCCCCCAACGTAGTCCTCTACTTGTTCTTGAGTTAATGTAGCCGTAATAAAACCTGATGTACTGTTATCGTAATTAGAAAGATCGTTGTCTACTACAAAATTTAATTTGCCATTACCATCATCATAAGTAACGCCTATCAGTGTTTCCGTATTTCCACTAACCATTCCTCCAACGTAATCTTCTACCTGTTCTTGGGAAAGCTGTGTATTAGTATCTGTTGACGCTATTGTTATCGAACCATCAGCATTAGTAATACTTACATTACTTCCTGCGGTTAGCGTGGCGTTTTCCCAATGGCTCGCTGTATTGTCATAAATAAGTAAATGCCCTGCTGCGGGAGTAGATATACTAGTGTCGTTAAGTTCGGATAACGTATCTTCTGTGGCAACTTGAGCATCGACATAAGCCTTGATAGATTGCTGTGTAGCTAGGTGCGTTGCACTATCAGACGCCATGTCATCTTCGTCTTTCACGGGTACAGTAAAATCTATATTCCCGTCAGTGTCGTCATACGTTACGGTAATAAAAGTTTCATCACCGTCAAGCATACCTCCGACAATATCTTCTACTTGCTCTTGGTTTACAGACGCTCCATCTACATACGCCTTAATGCTTTGCTGAGAAGCAGGTTTAGTAGCGCTATTCGATGCCATATTGTCTTCGTCAAGCAAGTCAGTTGTGGGTATCTTTGCGTTAACAGCAGTGTCAATAGTGTCAAAGTTATTGTTGAGTGTATTTCCCCACTCATTTTCCTGCTCCCCGATTCCGGGTTTTTCTAAATTTAAATTTGTAGTGTAAGTAGACCCCATTATTCAACCCCTCTCAGTTCCCCGTTCGGACCTCGCTTTACGGACCTTCCACCTATAGCAGATACTTTTCCGTTTGCATCTCGACTAATGTTTAGATCAGGCGTCTCTTGCTGTTGTCGAAGCAATTGGTCTAACTTCGAATTTATTGGATCAATGTTTGTAGAGCCGGTATTAAAAATCTGTTGCCGACTCAAATGACCTATACTGTCAGCTAGGGTCGTGTTAATGTTGCTAACTGCTGAGTTGGTTACCGTAGCAAAAGAAGCTTTTAAAGCATCTACGAGTGCTAAATATTCGGCAGGAGTTCCTTCTTCTCCTACCAGAGCCTTAGCACTTTGAGCCTGTTTGTAAACTGCATCGCTTTCTGCTTTAAGTCTTTCGGTTTTAGCTTTTTCAACATTAAGGATAGCTTCACTTTGATTCCAGATAGCTTCGCCTCTATCTCTCTCAGCTTCTGCTTCAACCTCCATACCTTTTCGTACATCATCTCTAGCAGATTTCTGAACATCAAATTGAAATTCCTGAGTTTTTCTTTGCTGCTCTGCCAGTTTAATTTGTTGGTCAAAGTCTGGTTGCGGAGGTTCTGGATTAATAGAACGCTGTAGAAAGCTTTCAATAATTTTAATAAGCTCTTCTTTATCTTCAACATTGTAATTTTTAAGAACTCCTTTTAAAATTATCCAGTAAGCTGGAGAGCCTGCTGGAGTAGTCTGTAAAAGTTGAGTAAGCTGCGCAACCTCGAACTCCCGCGCTTGCGCTCCTAAAGCTCCATGAACTTTAAAACGATAGTCTGCTACTGGGTACCTTTCGGTATCAAACTGCATATAGCGCCAAGCAATCTTGTGAATTAATGGCGAAAGAAACTCATACTCCATGTTTCGAAGCGTTCTTTTTGCACGTTTAAGTAACGCACCCATCATCATAGACATACCGCCTGCAGTCTCATTGCGCGGATTTACGCCGAGGGGAGCAGCAGTGTCCATAGATCCTGTAGCCATCGTCACCATCCGCTCAAACTCTGCAGTTTGACGATAACTTTGTGGGTCTGGTCCGGGAAATTTAAAAGGAGCAATAGCCTCTTGAGGAGGCCCAGAAAGCACTATGTTCCTACCGGGACGTATAGTAAAATCACTATTCCGTGGAGCCATCATGCCATTAACAAGCATTACTGGGTACGTAGCTAGAGCCAAAGCATCTATCCTAGCTCGTAACTCTGCATCTAAAGCCTTCTGAGGGTTGTACCCTTTTTCAGCAATTCCGCGACCCCAAAAACGATTAGGTACCGTGTCCCACTGGAAAGATACAAAAGAGCGGTCCTGCATAATGAACGGATTGCGAACAACCTTAAGCAGTGTTCCTCGATTAGCAATCCAAACAATTGCTTCTACCATGTCAGCAGAGTCGTCATACTCAATATTACTGTTTGCTTCTGCAAATTCTGCAAGAGGATCCGAAACAGTTGTAGCTTCTTCAAAAAAAGATTTTGGTACTAGTCCATGGTATTCTAAAATTTCAACATGTTCGACAGACTCGTAGTTTTGTTCCATTAAATCTAGTATAGGATGTTCGTCTTCTTGTCGATTGTACAAACCTACAGGAGTATCGTTATAGATTCCCTTGGCTTGTTTCTGCAGCACTTCATGTCTAGGTACTGTGTACATATGAGCAACGCCCAGAGCATCATCTATGCTCTTAGCTGCTATATCAATAACAAATTCATTTGGGTCTACTGGAACTAGCTTAACGTGTATGTCTTCTCGAATTTGTATATCCGCAGTTGTACCAGTAGAGCCTGTAATAGGAACTCTTCGAGGCTTCTGCTCCACTGTAATTTTTCCAATGCCTGTGCCGTACAAAGCAGCATTTAAAAGAATTTCAGAAATAGCTTTGTTAACGTTCCTAGTATCAAAATCTTCTAAAAGTTGGTCAGTAACTTGTCCAAGCCGTGTATCTACATTCTGAGAAATTTGTTGTATTACTTCTGGATTTATTTGTTGGGAGTTCTCTTTTATAATCTGTTCAAAAATTTGTTCCCTAACATCATCTTCTAAATCAAACCAACGTTTACGGTGAAAGATGGTTTCCTCCATCTCAGAAACACCAGCTTCGATAGCCTGCTGTAGTGCTGGAGCAATTAGTTTAGACCTTTCATGCTGACGTATTTTGTCTTCTGTTCCTGCATGTTGCCCTCGCCACAAGCGATAGTACTCTTGCCATCGATCTTGATGCTGAGAGTTTCTTGCGTCTTCCCAAGTGTCAACTTTATCTAAGACCCACCCGGTCAAATCAGAGTCGAAAATAACTTCGCCGTCAGACGAAGGAACGTACTCAGAAACGGGATCAATTATACTTGTTTTTGCCATACCAATTCCTGTTTTATAGCCCGCTCACTGGGTCTAAAGGTTCCCATTCACTTGCTCCAAGTTCTTCATCCATAGTGTAATTAACTCTAGCTATTTGATCTATATAAGCTAAGCTGTCTAACATATCGTCATGTACTAAAGGATTTGGAAAGTCAAGCATTTGGTCAAATAATTTATCAAGGTACTTTCCGTCTTGGAAGGTAAGACGGCCCTGCTCCATACGCCCTTGCAATGCCCAAACAATGCGGTCATACTTCTTTTGGTTCCCATGTGTTAGCTCCGTAATATAAGGAAACACATTCAAACGTCGCATGTTGTCACTTAAGTAAGGCATTAGTGCATTTTTTAGAGCACCTTTTTCTATCCCTACTACTCTTGGACGATACTTTTGCGCAGTACGCAGGATACGCAGGGCCGTCTCCCTTACATTCCACCTTCCTGTAATCACATCAAATACGTGCCATCCACGTTCCGTAACTTCTACCACAGATATTGCTGTTTCATCTAGCCGTTTAGTCTTTCCTTGAGCAATACCCTTAACATCTTCGTACCCTGCTGGGTCTACAGTAATATAAATATCAGAACCGTAAGTGTCACGGTTTTCTATCTCAAACATATCCTCTGAGAAAACTGTTCCTCCAAATGAGGCAAAGTTTGCTTCAAACTCCTGCTTGACAAACTCTATAGGCATGTCTTTAGTAGCTTGGTACACTTCTTTAGGGTCAAGAAACGGGTTATCTAAAGACTTAAATGTCCAAGCATCCCAATCTTCCTTCTCTACTTCCTCAGAAGCTGTCAAAAACAAATCATAAAAATGATTCTTTCCGTTAGGAGTTCCAATGAACAAAGCACCGCCCCTAACATCTGCGAGTGTGGGTCTAATAATAGCAGTCCACACTTCTTCCTTCATAAAAGCGTACTCATCCAGAACAACATAAGATAACCCTACACCTCGAAGCGACTCTGGACGGTCAGACCCTTTTAGATGTATTTGCCTATCATTAGATAGGGTGAGAATACACTCATTTTCCCGTATCTTTTTTGTAATAGGTGCTGCCATCTGCTTCAATGACTGCCACATAATGTCTTTTGCTTGGTTAAATGTCGGAGCTATGTAGTAACACGCTTTATCCGACAGGTCGTACCCAAACTCGTTCTCCATTTTAAGAGCTTCAACAATTAGTTTTACTCTGGCAAGGTACGACTTGCCAAATCTACGCCCCGCACCAACAACTTTAAACCTCTTTTGAGCGTTAAAGATTTCTTGCTGGGCAGGGTGCAAAGTAAAGTTAAGTTCTGTTGCCATTTACTTCCTAACGAGCAGCAATATACATAGTTACTTCGAATCCAAAACGCATTTCGATTCCTTTAGGTGTAGTCCACATAATAGCTCCCCTTATATTCGGTTTATTTAACGACCACGACCACGACCTCGGGGGTTCTGTGCAGCGCGTTGTCGTTTTATCTCCGCTTGCTGTTCCCTAATTCTCTTTAAAACTGCCTCTTCTCCTGCTTTCATTTTTAAATAGGCTTCTTTGCGTTTTTTTGCTGCTGCTTCAGCATCTTGCTGTTTTTTCAGCAATCTGTTTGCTTCTCGATTAAAATTATAAGGCGATTTAAGTGCTTGTGCGCCCCTTGATCCCGCACCTTTGGGGTTTGGGGTCTTAGGTTTTTCCCGAACAGTGATCGCAGGTTTACTCCGATCAACCTTACCTGCCATTACTGGTTGGGTCTTAACTTGCCCTGACCTTGGAGCAGCCCGTCGCCGTGCAATGTCAGCCTCAGACCGACTTCCTGCCATAACTGGACTAGACTTTTTACGAGTAGCTTTCTTTGTAACTCTAGGGTTCTTTGTAACTGCTTTTGCTATAGGTTTAGGTGGTCCTCGCCTACGCCGTATATCGCCCGGATTACGTCCGCTTTTGTCGTAATTGTATCCAGCCACAACTATTTACCCCCGTTAGACGTGCCTTTAGGCGGCACTACAGTAGAAGGAGAAGCGCTAGCAGCCTCGTAAATTTGAGCACTCAAAGTCCCACCTTGGTTATTGACACCACCGGACTTGCCCATGTTAGCCATATCACTGCACTGATTCTTGTTCATCTTGTAAGCCATCTTCTATCTCCTCAAAGTTTCCGTTTATAACAGGACTAAAAGACTCGACAGGATTGTCTAGTCCTTGAATGTTTATTACAACATGATTGCCATCTTGAGTACCGTAGTGTTCTACCGCTTTTCTAGCTGGAATAGCTCTATCTAGCAATAATCTTGCAGCGGACATATCTCCGCCTTTAGCTTCTCTAATAACTGTACGAATAACTGCTTTAAATTCTTTGTTCATCTCGCCAGCAAATTGATCAATCAAACCGTTCTGCATCAATGTCAATTTATTTTTAGACCCTTTCCTTCTACCATTAGGGTTTAATGACGCACCTCCTTTAACTAGATTTGGGTTTCCTCTTTTTCCCGGCATGCTAACATTTCACCTTATTGTTTATCTGTTTCCAATGCTTTCAATCTAAAATCTAGTGACACAATATTTTCAAACCTTTCTTCTAGTACATCAGTTTTTTTAACTAAGGTATCTAAAAGCATGTCTTGTCTGCTGTCGTCAGGTAAAGCTCCCATTTCTCCGCGAGGCCACTTAATCCTAAACTCCGTATTCAAATCCATGACAACCGATGTCAGTTCTTTGGTATGCTCTAGGATGTTTAACCGTTCGTTTATCCCAGCATAAGTCCATGAAGCAAGAGCAACAGCTACTACTAAAGCTACGAGATTTCTAATGGGTATCGTTACTTCTGTGCCATCATTAAGTTGAGACACCTCGGGCTACCACTTTACCTTGTCAGCCCAGTAAGCAGCACTCATCTTACCTCTTTCAATGTTTCTTTTATGCCTAGCTTTAAAAGATTTTTGTCGAGGTGTTGGTTGTCGATCACCTGTTACCCCCTGTTGACCAAATCTAATAGTCTTTGTTTTCCCACCTTCTTTAGCAACTACTACATGAGATTTAGTAGCGTGATTAGGTGTGCGCTTAGGTTTATTAAAACCACTGACACCTACTCTAGCTAGCCTTGAATCTTTCTTAGTCATTATCTACGATCTCGATAAAGTTGCTCGTCGTTTATTGCCTTCGCAATTCGTTCCATACGTTTCCAAATACCAGTGTTTTCTCTTTTGCTTTTTCGATAATCATCGTTGTCCAAAAATTCAGTTGCTGCTTCCCCAAACTTTCCGGCTGCAAACAACTTGCGGGTATTTTTGGATAGTCCCCAATCTCCTCGAAAGGTTGCATCAAAAATTGCTTCTTTGGTTTCGTTAGAAACTGTGTTCCAGTTTGGAGTTAACCTTACAGCGGAGTCATAAATACGATTTAGATCACCCTCTAATGTCTTATCAATTTCGTCTTCTGTTAGACGACGGCCTTTTTGAACTACGG
>TARA_R110002096_G_scaffold215310_4_pt1 | contig 15744 bp, 9 predicted proteins | sample TARA_R110002096 | Tara Oceans TARA_R110002096 (sample SAMEA4397295) | marine metagenome | biome: Polar Biome; feature: [DCM] deep chlorophyll maximum layer (ENVO:01000326); material: water (ENVO:00002006), including particulate matter (ENVO:01000060) such as... | depth 35 m | reverse complement strand
CCGCCGGTATCGATGTTGAAGGTGTTAAAGCCTATCCCCGCGTAGTGCGTCTGCCAAAAGGCGAGGTGCGGCGCAAAGGGAAAGAGGTTCATATGGCGAAACTCCTTTCTGGAGTCGCAAATTTGCATGAGACGAATCCCGGATGTCTTCAGGTTCTCCAGATCATGGGCAGTATAGAGAAAAGGAACGGGTTCGGTCGATCTCCCCGTGGTACTAGTCATCATGATGGGTCGGAATTCCCGTTCAAAGTCCCGCTCGACCCGTCCTTTTCCCATGAACAACGCTTTCGTTAAGGTTGACGGGCGCCTCTTGAGCACATCCTTATCGGGGATCAAAACAAAGTCCCTTGGGCGGTTGGGCGCTTCTTCAGTTGGGATCAGGTGACGCTTTTGGGTAAACGGAAGCTTGGCCAGATCATCAAACGAACGAAGGTCGTTTGGTTCGATCTCCAGCTCTCGATAGTGTTTGGAGAATGGGAGCACGGTATCCCTCAGGTAGCGGCGAAACCGATCGATTTGCCAATTCCGCAGCAGTTCTGGTGGACAGGAATCCCAACGTTTACTGATCAATGAATCAAGAGGCTTAAGCATGGTTCAACTTTGGGTTGGAGGGATTGGGCGAGGTGGGCTCTTCTAAAAGTGCCAGAATTTCGTTCAAATGGGCTTCGGCACACTCCCGTCCTGCTTGGATGTACTTTCCTGAGTTGTGGTAATCGTGCCAATCGCCGGTGCAGAGGGACGGGCGCAGGTGGACATGTGCCTGTTCGCCACTGAACTCGGCAACCCGAATTTGGGCACCCAATGCAGAACTCCTTAAGGTGTCGAGAATGTTGCCAGCGGCGAAGTAGTTGAAATGCTTATTGAACCACCGGGACACGCGGCGCAACCCGCTTACAGGGGGTTCAGACTCAGCTGCGCGAACCTTTTCCGCTTGGAGCTGGGAGACGGATGGTATGACGTTTACGGCGATAATGAAATCCATTCCGGCTTCAAGGAGTGCATTGACGGGCAATGGATTCGCGACGCCGCCATCAACAAAGAGCGATCCATCAATTTCCACGGGCCAACAGATTCCGGGAATGGCGGAACTGGCGTGGACGGCGTCAGCCACATTGCCGGTTTTAATCACATGAGACCGGTAGGTTCCCATCTCAGTCGCGATGACTGCCAATGGAATTTTCAATTCCGAGAAATCGCGCTCACCAATGGACTTCTGAAGTCGTTTGCGAACCTTGTGACCCCGGAGAAATCCCTTCCTTGGTGGAAACACGGGATCCAAAAGGTGAATCCGGTCCCTGGGAGTCTGGATTTCGCCCGCCAGGGTTTCCATTTCCTTCCCCGTTAAGCCGCTCGCCCAGCAGGCTCCAATGTAGGAGCCCATGCTGGTGCCGGCAATCATGTCGATGGGAATCTGATGTTCCTCCAGGACTTGAATGACTCCGATATGGGTTAGTCCTTTTGCGCCACCAGAACTGAGTGCCAGTCCAATTTTGGGGCGTTCACCTCGTTTATTCTGGCTATCTTCCGAGGAAGGCCTGTTCTCCTGCCAGTTTGGAAGGAGACGGTCCAGAAACGGCAGCGCGGCCAGACGGTTGTAATTTGGAAACTGCATTGTGATCAGTTTCTGCCCCCGTTTCTCCCTTCGGGCTGATTGATGAAGATGGGATGTTTTGTGAAGCCAGATTTTGCAGCGATGATTGAATGGAAGGGGGGTTTAGGGGCAGACATTAGTTGTTGCGGTTTAGACGGAAAGTTTCCGATTGTTGTAGAAATGTCCGACAATAAGGCAATAGAGAATGATAGATCAGAATCACTAAACCTGCAATACTTTTGGGGTAGGGACGGAAATCCAACTTCAATCGGTCCGCTTCGTTGAACGGTCCCAAAAGGCGATTTGTTAGGGAAGGATGGGCTGAATTCCTGCAACTGTGATTCCCAATCGCGTCAGAATGGCCAGGCTGGCTCCAGGAGGTGTCCCAGTTTTGTCGCTAAAAAAACAGCAAATCGCATTGACGATGCGGCCGGAGGATATTATGAGCCTTCAAACCACACTAGCATTGCACGAAGTAGTGCTGGAGATGGATTCCCTAACCACATACTAGATAATAACATGGCTACTGCAGCTGCAAAAAAAGAGCCGACGAAATCTGAGATCGTCACATCACTCGCCGAAACCACAGGGCTTACCAAAGCGGATGTGAACGGTGTTTTGGATGAATTGGGTAACCTCATCAACAAGAGCATCAGCAAGCGCGGACCAGGTAGCTTCACGCTTCCGGGATTGTTGAAGATTGAAGTTAAGAAGAAGCCGGCGACGAAAAAGCGCATGGGCGTCAATCCTCGTACAGGCGAGCCAATGGAAATCGCAGCGAAGCCAGCCGGCAAGGTTGTGAAGGTTCGTCCTCTTAAGGCCCTTAAAGACATGGTTTAAGCCACGGCTTCGACCAATCCTTTTTGGATGACCTCGACTACCGTTTGGGTGGTCGAGGTTTTTTGTGAATGGTTCTCTGGGGTTAGGAAGAGGCGTTAAAACGCAAAGCTTTCCAAAACCGGTATGCCATCGCGTTTTGAGTATTGTTTTCCGATTGGAAAAGCTTTCATCGTTGCCATGTCGAGCACCCAGAATTCAAGGGTGTCATTGAGGCTGTTTGAGATGCTGAGCTCCCAGGCTCGCGGGCCTAATTCGCTTGCTTTGGCCAGTTTTAGAATCTCCCGAACGCCATCTTGAGGAAGCTGCCGAACCATGGCGACCAAATCCGCCGGGCGGGATTGAAATCCGGGAATTTCGGCGATTCCCCGAAAATGGAGAGTGTTTCCCTCAATTTCCGGCACGTAGAGCTCGGCCTGTTCACTGCTGAGTGGCTCGGTTTCGAGGGAAAAAGGTTCCATCCTCAAATTTGGAAAAAGTGCCGGCTTCAAGTATTTGTTCTGATCCAAGAAGTGGGCTCGCTTCGTTGCCACCGACAGGTCTTTCGTGCCGAACCCAAAGAGTTCCTGGGGAGGGTGAACGTCGAGAAACACCAATTGTGAGCGCGTTTTCAGCCGATCCGCCTGAACATCGTTAATCATCCAATATCCCTGATACCAAGCTCCACCCTGATGAAGGAGGACTCCGCATACGGCGGTGGCCCACCAGATTGGGAGATGGTCTGAAATGCTGGATTGCGGAGACCGTTGAACTTTGTCCGTGGTCAGGATGGTGAACAGAGCCACAATGCTGATCAAGGTCGGCATCAATACCAGAGAGAAGTCCAGACCTGTGTTCGAGGCTTGGGATGAATCAATCAGGACGCTAATCAACATTGCGCCCAGAAGGCATGATGCGCCTATTCCCACCCAGGGTAGGCAGCGATTCCAAAGCAACGTCCGACTCCTTCCCAACGACGACATGAGCCATCCGATCGCGCAAAGGAGAAACAGGCTTACGACGATCAATCCGGGAATCACAAAGAACTCTCGCTGTTCTGGCGGTTGCCAGCCTCGCAGAATCAGGTCTCCCGATAGGGAAAACCATTCGGTAATCTCCGTTTCAACATCAATATTTTGAACTTGCTCCGCTGCGGTGAAGGATCGGCTGCCGTCGGGATTCGCCGTCGAGAAGTAATCGATAAAAACAAAGGAGCCCACCGCCAGCCAAACCACGACAAATAAGAATCGATGCCAGATCCTGCCTGCATTTCCTGAGAGAAGTTGGAGGATCAGTACCGCTGGCCAAATTGCGAGGGCATGAATCGCGCTGTAAGATCCGACCACCCCGAAAAAGAGGCAAAATCCGAGCCTGAGCCACCAGGGAAGACTGCGCGTCGCAAAGAAAATTCCCCAAATCAAACAGGCGTTTGCGAGGTGGATTCCGAGCGTTGATGCGGAGAGCATTGCTTGGGCGTGAGCTGGCGAGAACAGCAGCAAATTGGCCAGAAGGAAGGTGATTCCTAGTTTCATTCCGGATCCAACCGTCCGGCCAAGGAGAAAGAAGATTCCAGCGGCAGTCGCCGCCAGGGCTGCGAAGGAAACCCAGACCTCCATCTTGATGTCGTGATCGGTCAGCGTCGAAAGGAAAATGTAGGCGGCGCGAACAACCGGTTGGCGTTGGCCATTCTCGGGGGCGAGAAACTCAGAAACAGTCAGCTGGTCTTGGAGTACTTTTGCGAGGACATCGACTCGACCCCACTCAGCTTCAAACGGGACGTTGACCGCCTTCCAATCTACCAACCAGGCTGCAGCGAGGATGGGAACGGAAGCGAAGAAAAGGAAAATCAAGTCTCGAATGCCCAGTCCCAACCTCGCAATCAAGCCAAGCTTTGGCTGCAAATGAAATTCTTCTTCGACCTCCTGAGGTTTGGGGGCTGCTTTGGGTTTGGTTTTCTGCTTGGAGGTGGGCTCTTTTCGGGGCTTCGTCTTTGGTTCCACCAAAAAACGCGCGGTGCCTTTTGTCGGCCTTCGTTCGCCCTGATTCCGGTCGTCGTCCCGCCTCTTTTTTCCCAAATCCACGTCGATCAACGCCCTGGGTTTCTTCGCGGAAACTCTCCCGGTATCAGTGTCATCACCGGCCCAATCGATTTCCAGCGCCGGCGCGTCTGGGCGTTCGGGCTCAGGTTGTTGTTTTCTGGGGCGTCTTGCCTTCGGCTCGGGTCCCAGTCTTGGCGTGTTTGGTTTGGCGGGAGGCTCCTGAGGTTTGCTGGGAACTGCCGCTGAAGGGGGGCGTTCTGGCTTGGGACTTGAGGTTTCCTCGGTCTCTGGTTTCGTCCTCGCCAACTCTGGTTCCTGATACGTCGGTTGAGGGGTGGGCTTGTCGGGTGGGGATTCTTCCGGTGGCTTGCTCTTCCGGATTTCCATGGTTGGCTTGCCGGGAAGTTTGGGGGATTCCGGCAATTCGACAGGAACCGGTTTCAGTTTGTCAATAATTCTCACGGGCGAACGCCCCCCCTCGACGTCTGGAGCCGACGATGCATCGTTGGGTGGTGTAGAATCAGAGTCGTTGGCCATGAAGTTGGTACCTTGCCAAAACATCATGCACCGGGGGATGGGTCAATGGAAATGTAGCAATCTAAAGGAAGCATCTTTTAGAGGCAGAATCCCGGTTCTCGAGATATGATGTCAGAACGAATTATGCCATCACAAGGTACTGAACTTCGACCTATTTTGCGGCTCCTGGACGACGATAACCCCACGGTGAGGGCCGCTGTGAAAGAGAAACTGGCCAGTTTTGGGGAGGATTTGCGGGCGCTACTCGAATCGGAGGTTCAGGATGCGGATCTGGACCTGCGCGAGCGTGCCGTTCAGCTTCAGCGCGAGTATCGGCAGGAGGATTTCCTGCGGCAATGGCTTCATTTCGTCACTGGACTGGACCGGTGCGAAGATCTCGAAAAGGGATTGGTTTTACTGGCAGGGTACTTGGACTCTTCGGGATCGGAGGTTCAAATTCCCAAAGAACTTGATGAGTTGGCGGAAGGTTTCCTGGAGGAATCGCTCTTCCCTGAATTTCGGAATTTGGCCAATTACTTGTTCAGCAGCGCCATGTTTACCGGAGATACCGAGCGCTATTACCACCCAGACAATAGTAACCTCAAAAGGGTTCTGTATCGAAAAAAGGGGAACCCAATCAGCCTGGCATGCGTTTTCATTTTGGTGGGCAAACGCTTGGAGCTTGATGTCGGAGGTTGCAATTATCCGGCCCATTTTCTGGCGCGAGCCACCTGCGCCCGGAGCGGCGAGTTATTCCTGGTGGACTGCTTCAATGATGGACGGGTCATTTCCGCGAAGGACCTGATTCTCTATCATCCACTTGCTGACCAGGAAGTTCATCAGGTGGTATCACAGCCGGCAACGACCCGCGCCATTCTTTCGAGAGTTCTCAGAAATCTGGAGAATTCGTTTCGACAGAACAATCTGGGCACCGAAGAACAGTTTGCAGCAAAGTTGCAGACGGCGCTTTTTTCCCACAACGATCGATGACTTGCGAAACGGAAAGTTTCGAAACCGAAACGGGTCATTCTCTTCAGCGTTATTGGTTTACACCAACGGCTAAACCCATTGGCGGGTTAATCATGGTTCACGGATTGGGGGATCATTTGGGGCGATATCGACACGTTGCAGAGCTCTTTTGCAAGCGAGGGTTCCTGTGTGTCGGCGTCGATCTCCCGGGGCACGGCCATTCCAGTGGAGCGCGGGGGCACGTGCCTTCCTTTGAAATGATCGGGGATTTATTGGACCGCGATTGCCTCCTCCTGCGAGGGCGATTGCCGGAAGGCGCCCCTTTGGGGCTGTTCGCACATTCGATGGGAGGGCTGGTGGCCTTGGATTACCTGCCGCGCCGGATAGGACTCTTCGAGTTTGCCTGGATTAGTTCCCCGCTCATCGATCCATCGGAGCGGCAACCTCAACTGCTGGTGAAGTTTTCGCAGCAGATCGGGCCATGGCTCCCTTGGCTCAGTTTGGGGACTGGGGTGCGCAGCGAATGGCTTCATCACGGCGATCCGAAAACTGGGGTTGTTGAAAAAGATCCGCTGATGCATAGCCGCGTCTCGGCATCCTTTGGGGCTGAGTTACTTCAAAAAGGGGCATCGTTGCCCAAAATGGTGGAAAAGTTGGATGGGAAATTGAGGCTTTTGATGACCCACGGATCGGCTGATCATATTTGTTCTCCCCAGGCCAGTCGCCAGATGTTTGAACTTTTGCCTGTCAGCAGAAAGGCATTCATTACCGTGGAAGACTCGCTTCATGAACCGCTCCATGACCGGCAAGCCGAATGGCTGATGAGCAAGGTCGAACTTTGGTTGAATGAATTGGGGTTTCCGAGCTTGGAAAGTCAGGATTCTACCACACTCTGAAAATGGCCTGTCAGCGCGAAGGGAACGATCTCACACCCAAAGAAGGAGACCACTTGAGTGAGGTGAGAATAGACTCGCCATTTTACGCCATAGCATTATTGCTAACTTTCTTTGCTTTTACGGAAAAATGGGCTTTTTTGCGCCTTAGAGGTTTGTCGCCAGGAGCTGAGTGTCGAAGTCGATGTCGTTTCTTGGGGAGAAACCCAACCACGCAAACTTACCCCTCAGTTACGACATGCACCCCAAGGCGAACACCGCTTGGCAAAGCGGTTCGGCCAAGTCCGGCAAGGATTCAGATTCAAAGCGGCAGATTCTTCTGATCGATGATGACATTGCGTTCACGAGCCTCGTCAAGCGGCTGTTGGAGGACCACGGAAACTACCAGGTTGTGCCACTTCATGATTCCAATGAGGCCGAACATGAGGCCCGGAATCTGAAACCGGACGTGGTCGTGGCGGACATCATCATGGCACCACGGGACGGGGCAGAAGTCTTCGTATCGTTTCAGGAGGACCCCGAGCTTTCTCGGATTCCCTTCATTATCATGTCCGCATTCCTCAACAATCGCGTATTTCCTGACAGCCCGATCGATTTTGGGGAACATGATGTTCTGGAGAAACCGATGAATCTGAACGATTTGGAGTTTCTCATCGAGAGAATCGAAATTGAATTGGAGAAACGGCAGAAGAATCGCGAAAGTGTCTCGAGCGATCAGAATTCGTAATTCTTACTTGCAAAGTCGATTCCTGCGACGTTAATACCCGCCCTTTCAGCCTCCTGATCGAAGCTAGCTCAATGGACGGATAGCTCAGTTGGTAGAGCAACCGGCTTTTAACCGGTTGGTCCTGGGTTCGAGTCCCAGTCCGTCCACCTTTTTCCCATGAGCGACATGGAGCGCACCAAGGGCTTTGATCATGATTTGATGAAGATCCGGTGCTTTGGATCTGGAGGGCGGCGAAGCCAAATCTAGGAATTTCGAAGAATGGCGCGCAACAACCGCACGCTTACGCCCGTGATAAGCGCGGCAGCCTCAATCCATCTGCTCGAATCGGCGAGGCGCCCGAATTCTGTATTTCTGGTGTCAAAATGGAAAACTGAGATGTCTAAACTAAATTTTCGTAAGAATCTCAATCCAACTGGAGTCATTGGTGTGTTGATACCTGATGCGACGGAAACCAAGAATTAAACAACGACAAGCTGAGTCCAAGAAGCAGGGATGAGCAGCAGAAATCAGATGACCGGAGTTGAAGCCAAACGCATCAGACTACTCTTGGTGGACGATCATTTTTTCGTTCGCTCAGGCCTTACGTCGTCGTTGGAGGTGGAATCCGATCTTGAAATCGTTGCCGAAGCTGAATCAGTTCATGAAGCTGTAGAGCGGTACTGTCAAACCGTGCCTGACGTGATCTTGCTCGATGCCAATTTGCCGGATGGACACGGGCTAACTGCGCTTTCTCGGATTCAGGCGAAATTCCCCGGCGTCCATGCGTTAATGCTGTCAGCGGAGGATTCTGAGGAAGCCGTCTATCGCGCCATGCAAGCGGGGGCCTGCGGCTATTTGTCGAAAATGACGCCGCGTGAGCAGCTGCTGGAAGCGATCCGGAAAGTGGCAAAGGGTGAAACCTTTCTTCCGCCAGAATTGGAGGCCAAGTACGAGCGGCGGTGTCAGCAAAAAGACCTGAGCGAGCGCGAGTTGGATGTTTTACGACGCGTCGCGAAAGGCTGTCCCAATAAGGTCATTGGCGAGCAGCTTGGGATTGCTGAGGTAACGGTTAAGGTGCACTTGCGCAGGATGTTCGAAAAACTTGGCGCTCAAGACCGAACCTCCGCAGCAACCATCGCTCTGAGGCGAGGATTGATCTCCCTAGATTGAGGTCATTACCGGGAAGGTAAGATAAGGATGGCGGTTAGAGGTGGCGTGTCGTGTTCGCGCAATCCGGTGGCATCTCCATCATCATGTCCGGAAATGCGGCACTTCGAGGAAAAGGCCACTTTCGTGGCGTCAAAGCGCCCGGATCTATACGAAAGCACTACAAGGGAACCATTGCGCATCACCACGAATATACGGTAGTTGCCGCCCTATAGACTGAAACCCCTCGGCAGCTTTCAACTAGGGTGCGATTCTCTCCGGAATTTGTTCCAAAGTTGGATGGGCGCGGGGGCTCGATCAACAGGTCGGGTGGCCTGAAATTCTGAGCCTCGAAGCTAAGATGTATTCGGCGTTTGGACGCTCCTGCCCACCTGATTTGTCGCAATGATGGTAACCTCCTCGATACAACTTACAACCTGGGTGATTTGCGGTGTTAGCGAGCCGGAACGCGTCATTTTTGTGGACGAAGACTCGGTGGCTGCCCTGCCGGAAGTTGCAACCTCGGAAGCGCCTCCTGAGCGTGAGAAAACGACCATGTTGTCAGGTGTCGGGAAAACGGTCTGCTTTTACTCGTGGCTGCCCCAATTTGAGAATGGGCGGTTGCGCATCACGCAAAAGCTGATTTCGGCGATTTTCAGTCAGGCCTTCCGGCGGGCTGATGCGATCGGACGATTTATCTCCGGATTGTTGCGGGATTACTCTTGGCTTTTTGGAGGGAATCTTGGCCGCCGGAGAAGAACGATCAATTCCTTGAATTTTTCTCTCATTCGGAACCGCAGGGTTCCGCCAAGAGCCTGCCATCCGCATCCCAGCTTCGAGCAGGCTCTTTTTGTGTCCGAAAATCAAACCGGACTTTTTACTCCCTCCCTTTCCGACTCCAGCGATTGAAAGATCGCAACGACCTAGATGAAAAAGAAACCGACCTCCCTCGATCGTCACATCGGCAGCAAGAAACCCAGCTCAGAAAAGCCGGCAGGCAGCAAGATGCTTCTCGAAAACCTTGAACCACGGATTCTCTACTCGGCTGCGCCCGTTGACGGAGGCAGTGCTCCAGATGCGGAATTGGGTTCAGAGCCGGCTCAAGACGCACCCGATGTTGTTTCACAGAGCGAACAGTCATCGTCCCAATCCCAGCCCGTGGCTCAGGATAATCTGGATGTCACGACGGAGTCTGTTCTTGAGACAGAAGTTTACCTGTTGGGAGAAGAGAGCGGGGAGTTCGCAGCTCCGATCGAGAGCGACGCAGAAGAGAATGCGATGGAGGTGATAGGGGAGAGTTTGTTGGAGGTCGATGAATGGGGACAGTTTTCGGATGAAGCGCAGGGTTCAGAGTTGAGTCCGGATGTGGTAAATTGGATGGCGGAGGCCGCGGCGGAACGTTGGCGAATGACGGGGTTGACCGAGGAGCAATCCCTCGCTCTGAACAATGTGGTTTATCAGGTGGTGGATTTGCCCGGGGACTATCTCGGCTTGGCAGAGAATAACATCATCACGATCGATATTGATGCGGCCGGTCGAACCTGGTTTTTCGATGAAACGCCACTGGACGATGAAGAGTACATTTCGCTGAGCGAAGGCGACACCCAGATGATCGCCGTGTTCGAATCCGCGGCGGATAACCGTCTCGATTTGCTCAGCGTTTTGATGCACGAGCAGGGGCACATCATGGGCTTGGAAGAATCCGCAGATTCAGCGTCGATCATGTATCAGGTTTTCGAGACCAGTGAGCGACGCGTTCCGATGATCAGCCAAGCGGAGGGCGCTGCGCCAGGCAGTCTCGACGGCGAGCATTTCGCCTTGGCTGCGGTTGATGAAGTGATCCTCTCCACCGATTTCACCGATCGTGTGGTTTCAGGAACGACGGCAAGCAATATCACGTGGACGACCAATGGGGTTCAGGATCCGGGGGATCTCACCGTCACCGAGGTGGATGATGGAAGTGAGGAACTCAACGGCTTCCATGATACAGTGGGCGCTGAAGGCCATTTTGCTCCGGATTTGAATATCCACACCGAGGGAACCTGGCAGGTTTCGGTCCCGATTGTGCTGACCGAGCCGAGCATTACCCTGACTCGTGCGATTTTGGACGTTCAAGCGTTCAGCAATTCCGGCATAACCCAAGTCAACGACATGGACTTCACGGTTGAAGTCTTCGGGACCTCGTCCGGTAGTATGCTGGTCCAGACTGTGGAGAATACCTCGGCGGCAGGAGAGATAGCCTTTGATTTCCCCGCTCCACTCCGGCTTTCGAATGGGGAAAGCTATGAGTTGAGGATTTCCAGTGTGGGACAGGGTGGGGGAAACAATTCCGGTCTGGACGCGGTTTCGGTTTACGGATTGGTTCATCCCTCCTCGACCATCTTTACGCTGGATTTCGAGGATAATCCGGGTTCGAGCCTTTTCATATCAGGTGGTAGCGGTGCCAGCAGCGTGGATAACTCCGTGGCAGCTTTGGGCGCAACTAACAACACCGGCGCCGGCGCGACCGATACGGTCTGGGGAATGAAGAGCGAAGTGGGCAACGAATTCTCGACCGCCACGCTTACCTTCAACGCCAGTTCCTACGACTCCGGTGCGGCCCTCGCCGCTCTCAATGCCTTGACGCCAGGCGATTACCAATTGGTTACGGAATACGACCAGTATGTCGTTGAGAAAAACGCCAAATTTGGATTAACGCTGAATGGCGTTAACGGCGGCTCGGGCGACTCGCGTGGTGGTGCAAACTTTTGGCGGGTCCACAACGTCGGCCACGGAGGTCTCGGAAGTGCCGCGCCTGGAGATGATAGTGGGGACAATGCCTTTTCCCATGTCTCCATCTCCACGGAAAATAACGCGGGAACCTCGGCAAAAAATCCAGCCATACTCACGATCGTCGCGCCGGGGGAAACGCCTACCGGCGTGAATGTCTTTGAACAGGGGCAATTTTCCAGCATGAGGCTGGAGTTCTGGAACACGGGTTCAGGCGATTCGTCCATTCCTGCCGAGATCTACTACGACAATATCTCGTTCAGCGCGATCGCGCTTCCTGCGGTCACCGACCCGTTGGTCAATCTTACCTTCGACGCTGATTCGGCCAGCTCAGGCGATTCCCTCACCGGCACAGCCAATTCCGGTTCCCTCGGCGGCAACGCGACAGTTTCGGGCTCCCTCACCTATGCGGACAGCACGGTTACAGGAGAACTCGCCGCCCAGTTCGATGAAAACAATAACGTGGTTACGTACTCCATTCCCGCCGGAACCATCGGGATAGACTCGGATTTCACGGTTGCAGCTTCAGTCTACATTGACGGCAATCAGTCGCAGTATGACAGGATCCTCGATCCGTTTTTCGAGTTCGATGACAATACGACTGCGGTCACCTTCAAATCAACGGAGCAAACGATCTACAGAACGGGCGCACTTGGGGCAGGTTGGCACCATCTCGCACTGACCTTCGATGCCGATGCCAGTCCGACAACAGGCCGTGGCGTGGTCCGTGCCTACGTAGACGGAATCGAAGTCGCTGCCAACACCAATGCCTTGCGGCCCGATTTCAGCGCAGGCCTGATGCTCAACCTCGGAGCACAGGAAAGTGGCAACCGTCCGATGACCGGTCGGGTCGACGACGTCGTTTTCTACAATTCGCTGGTGTTGCCCGATGATATTGCCGCCATCGCCAATCCGGTGCGAGCCGTCTACGTCAACGATAGTTGGACTAACCAATCCGACATCACAAACGGGGACGGCGACCTGGAGGCCGTCGGCACGCAGACCGCCACCTTCGGCAACAACGCCTTTGGTACGCTGCAGGATGCGGTTGATGCCATCGATACCCTCCGGGATGTTACTCTCATTGTGAACGAGGGGGATTACAGTGGAGAAACGCTCGACCTAAGCGCATTTAGCAACGACATCACGGTGAAATTCGTGGAGGGGAACAGCACGCTCGGCGGGCTTATCGGCGGCGACAATGTCACGATCGAGCTTGGCGGCGTCGATGGGGTTCACAATGATGCAACGACGCTCGCCATCGAAAGCGGCGACTTCTCTGGAGTCCTTAGCGGGATTGGGGAGTTGACCAAGACCGGCTCGGGAGTTCTTACCCTTGGGGGAGAGAATACCTACACCGGATCAGTGGTTGTTGAGTCTGGCCGTCTCATTCTCGATGGGGGAACCATGGGCACGGTCATTCAACAGGGCGGCACTGTGCAGATTGGCGCGGACGATGCGGTCGACAGCGCGACCATCGAAGGAAACTATGAACTGCAAGTCGGCGGGATCTTGGAAGTGGACTTCTTCGGCGCGGATGATGCCAATTCGCGCGATGCGGGAACGGTGGACACCGGGAACGACTACCTGATCGTCAATGGTGATGTCACCTTGGCCGGAGAGCTGAGCCTGAATTATACGCTGCCGAATGATGTGACGACTGGCGACCAGTTCACCATCATCAAGTCGACCGGGACCATATCTGGAGCGTTCTCCAACGGGACGGTCACCGTAGGCGGCTACACTTTCGAGGTTCAAGTGAACGACTTTGGGGTGGATGGTTCCGATGTCGTGCTGGTTGCGGTGAACGACGCTCCAGAACTCAGCAATGTTCAAATCACCAGCGGGGATGAGGGCACGCAAACTAGGCTGTCCGGGACCATTCTCGACGCCGAGTTCAATGGTGACGGGTACACGATTGCGGTTGACTGGGCTGATCCCAACGATTCCGGCACCAAGACTTATGACTTGGCGGACCTAGGTGCCAATGGCACCTACAATGCAACGACCGGAGAGTTCGAGCTTTGGCACACCTACGCGGATGATGATCCCAGTTCCGATTCCTCGAACACCTATACCGTCAATGTGCAGGTCACGGAGACGCTCGGATATCAGCTCCAGGCGCTCTATGGTTTCGACGCAGGGAATGCCAACGATTCTACGACGAACAATAATGACGGAAGTACCATTCACGGTTCGGGGATTGCGTTCATCGACGATCCTGAACGCGGGGGAGTCGTTTCCGGATCGGGAACGGGTTACATTGAAGTGCCGCACTCCGATTCCCTTGGTGAGATCGACGATCAACTCACGGTTTCTTTCTGGATCAAGGCTGAGGCGCCTGTTGATGATCAAGCCATCAATAAATCCTGGTTTCGCTTTTTGCGGAAAGGGAATGAAAGCGGAAGTGACGGCACGCCCACTTGGTTCATCAATCGCTCCGGTAGCACCGATCAAGTAAACATTCGGGTTGATACCTTTCCCAATGACGACGTGACGGGGGATCACAACCAGAATCTGAATTACAACCGAGGAGGGGCGGTGCTCGATGGAAATTGGCACCACGTCACCTACGTCCTCGATAACGGCACCAGTTCGGAATACATCGATGGTAGTCTCAACCATTCGCAGACCTATCGTCACGGGAATGGCCTTTCGAATACCGATGTGCTTCAACTCTTGGGAAAAAGTACTGCAGACGCGATCAATGGTCTGATGGACGATATCGGGATCTGGAGCCGCGCGCTTTCGGGCGACGAAGTGGGACAGTTGTTTGGTGGAGCCACGATTCCGACGGAAAACATTTTCAGCCAGACCGTTTCCGTAACCACCACCGTATCGAATGCAGCGCCGGTCATTTCGGTGGGGACGGGCGATTCGAATGCGGAAACGCTTAGCGAGACCGACGCCGGGATTTCGGCTTCGGGAACGCTAACGGTCACGGATGCAGGCGTGCTGGACACGGAAGATCTCACCGTCGAATCGGTTCTCGTAACCGGGGATGCCAATGGGATTGCCGACGCTACCTTGCAGGGAATGCTCGGCTTCTCATCTGATTCGTTAACGCTCGACGCGAGCGGAGTTGGCACGATCGATTGGGATTTCAGCAGCGGCAGCGAAGCATTCGATCACCTGGCGGATGGGGAATCGCTGATGCTCGCCTACACAATTCGCGCCACGGATGACGATACCGGTTTCGGAGAGCATACCGTCACGATCACGATCAACGGCACCAACGACGCGCCCGAGGCTCATGCCGATACCGACGAATCGGTGGAAGCCGGGGGAGAATCCAACGGCATCGCCGCAGTTAATGCGGAGGGGAACGTGATCACGGGTGTCGGAACGACGAATGGAGGAACGGACTTCGATGTCGATACCGACGACGACCCGTCCGCGGACGACGGCAGCGTTCTGGTGGTTAGCGCACAGTACTCAGGTGGTGGCACGCCGGTGGGAGGCAACTCTGGCGGCCAGATGAGCGGCGAGACGGTCGTGGACGGGCAGTACGGTTTCCTGACGATTCAACCGAATGGTTCCTATGTTTACACGCTGGACGACAATACGTCGGACACTCTGGCTGAGGACGAATTTGCCACGGATGAGTTCACCTACCGGATCGCCAACGAAACGCCCGAGGAATTCGCGTTGCTGGATATTGAACCCAACGGCGGACAAACGGCGACCAACGCGATCTCGATCAACGGATATGCTCGAAACACCAGCGGAAACTTGAGCGAGCAGTCCTTCATCTCTCAAACCGGCCAGGCGTTTTCCGTCGCGATCGATGCAGCGGGAACGGGATCCGTCGATTGGCGAGACCGAAGAGCTGATGGTAGCGCGGATTCACCGGTGGATTTGGGCGAGGATTTCATCAAGAACAATCATGGCATCATTGAAGTGACGCTCGGTACTCTTCCTGCGGGAACCTACCTTGCGACTTCCTATCATCGGGATCCCCAGTTTGAGCAGAGCGATACGATCAAGGTCTTGGTGAATAATGGAGACGGCAGCGGACTGGTGGATACCGGTCAGCGTGGAACAGCCGGCCTTTCGGCTCCGGGGGTTTCTGGATTGTCCGAGGAAAATTTGGCGGCAACGGCGGCACATTTCACCTTTACCGCGGACGGGACCAATGATGTGATCATTCGGTTTGATGGAACCGAGGGGACGAATAAGGCTGAGACGCCGCTCAACGGGCTTCAGTTGTTTTACCTTCCGGATGTGAACGCGGTGTCTGCATCCACGCTGACGGTCATGGTTCAGGGATCGAATGACGCGCCGGAAATTACCGGCGGAC
>TARA_R110002096_G_scaffold97997_1_pt1 | contig 15777 bp, 12 predicted proteins | sample TARA_R110002096 | Tara Oceans TARA_R110002096 (sample SAMEA4397295) | marine metagenome | biome: Polar Biome; feature: [DCM] deep chlorophyll maximum layer (ENVO:01000326); material: water (ENVO:00002006), including particulate matter (ENVO:01000060) such as... | depth 35 m | reverse complement strand
AGTATGGCTCGGTTTTTGAAAAGTCAAAATTACATATATTTTTCTGTGATTGATTTAATAATCAACTAAAAGTTTAAAATTAAACCTGTACGCAACTTTACTGGGTAATAAACCGAGTTTATTAGTCGTTAAATCAACACTATTAAAATTTTTATAATTCTGATAATAAAGATTAAAAACAACATTTTGTACCACATGAAAACGAACACGATATTACTTTTCGTATCCTTTATAATAGTATTAACATTTTCTTCATTTATAAAAATTGAAAGCCAAACGACTAAAGAAAAATTTAGAGTAGTGCTAGATGCTGGTCATGGTGGTAGAGATCCTGGAAACTTGGGTAATGGTTACAAAGAAAAAAATATAGCATTAAACATTGCATTAGCAATAGGTAAGGCGCTTGAAAAAAATCCTGATATCGAAGTCATTTATACACGTAAAACAGATGTTTTTATAGAGTTAGCGGATAGACCTAAAATTGCAAATGAGGCTAATGCAGATTTATTTGTGTCTATACACTGCGATTCTCACACTTCTCAAGCTTATGGCGCCGGTACTTTTGTAATGGGTATCAATAAAATTTCACAAAATTTAAGTGTCGCAAAAAAGGAGAATGCAGTAATTTTTCTTGAAGATAATTATGAAGAAAAATATGCTGGGTTCGATCCAAATTCGCCCGAGTCATTACTAACATCATCATTAATTGTTGAAGAATATTTAGATCAAAGTATATTGGCTGCCAGTTACATTCAGAAAAATATGATAAAGAATTTGAAACGAAAAGATAGAAATGTAAAACAAGATGTTTTTTGGGTATTACATGCTACGTTTATGCCAAGTGTTTTAGTCGAAACTGGTTTTTTAACCAATAAGAAAGAAGGTTCCTATCTAAATTCAAAAAAAGGACAAAACGAAATGGCTCGCGAAATAACCAATGGTATTTTAGAGTATAAGGCCAGTATAAATGAAAATATTAATTTCTTTGAAGATCCTACTCAAGGCATAATTACTGAAGAGATTCATTCTGGCTCCAATGGTGTCGTATTTAAAATCCAAATAGCTGCTAGTTCTAAAGAACTTGAAACGAAGCCCTATAATTTTAAAGGATTAAATGATATATCTAGAGTTAAAGATGGCGGACTTTACAAATATTTTTATGGTAATACTTCAAATTACGAAGAAATAAAAAAAATGAATGAAGACGCAAAAACTAAAGGTTATTCAAGCAGCTTTATTGTTGCATTCAAGGATGATAAAAAAATATCATTAGCCGATGCTTTAAAATCAACCACAAATTAAACGGTTTCTCTTTTAAATTTATTTAAATTTGTTATTCTAATACTTTTCGGTTTGAAGATATCAAAAGAAATTAAAGTTGCCATACTAGTCCTTTCAGGAATTCTCCTTTTCATTTTTGGATTTAATTATTTAAAGGGTGAAAACATTTTAGGTTCATCCCGAACTTTTTATGCTGTTTATGATAATGTTGAAGGCTTAACGGCATCAACACCTGTTACTATTAATGGTATGCCGGTTGGAAAAGTGCTTGAAATCAATTTTAAAGGTGATGGTTCAGGGAAGCTTTTAGTAAAACTTTTAATTGATAGTGAATTTCAGTTTTCTAAAAATAGTAAAGCCGAACTTTATGAAACAGGACTTATTGGCGGAAAAGCAATAGCTATAATTCCTGCATTTGATGGTGCTGCAAATGCGGAAAAAGAGTCTTATTTAGTTGGCGGTGCAAAGGCTGGTTTAAGCGAATTGGTAAATCAACGTTTAACGCCATTACAAGAAAAGATAGAAAAAATGATGCTAAGTGCAGATGAACTTCTTGTAAACTTAAATGATGTTTTTGATGAAAAAACAAAAAACAATTTAAAAGCAAGTATCGCTGGGTTAGGTGCTACCATAAACTCGTTTAAAGAAACATCAAATGCTTTAAATCAAACCATTGTTAATAATCAAAAAAATATTGATAGTGTTTTGTCAAACGCAAATTCACTGACTTCTAATTTGAGTGAAATAACCAATGAGCTAAATGAAGCTGACCTAGGAGAAACGGTTAAGAGCTTAAAATCTACGCTTCAAAACTTTGATAATATTCTAGCCAATTTAGAAAAAGGTGAAGGTTCTATGGGGAAACTTCTTAAAGATGAAGCTTTGTACAATAATTTAAAAGGTGCTAGTTCCCAACTCGAACAACTCCTTGAAGACATGAAGCTGAACCCGAAGCGTTATGTTCATTTCTCTCTTTTTGGAAAAAAAGCAAAACAGTATGATTCTGAAGGAAATGAAATTGAACAAAAAGACTAAATTATAATGAATTATATACCAAATATTCTTTTTTTAATTATACTCATTGCTGGTATTGGTTATTTTTCAAAAAATGTGAAAAAACTTTTCCGTAATATTAATTTAGGGAAAGATGTAGACGTTAGCGACAATAAATCGCAACGTTGGAAAAACATGGCGATGATAGCCTTGGGGCAAAGTAAAATGGTTCGACGCCCTATTGCGGGTATTTTACATGTTGTTGTTTATGTAGGTTTTATTATCATTAATATTGAAGTTTTAGAGATAATTATTGATGGTATTTTTGGAACACACAGAATTGGTTTAAAAATTTTACCAGAATCTATTTACGGGTTTTTAATTGGCTCTTTTGAAGTTTTAGCAGTATTGGTTTTTATATCAGTAATTTTCTTTTGGACAAGACGAAATGTTATAAAATTAAAACGTTTTTGGAAAAGTGAAATGACGAGTTGGCCAAAAAACGATGGAAACTACATTCTTTATTTCGAAATGGTGTTAATGACGCTTTTTCTTGTTATGAATGCTACAGACATAGATTTTCAAGCCATGAATTCGGGCAATATAGTAAGTCAATTTATAGCACCATGGTTTTCAGGTTTATCAGAAAGCACATTACATTTGATTGAAAGAGGTGCTTGGTGGTTTCATATCACAGGTATTTTAGTTTTCTTAAACTACCTATATTTCTCAAAGCATTTGCATATTTTATTAGCGTTTCCTAACACCTATTATGGAAAATTAACGCCACAAGGTCAATTCAATAATCTTGAAGCCGTTACCAAAGAGGTTAAAATGATGATGGATCCAAATATAGATCCTTTTGCTGCACCAGCTGCTGGAGCTGAAAACGATATGCCAGCAAAATTTGGAGTAAGTGATGTTCAAGATTTAAGTTGGGTTAATTTATTAAACGCCTATACCTGTACAGAATGCGGGCGTTGCACCAGCGAATGTCCGGCAAACCAAACAGGAAAAAAATTATCACCTAGAAAAATCATGATGGATACCCGCGACCGTTTAGAGGAAGTTGGTAAAAATATAGACACCAATAAAGGTGAATTTAAAGAAGACGGAAAGCAATTATTAGATAGTTATATAACACGCGAAGAGCTTTGGGCTTGTACATCGTGTAACGCCTGTGTTGAGGCTTGTCCTGTAAGTATCGATCCGTTATCTATAATTTTAGAAATGCGACGTTATTTGGTTATGGAGCAGTCTGCAGCACCAGTAGAGCTTAATAATATGATGACTAACATAGAAAATAATGGTGCACCTTGGCCATATAACCAAATGGATAGATTAAACTGGAAAGATGAATAAATGGATTACATCTATTCTATTTATATTTATTTTAGGGGTGAATCATGTCTTCGCTCAGAATTACAAAAAAGATTCTTTACAATTTAAAATTTATACTACAGCATTTTTTAAAAACGCATTAGTAAAAAGTATTACACTTGATACAGTTTTTTGCGATTATTGTTCAGATTCTCAATTAACAGCTTTGGGGCAGTTAGGTCTTAAAACATCTAATGAGTATGTAAAAAATCCTGAATACAGATTGATAAACGGAAAAAGAAAATTAGCAATTTATATAAGAATAGCAAAAAAAGATTTTGCTAAAATAAAAGAAAAAGATACAATTAAATGATTGTTTATTTAATTGCAATAACGATTTGATTTAAGAAAGATGAGCGAATTACTTAAAGTACCAACAATGGCCGAATTTATGGCCCAAGGAAAGCAACCCGAAGTTTTGTTTTGGGTAGGTTGCTCTGGAAGTTTTGATGATAGAGCAAAAAAAATAACGAAAGCTTTTGTTAAGTTATTGAATAAAGCTAAGGTTGAATTTGCTGTTTTAGGAACCGAAGAAAGTTGTTCGGGTGACCCAGCAAAACGAGCTGGTAATGAGTTTTTGTTTCAAATGCAAGCGGTAACAAATATTGAAGTTCTTAATGCATACGAAGTAAAAAAAATAGTAACCGCGTGCCCACATTGCTTTAATACCATTAAAAATGAGTATCCAGAATTAGGTGGTAATTATGAGGTTATGCACCACACACAATTTTTGAAAACCTTATTAGATGAAGGGCGATTAACCATTGAGGGCGGTAAATACAAAGGTAAACGTATCACATTTCACGACCCATGTTATTTAGGTCGTGCCAATAATGTTTACGAAGCGCCTCGAGAACTTATTCGAAAATTAGAAGCAGAATTAGTTGAAATGAAAAACTGCCGTCGCAACGGACTTTGTTGTGGAGCAGGAGGAGCGCAAATGTTTAAAGATGCCGAAAAAGGCGATAAAGAAATAAACATAGAACGTACCGAACAAGCCTTGGATGTAAAACCAGAAATTATTGCAGCCGGTTGCCCGTTTTGTAACACGATGATGACTGATGGTGTAAAAGCCAAAGAAAAAGAAAGCGACGTTGCTGTTATGGATATAGCTGAGTTAATTGCTAATGCGCAGGATTTGTAAATTAATGATCAAAAAAACTTAATCAATTTTATGCTAGTAGATTTTAACACATTACCTGAAGAATCGCGTGTTTGGATATACCAAGCCAACCGTTCTTTCACCGAAGAAGAAATTGAAGAAATTCAATCTAAATTAGATATTTTTATACAAAATTGGACGGCACATGGCAGCGATTTACAATCTGGTTATACCATAAAATACAAACGTTTTATAATTTTAGGTCTAAACCAAAACTTAAATAAAGCTACAGGTTGTTCAATCGATGCTTCGGTGTATTTTATCCAACAATTAGAAAAAGATTATCATGTCGATTTGATGGATAAAATGAATGTGTCTTACAAACAAGGTGAATATGTGGCTTATAAAACACTCACAGATTTCAGGAAAATGGCAAAAGATAAAGCGGTTTCCAAAAACACCATTGTCTTTAATAATTTAGTCACTAACATTGCTGAATTTAACGAAAACTGGGAAGTTCCTGCAAGTGAGAGTTGGCATAGTCGATTTGTTAAATAGTTGTTTATAATCTTAGTTTTAAAACTTCAATAAAATTTTCATATCTCAAATAGAATATTGATTTTTACCGCTTTCAAAGTGTAAGTATAAATTATGGCTAATGACATTTTCTTATTAAATATATCTGGACAAGATAAACCAGGTTTAACTTCAGGTTTAACGGGCGTTTTGGCACAATACGATGCGAAAGTATTAGATATTGGTCAAGCAAATATTCACGACACACTTTCCTTAGGTATTTTATTCGAAATTCAATCAGGCGAAATATCATCAGCAGTACAAAAAGATTTACTTTTTAAGGCTTATGAGTTGGGTATTAAGGCAAAATTCACACCTGTCTCACTTAAAGATTATGAACATTGGGTCAATCTTCAAGGAAAAGATAGATACATTGTTACAATTTTAGGTGAAAAGCTTTCAGCTTATCAAATAACAGAAGTCACCAAAGTCATTTCTGATAAAAACTTGAATATTGATGCTATTAAAAGACTTACAGGACGCTTATCACTTGTTAAAAAAGAAGAATATCCACGCGCTTCCATTGAATTATCAATAAGAGGTAAAATAGAAAATAAAACAGAACTTACTGCAAAGTTTTTGCAAATTTCTCATGATTTAGATGTGGATATTGCATTTCAAGAAGATAATATTTACAGACGAAATAGACGCTTGGTGTGTTTCGATATGGATTCTACACTTATTCAAGCCGAAGTAATTGATAAATTAGCAGAATTAGCTGGCGTTGGTGATAAGGTTAAGGCCATTACAGAATCTGCAATGCAAGGAGAGATTGACTTTAACGAAAGCTTCGAGAAACGCATGAAACTTTTAAAAGGTTTAAGCGAAGATGTGCTTCATGATGTAGCAATTAATCTGCCTATAACAAAAGGCGCAAGACGACTTATTGATACTTTAAAAAGCTACGGATTTAAAACCGCTATTTTATCAGGTGGATTCACTTACTTTGGTCATTATTTACAAAAGGAATTAGGTATTGATTATGTGTATGCCAACCAATTAGAAATAAAAGATGGTTTTTTAACCGGAAATTATATTGGTGATATTGTAAACGGTGAGAAAAAGGCAGAATATCTGAAAGAAATTGCCCAAAAAGAAGGTATTGATATTAACCAAACAATAGCAGTTGGCGATGGTGCAAACGATTTACAAATGCTCAATCTTGCTGGATTAGGAATTGCTTTTCATGCTAAACCTACAGTTAAAGATAATGCACAAAATTCTATATCTAGCATAGGTTTAGATGGCGTTTTATACTTGCTGGGTTATCATGATAGACATATCGATTTATTAGAATAATTCAACACAAACCATAGTAAGGCTTAAAAAGTTCATTATTTCTTTATAAATGTATCATAAAGTCTTTTTATCTTCCTTTTAAATGTATTATTTTGGCATGGTTATTTCTGATAAGTATATTAGAATTAATAGTCTTAACTAGTACATCTTTATGCGCCACATCTATAGTATTGTAGTTTTTCTTTTTGTAACTCTTATTTCATTTGCACAAACCATTGCTAATCCGCTCCTTACTTCTGATTTTGACTCTCAGCAAAAATGGGTAGATAGTGTTTATAATTCCATGACTTTGCAAGAAAAAGTCGGACAATTATACATGGTTCAAGTCATGTCTAATCAAGATGATGCAACAAAAAACAAGGTTGTAAAATTAATTACTGATAACCATATAGGCGGCATTATTTATTCAAATGGCGGACCAGTGAGGCAAGCAAATTTAAATAACGAATTACAATCGTTATCAAAAATCCCATTATTAATAGGCATGGATGCCGAATGGGGTTTGAGTATGCGTTTAGATTCTACTTACGCTTTTCCGTGGAATATGACCCTCGGTGCCATAAAAGATAATAAATTAATTGAGCAAACAGGAAGACAAATAGGCGAACATTGTAAGCGTTTGGGTGTTCATTTTAATTTTGCTCCAGTTGTAGATATTAATACAAACCCTAAAAACCCAATTATTGGCAATCGCTCTTTTGGAGAAGATCGAGAAAATGTTACCGAGAAAGCTTTGGCTTTCATGAAGGGTATGCAAAGTGCAGGAGTTTTAGCAAATGCAAAACACTTTCCAGGTCATGGCGACACGGAGCAGGATTCTCATCATGCCCTGCCAACTATTAGTTTCAGTGAAAAACGAATGGATTCTATTGAGTTATACCCTTACAGAAAACTTATTAAGGAAGGACTTTCAAGTGTTATGGTTGCGCATTTAAATGTGCCGAGTTTAGACTCTACTGGTTACCCGTCTTCGCTATCCAAACATATTGTTACTGATATTTTGAAAGAGAATTTAGGTTTTAAAGGACTTATTTTTACCGATGCACTAACGATGAAAGGTGTCGCAGATTTTGATGAAACTGGTGATATCGATTTAGCCGCTTTTAAGTCAGGAAATGATGTCATGCTCATGTCTGAAGATGTCGCTATTGGGGTTAACAAAATAATTGAAGCTCTAAATAAAGGCCATATTACCGAAGCACGTTTAGCGCATTCTGTTAAAAAAATACTTCAAGCAAAATATAAAGTAGGGCTTTCTAATTATGAACCAATTAGTGTTTATAATTTAGGCAACGATTTAAATAGGATTAAAGATGATGCGCTTTACGAGGAACTTATTGAAAATGCCTTAACGGTATTACAAAATATTAGAGGTGTATTGCCATTGCGTCAATTAGAAACTAAAAAAATAGCCTATGTAAATCTAGGTGAAGATTCTGGAAATATCTTTTTTAATGAATTAAAAAAATATGCAAAAGTTCATAAAATTGAAGCTGAACAACTAAGCGATTTAAATGATAAATTACAGCCTTATAATACAGTAATTATAGGTTTGCACCTTTCAAATGAAAGCCCTTGGAAATCTTTTAAGTTTAGTAACGAAGAACTCGTTTGGTTAGATGAAGTTGCAAAAACACATACCGTAATTTTAGATGTTTTTGTAAATCCTTATACTTTAATTGACTTAAAACAAGTTGAAGATATTGAAGGTATCATAGTAAGTTACCAAAATAGTAGAATTGCACAAGAAAAATCGGCACAACTTATTTTTGGAGCTATTGCAGCAAAAGGCGTTTTACCAGTTTCAGCTGGAGAGTATTTTGTTGTTGGTGAAGGTATTCCATCTTTTGGAATCAAGCGTTTAGGATATACCATACCAGAACGTGTGGGAATGAGTTCAGAGAAATTAAAAAAACTAGATTCTGTTGCACAATACGCCGTAAATTCTAAAATGACTCCAGGAATTCAACTTTTAGTAGCTCGAGAAGGTAAGGTTATTTACAATAAAAATTTTGGCAAACACACTTATGATGGCAAAGAAAAAGTATCTTTTGATGATATTTATGATGTTGCTTCTTTAACAAAAATACTAGCAACGTTACCACTTTTGATGGAGCTTGTTGAACAAGGTATCGTTTCATTAGATGATAAACTTTCAAAAATTTTACCTGAGTATAAAAAATCTAATAAGGCGAATATTACTATAAAGAGTATGTTATCACATTATGCCAGATTACGACCTTGGGAACCTTTTTATTATAAAACTTTAGACACCATTACTAAACGCCCAAGTAAAAAATATTACAGAACGGAACGCAGTAATAAATTTAATATAGAAGTCTCTAAAAATTTATTTTTACGCACTGATTATAAAGATTCTATACCTAAAATTATTAAAGATTCTGAATTATTAGACCGATTAAGATATCGCTATAGTGATTTTCCATATTATATTTTAAAGAAATTTATAGAGAAACATTACGACAAACCACTTGATGAAATTATTCAAGGTCATTTTTATGAATCATTAGGTGCAAATCATACCACTTATAATCCATATACAAAAATTAGTAATAAAAAAATTGTGCCCACAGAAGAAGATGATTATTATAGATATCAAAAAGTACACGGTTATGTGCATGATATGGGTGCGGCCATGCAGAATGGTGTAGGTGGACACGCAGGTGTTTTTAGCAATGCTAACGATGTTGCTAAAATTATGCAAATGTACTTGCAAAAAGGGTTTTATGGTGGAATACAATATTTAAAACCAGAAACAGTGGATTTATTTAATACCTGCTACTTCTGTGAAAATAATAATAGACGAGGTGTTGGATTTGATAAACCACAATTAGGAGATTCCGGACCAACATGTGGTTGTATTTCAATGACAAGTTTTGGGCATTCAGGTTTTACAGGAACTTATGCATGGGCAGATCCAGAGAAAGAAATTGTTTATATTTTTCTAGCAAATAGAACCTATCCTACTGCTGGAAAAAATTTACTATTAAAAGAAAATATTAGAACAGAAATACAGCGTTTAATTTACGAAGCGATAGAAGAATAAAAGTACTCCTGCGAGGTTTTAAAAACCTTGTAGGTATAATTAAAGACCATCTTAAAAAGAATTCCATCTTCATGGGAATTATAAAACTAAAAAAATGAAAATAGGTATTGTTTGTTATCCAACATTTGGCGGTAGTGGCGTAGTAGCTACCGAACTTGGTTTAGAGCTTTCTAAACGCGGTCATGAAATTCATTTTATTACCTACAACCAACCTGTACGGTTAGAATTATTAAGTAATAATGTGCATTATCATGAGGTAAACGTACCAGAATATCCTTTGTTTCATTATCAACCTTATGAGTTAGCTTTATCAAGTAAACTAGTAGATATGGTTAAGCTTCACAAAATAGAAATACTTCATGTGCATTATGCTATTCCGCACGCTTATGCAGCATATATGGCAAAAAAAATGTTACAAGAAGAGGGTATTTATGTGCCTATAGTTACGACATTACACGGTACCGATATCACACTTGTTGGGAGTCATCCGTTTTATAAACCAGCGGTTACATTTAGTATTAATAAATCGGACGCAGTTACGGCCGTATCGCAAAGTTTGAAAGACGATACACTTCGTTTATTTAATATTAAGCGTGATATTCACGTGGTTCCAAATTTTATCGATTTAGATAAATATAGTCATGATTTTACAGATTGCCAGCGCGGAATGATGGCAGAAGAAGAAGAGAAAATAATAACACATATAAGTAATTTACGACCTGTAAAGCGTGTACAAGATGTTATAAAAGTATTTTATAACATCCAAAAAGAAATACCAGCAAAATTAATGCTTGTAGGCGAAGGACCAGAGCGCGAAAAAGTAGAAACCCTTTGTAATGAATTAAAAATTTTAGATAAAGTTATTTTCTTCGGAAAAAGTAACGAAATAGATAAAATTTTATGCTTTAGTGATTTGTTTTTATTGCCGTCACAAACAGAAAGTTTTGGTTTGGCAGCTTTGGAAGCTATGGCGTCAGGAGTTCCTGTAATATCTAGTAATACGGGTGGAATACCAGAAGTTAATATTAATGGTGTTTCGGGTTATTTAAGTAATGTTGGAGATATTGATGATATGACTAAAAATGCACTTAATATTTTAAGTGATTCAAAACGATTAAAGGATTTTAAAAATAATGCTAGAGCCGAATCTCTAAATTTTGACTTGCATAAAATTGTACCTCAATATGAAGCTATTTATGAGGATACTTTAACAAAATGTATGGTATTGTAGTCTTGATTTATTTGTAATTTTTATGTTCTTTTTAACTGTTTTTGAATTTTCTTAATTGCAGATTCAATAGACTTTTCGGGTTCAATAATATTATATTCTCCCCAAAATTCAGGATCAGAGAAGCCAGAAGTTTCATCTACTAAAATAGTTGTAGGTCTAATTATGTTTTCTCTAACTTTCACAAATTTGGTATCGGTAATTTCCCAATCGGTTATAGCCATTTCACTATTTAAGGTATACATACTATTAAATAATTTGCCCTTCCAATTTACTTTAAATGTTAGTAAAATATTGCTGTAAGCATAATGCCACTTGCCATTTTTAGTTCTGTAATTTACTCTATATGTGGCTTCTGTAGGATATACATCAACTTTTCTTGGTTTTTTTCGGATATACATTTCACTAGACAATTCTTTGTTTTCAACATTTAAGCTATAAATAGCACTTGTTAGAGCTAATGTTGCATAATCAATATATAATTTGCCATAGTATAATGGCGTTATAATATTTGGTTTTTGTTTAAAATTTACAACATAAACCATGTTGTTATTTATTTGTGTGGGTTCATCAAAACTAAAATCGTATAAATCAATATCTTCAGGAGTAAAAATATACTCTGGATATTTTATTATATCTGTGTAGAGATTGCTAAAAGGGCCACCTTGTAATTTTACAGCTAAAGTATCTAACCTAGAATAATCAGTTTTTTTTCTTGATTTTATGAGCTCAATACCATCCTTTTTAAAGCTGTTATATGGAGTACTATGTATTTGCACAATAGCTTCTGATAATGATGCGTTTTTACGTCTTTTCTTTATTGTTTCTCTGTAAAAAGCAGTCATTAAAGTATTATTATTGTTATATAATATGCCTTTCTTTTCTAGAGTTTCTTTCAATAAGATTTTTGCATTCTTATAGGTTTCTATTTGCACTACTTTCAACTCGGTAATAGCTGGGTTTAGTTTAATTTTGTTAATAGTTTCTAACTTAGAAATTGATATTTCTTTTTTCTCATAACCTAATCTAGAAATGGTTAGCATACCATCAGCAAACGAATTTGGAATTTTTAAAATAAAATCGCCATCGGAATTTGTGATAGTACTGATATTTGATTCATTTATAACTAAATCAGCGAATATTAATGGGTTATTAGTTTTACTGTCAACTACTTTTCCTTTTAACTCTTTAAAATTAGTAGCTTCAGTTTGTGCATGTACCGTATTTGTTGAAAAAAATATTGAAAGGCAAAATAAGATTAACGGAAAAAAGGATTTAGTTTTCATGATTTTTTATTTTAGTAGCTTTAACCTTTGTTAAGATACAAAAAACTATTAAAATAAATTATAAATTGTATTTATATTAACAATAAAACATTGTTATTTAGTAGTTTATAAAAATAAAATTTAGCTTTTTGCTTAAAGTTAATTATTTTGTCAGAATACTTAAAGCTTTTTATGTGATTGCAATCGTTTAACTAAATTATAGTTATCGATAAGTTGGACCAACTCTTAACGTAATTTTTAGATTTATAAAAAATGAATAGCTGTATATTTACATGTTTTTAATTAATATATGCAGTTAGATTACATTCCTTTTAGCAAAACAGGCTATTTTTCATCTTTAATTTGTGATTATTTAGATGAGAAATCAACTATAAGTCCGTTTTATAATCGATTTCCAAAAATTGAAAATTTCAAAGCGCAAATTGAAGAGAAGCAGCTATCTTTTTCTGCGGAATCAAGAACTATTTTATCTAATGTTCTCAAAAAACAGTATCAGAAGTTAAATACTTCAGAAGTAACACTTCAACATATTGAAACTTTAAATTCAAATAAAACGTTCACAGTTACCACTGGGCATCAACTTAATTTATTTACTGGGCCATTATATTTTTTGTATAAAATTGTATCTGCAATAAATCTTTCGAAAGAATTAAAAGCGAAATATCCAGAGTATCATTTTGTACCCATATATTGGATGGCAACTGAAGATCATGATTTTGATGAAATAAACTATTTTAATTTTAAAGGAAAAAAAGTACTTTGGAATAAAAACGCTAGTGGTGCAGTAGGAGAATTAACAAATGAAGGATTAGCTGATGTTTTTAAGTTATTTTCAAAAGACCTAGGAAGCTCTAAAAATGCAGAGTACATAAAAAAATTATTTAAAGAAGCCTATTTAAACCATAATAACCTTGCCGATGCTACCCTGTTTTTAGCAAACGAATTATTTAAAGATTATGGTTTAGTAATTATTGATGCGAATAATCCAGAATTAAAAAGGCTGTTTATTCCTTTTATAAAAGATGAATTATTGAATCAAACCTCTTTTAAAACGGTTACTGAAACTAATAAAGCACTTTCTGAAAATTATGGAATTCAAGTTAATCCTCGTGAAATAAATTTATTTTATTTAAAAGAGAATCTGAGAGAGCGCATTGTTTTTGAAGATGATGTTTATAAAGTATTAAACACAAATATTGTTTGGCGCAAGAGTGACATACTAAAAGAAGTCTTAGACTTCCCAGAACGGTTTTCACCAAATGTAATTATGCGTCCATTATATCAAGAGGTTGTTTTACCAAATCTCTGTTATATTGGCGGTGGTGGTGAGTTAGCCTATTGGTTTCAACTTAAATCTTATTTTAATAAAGTTGAAGTACCTTATCCAATACTATTATTACGTAATTCAGTTTTAATTCAAACAGAGAGGCAACAAAAAAAGCTTGAAAAACTGAATATTTCTACAGAAAATGTTTTTTTAAAACGATCAACTTTTATCAATAAAAAGGTTAGAGAAATATCAAATATTGATATCGATTTCTCAACACAAAAGGCATATTTAGTTAATCAGTTTAAAGCGTTATACAAATTAGCAGAACAAACTGACAAATCGTTTTTAGGAGCTGTAAAAGCACAAGAAGTGAAACAATTAAAAGGGCTTGAGAACCTTGAAAAACGATTACTTAAAGCACAAAAAAGAAAACTTTCTGATGTTGTTTTAAGAATGACAGAGCTTCAAAATGAATTATTTCCAAATCAAAGTTTACAAGAACGTAATACTAATTTCTCAGAGTTTTATTTGGAATATGGCGATGAATTAATTCTAAAACTAATTGAAAACCTAAAACCGCTTAAAGGAGAGTTTTCAATTCTAACTTTATAATTCATGCACAAAATAGATATTGAACTTGTTGAAATGACTTTGGATGTCATGAAGTACGCCATAGACAGAATATCTTCTACAAACCCTACAATAGGAACGCCTAAAAAAGAAGAAGAGCTAAAAGCTTTGGTAGGTGAAACAATAACTGAAAAGGGTATTGGAGGGGAACATGCATTCAGTTTATGGAAAGAGCATTTAATGAAGTCTAATATTCCTATTGATCACCCAAGACATTTAGCATTTGTACCCGCATCACCAACTAGAGCAGCAGTTATGTTCGATTTGGTAACATCGGCATCTAGTATTCATGGTGCTTATTGGATGGAAGGTGCGGGTGGTATTTTCTGTGAAAATGAAGCTATGAAATGGATTGTTTCATTAACAGGTTTGCCCGAAGGCGCTTTTGGGGTATTTACTAGTGGTGGTACAGCGGCTAACCTATCAGCAATGGTGACGGCTCGTGAACATTGGAGAGAGAATGATATATTTAAAGGCGAAAAAGGACTTATTATTACATCTATTGGAGCACATTCATCAATAAAGGCAATGGCTAAAGTAATTGATGTTGACGTTTTATTAGTGGATACAGAAGATAGATTACTAGGTGAAGAATTACAGAAAACAATAGATACTTTAACAGAACATCAACGTAAGCGGTTATTTTCTGTGGTAGCAACAGGAGGTACAACAAATGCAGGTATAATAGATGATTTAGAAGGTGTTGCTTCTGTGTGTGAAAAGGAAAACTTATGGTTTCATGTAGACGCTGCATATGGTGGTGGAGCTCTAGTTGCAGATTCTGTTCGTCATTTATTTAATGGTATAGAAAAAGCAGATAGTATCACTATTGATCCACACAAATGGATGTTTTCACCTTATGATTGTGGCGCGGTTATTTATAAAAACCCGCAGTTAGCAAAAAATGCACACTCACAAGAAGGATCTTATCTCGATATTTTTAAAGATGAAGGTGCTCATGGTTTTAATCCTACCGATTATCAAATACAACTTACACGGCGTGTTAGAGGGTTGCCTTTGTGGTTTTCATTAGCAACTCATGGCACTGACAAATATAAGGAAGCTGTTGAGCGCGGTATTGAATTAGCTCAAATTGCAGGACAAATGATTAATAAAATGGAACATGTTGAGTTGGTTAGAGATCCTAGTTTGTCTTGTGTTTTATACAGAAGAATAGGGTGGAAGCCAGAAGATTACACGCATTGGACCTATGAAAACCATAGAAAAGGATTTGCTTTAGTGACTCCAACAAAATGGAAGCATGGAGATGCTTTTGAAACCGTTTCACGTTTTTGTTTTATAAATCCAGATACTACTGAAAAGGATATAGAAATGATTTTGGATTCGATGGTTTAAAAAGCAAACCTCCCGATAGCTATGGGAATGATTTGCTTTTTTATACAACTAACTTTTTATTAATCCCTAATTACAATTGGCAGGTGCATCATCAGCCCTATGTTCTACTTTAATAAGACGCTCTAAAGTAACTGTTCCTTTTAAAGTAATCACAATGGAATTTGCTTCTATAGTAGTAATCACTCCATTAAATTGGTTAAAATAGAATTGCGATTTTATTTCTTGTCCAGTTAATGGAAGATTAGTGTCTCTATCCGTACCTTCAACGTAAGCATCCGAGCAACAGCATCTTGATTCCATTTGATTAGA
>TARA_R110002096_G_scaffold416951_4_pt1 | contig 15800 bp, 13 predicted proteins | sample TARA_R110002096 | Tara Oceans TARA_R110002096 (sample SAMEA4397295) | marine metagenome | biome: Polar Biome; feature: [DCM] deep chlorophyll maximum layer (ENVO:01000326); material: water (ENVO:00002006), including particulate matter (ENVO:01000060) such as... | depth 35 m | reverse complement strand
GAGATATTACCAAACGACTTTACTTTTAAAAATTTCAATGAGTTCAAAAAGAATATAGCCAAACTGTCAATTCAAAATCAAGCTATTGTGCATCTGCTTGTTGTACTCAATCTTAATTCAAATGATTTAGTTACGAAACGCAAAAAAACATTGAATGACTTAACAAAAGTGATCCAAAGTCTTGACACAGTTGCAAAAATTGATATTTATTTGAACAAAGAAAAAGCAAAAGATAATGGTAGCCGATTTCCATCACTAGTAAAGTATTATTTGACACTTAAACGACATAAATTGAACTAAATGCCAACGCTAAAAGCCATACACATTTGCAATTCGCACAAGCCAACTCGCAAGCCAAAAATTGCAAAAGAGTATGTCTTTGCCAACGCTGACAGACGACCGAAAAAGAACACCGAACGCACAACAGCGTGTATAAGAAATAGCGGGTTTAGTGGTAAATCAAAGGTCAGTACATTTAATAAAAGTCTGTGCCAAACTGAAAGTGAAGTTCTATTTAATCCGCTACTTCTCATACACGCAAACCGTTGTGCAACCTGAAAATAAAACTCGTGAAAAAGCGTTAACTAAAAAAATAAACAATTATGAATACTAAAAATTTAAGAATTTCAATATTGGCTTGCCTAATAAGCCTTTTTACAATCGTTTCTTGCAATAAAGATGATGATAACCCAAGTAACAACACTCAAACTAACGTGCAAACTAATGTTCAAAGTGGAACTTGGAGGATTACGAAATTTATTGACTCTGGAACAGACGAAACAAATCATTTCACAGGTTACAACTTCACTTTTAATAGTTCAGGAGTTTTAAATGCAAATAACGGAACTAATAATTATGACGGAACTTGGAGTATCACAGATAGTAACAGTAATGATGATAGTCAAGATGATTTGGACTTTAATATCAATTTCAACTTAACCAATGATTTTGAAGATTTAAATGATGACTGGGATTTCATCTCTCAATCATCCACAAAAATTGAACTTATAGACGTTAGTGGTGGAAACGGTGGCACTGATTATCTGACATTCGAGAAAAATTAGACCGAAAATTGAATAACGAACAAACTGCAATACGAACCACATATTTTAGCATAATTGGAAACACTAGTTTAGCTTTGATTAAAGGGCTTGCAGGATTCTTTGGTAATTCATATGCGCTCATTGCTGATGCAATAGAATCAACAACCGATATTTTCTCTTCTCTACTCGTACTATTTGGTTTAAAATACGCAAAACGACCAGCGGACGAAAACCATCCATATGGACACGGAAAAATTGAACCGTTAATAACTTTCTTGGTAGTCGCTTTTCTAGTAACATCCGCAACCATTATTGCCTACGAAAGTATTCAAAATATTCAGACACCTCATAAAGTTCCAAAATCTTGGACTTTGATTGTACTTGGTGCAATTATCATATGGAAAGAAGTGTCCTTTAGAATAGTAATAAAAAAAAGTAAGGAGACAAATAGTACTTCACTCAAGGCAGATGCTTGGCACCATAGAAGTGATGCAATTACTTCAATTATGGCATTCATAGGAATTTCTATCGCTTTAATTTTCGGAAAAGGATATGAAACGGCTGATGATTGGGCAGCTTTATTCGCTTCTGCTTTTATTCTATACAATAGCTATTTGATTTTTAGACCTGCTTTAGGGGAGATTATGGATGAGCATTTATATGATGACCTATTGGAAGAAATTCGAGAAGAATCTTTAAAAGTCAAAGGTGTTGTTGGAACAGAAAAATGTTTTATTCGAAAAGCAGGAATGAAATACCAGGTTGATTTACACGCAATAGTTAACGGAGAAATTTCTGTTAAAGAAGGACACGATATTGCACATAATTTAAAGGACTATTTACGAAATGAAATACCAAATTTAGGACACGTCTTAATACACATTGAACCAACTAAATAAAAATGGCAGTAAACAACGCGGTATATAGCAAATAGAGCGTGCAATGGTTTACGAAAGTTCAGTACTATTCACAAACACCGCCAAATCGTTGATTTGACTTTAAAGTAAGTATGAATAAATTAAAAACTAAAGAACAATCAGTAAGGTTAGAAACTAATTTAATGTAAAGTCTAATCTATAACTTTAGTAAAGGATTTATCTTAACGAAAACCCAACATCGCATTGATGCATCACTACTAATTAATTGTAATTCACCACAAATCGATAGCCCACTCCTCGAACATTGATGATTTTTAAACTGGGGTCTGCCTCTAATTTTTTACGCAGCTTGGAGATAAAAACATCTAAGGTTCTGCCTACATAATCGCCTTCGTCTCCCCAAATATGATTTAAAATGTAGGCTCTTTCAAGTGTTTTGTTTTCGTTGGAAAATAATAATAACAACAAGTCTGATTCTTTGGTAGACAACTCTATGGATTGAGCTTTTAAGCTTAAGGTCATTCTTTTTTGATCAAACTGAAAGAGTCCAATGGTAATTAGTTCTGCTTTCAGTTTTTGTTTTTTCTTTCGTTTTATCAGATAAATTACGATTCCTCCTCCAAATAACAAGGGTAGGAGTAGGTAAATGGAATTCAACTTCTCTTTTGAAGCAGTCGCTGTTGGTATAATCTCTTTAGTTGGAGTATGAACAGTAAAATAAAATACATAGCAATCCTCTGGTAATTGCCTCATTTTACAAGCAACCAACTTTTCATCCTTTGTTGAATTTGCTTCAAAACTATGGATTACCTCATTCGATTCACATTTTTCAACTTCAACGATATAGCGTTCGCTTAGTTTGTTTTCTTGCATCACTTTTAAAACGATGGAAGAAAGAACATCCGGCTCAAAAGAGAGCGTTCTTTCAAATTGGACTGCATAGCGATTGTTGGTTATTTTAATCGGTAATACCCTAGAAGTACTGTCGTTTAATTGCAATAAAAACTCATGTCCAATGGAGCGAAGGTTAATTTTAGTTTGTTGTTCATCCGTTTGCGCTTTGCTAGTTGAAAAAAGCAGAACGCTGAAGAATAAAAGAAACAACTGTTTAGCCACTTTGTAAGAAACCATCGAACAAACTTATCTGAATATCTTTTGCGGTGAACTACTTTGACAGAAAATTACACAAGATTTACATTAATTTACATTCATATAACCTTTTTATGATTGGCCTACATTTACTTTTACCGAAGAAATTTAAAATTTATACTCATGAAAATCAAAAACTTGCAATTGTTCGTGGCATTAAGTTTAACTTCCTTTGTGGCCTGCTCACAAAACGAAGATACGGATAGCTACAATTTGGTAGAAAAGCCTAATCAAGCTGATAAAATAATCCACCACGATTTTAGCGGTTGGTATTGTCCCGATAATTTAAACGGCTTTCCCGCGGTTGACCTTAAAAAATGGAAAAGTGTTCCAACAGTAAGTGGAAGATTGCCTACAAAGGAAGAAACCCAAAATGGAACATCCTTAATTTATGTAGACCGCGAAAAGTATCCTTCTGTAGTACCCTTGGATATAACCTTACCCAAATTAGCCACTTTTTACTGTGTGCAATCAAAAAGAGAGGAACACATCATCGTTATACAAGCTATAAAAGTTGGCAGAGACTCTATAGTTGGTTTTCGGTACTTAAACGGAGGAAATGGCAGTGCAAAATTGAATGAAGTCGATTTTCTAGCTGATGCTGAAATTGATGCAATTCCATCATCCAGGTTTGTGTCTTATTCCATAACAATTAAGGCTAATTCAGAAACGGTTTGGAAACAGCTTAAGAAGTCAGAATTCAATACAAATCTTCAGCAAATTTTTGATCAAGCAGGCGATTCAAAGGCAGATGAACCAAAAACAACAGTTGGTATTTACAATTACCCCAATTCAGGAGAACTGACCGCTTCCTTTTCGAATCTTTTATTTGGGAATTATTACATTCAAAATGATTATGCTTCCAAGAATTATTCGGAGAAATTCCTATTGCTGGAGAATAATGAAACCAAGCATACAGAATTGAAAATTGTTTGTGGTCCTTTTGGAGATGATTACGAAAAGCAAAAAAGTATTTTGATAACATGGGCAGTTCGTTTAAAAGCCTCAATTGAAAAGAAAAAAGTTGGGGGCTGCTAAACTGATAGTGTAAAATTTATTGTCCGCGAGAAAGTTCCGCATTTCAACTAGGTGTTGAAGCGGAATTTTTTTTATCCTTTTTTTGGAATGAATGCAGCACTTTTTCCTCCTTCTTCAAGATAAAAATCTTATTTTTTGTATGTTTGTTAATAATCAAAAAGTGACATAATTCTAAGTTTTTGAGAATAGAGGTTCTATCTTCATTGTTTACTATTTGGCATTTAGCTATCTACGAAAATAGCAAGGCGAAATGTATCAATTTTTTTACTACTGGGGTGAGGCTGCTAACACAAGTTTAGGTTTATTTTGGATGGCTTTGTGGGCATTTATTCTGGGCTATGTAATTAGTTCAATGATTCAAATCTTCATAACTGAAAAGCGCATGCAAAATGCAATGGGAGACGAAGGCAGTAAAAGTATATTAATCGGTACTTTCTTTGGTTTTATAAGCAGTTCTTGTAGTTTTTCTGCATTGGCTACTTCAAAATCCTTATTTCAAAAAGGCGCAAGTTTTGCGGCGTCAATAGCTTTTTTATTGGCTTCTACTAACTTGGTGGTCGAATTGGGCATTATTATTTCCATTTTTTTGGGATGGAAATTTGTTGTTGGAGAATATGTTGGAGGCATTTTACTGATTCTAATTAGTTGGTTTTTAATTCGCCTGATTAATCCAAAGAAATTGATTGAAAATGCACGAAAAAAACTTGATGCATCCAAAGAAGAACAAGAAGAAAAGAAGTCTTTTTCTGCCAAGGTTCAATCCTCTAAAAGTTGGGCTAAAGTTGGAAAACAGTACAGTATGGAGTGGAAAATGGTGTGGAAAGATGTGACGATAGGGTTTACTATTGCGGGAATTGTTGCAGTATTTATTCCGGACTCCTTTTTTCAAGCGCTCTTTATCAATTCAGAAAAAGGGCAACAATCATTTGATTTTATTACACTACTTGAACATGTTGTGGTTGGTCCGGTTGCAGCGTTTCTAACCTTTATTGGCTCTATGGGCAATATACCACTCGCAGCCTTGCTTTTCGATAAAGGCGTGAGTTTTGCCGGTGTTATGGCATTTATTTTTAGCGATCTAGTGGTATTTCCTGTACTTCGAATCAATGCGAAATATTACGGATGGAAAATATCTTTATTTATTCTATTTCTATTGTTTACCTCGCTTATTATTACTTCACTATTGTTGCATTACAGTTTCGATTTTTTTAACTTCATTCCCGAAGTATCTGAAAAAAGTATCACCGATCAAGAACACTTTGCAATTGATTACACACTTTTACTAAATGCAGTTTTTTTAATTCTATCGGGAATCTTAGTTTACTTAGGCTTTTTTAAAGGTAAGCATGTAAAGCATCACAAAGAAATGGCACCTAAAAATCCACTTTTAGAACAAGTCCTGAAGTGGATAGCATTAATTTGTTATGCTTGGTTAGCAATTGGCATTGCATTGAAATATTTAGTTCTTTAACTAGCTTATCTAGTTTCTCCTTCAAAATCAGATTCTTATTTTTTGTATGTTTGTTTGTTTGTTTGCAATGGTTTTGATAAAGCTCACTGTTGTGCTTTATTGATTAGTTGTGCATAATATGAAATAAAAAAACACCAAGTCATTTATTCTAAACGACTTAGAATTTGAAAATTTAGGAATCGCAATGACTTGGTTATTTTCGTATTAGAAAAATGCCAGCCGAACAAATGGAACTTTACCCTAAACGGCAAGCTATTGAGGAGCATCCTTATGGTGTGATAAAACGACAATGGGGTTTCTACTACATTACATTAAAGCATCCTGGGAATGATTGTTACAACCAACAACACTTTGACTAACTCTATACAAGTCTGAGAAAAATCTTCAACTTTTTGAGTCAAGATGTGTTTTATACCTAGTTCAAGCAAGTTGGAGGCTGCTTTTATTTATCATTAAACTGCAATTTATAGCTATTTTGATACTACTAATTCGATTCATAACCCATTTTTAATCAGCATTTAAATTGCTCAAAAAGTATTTTTTTTAACTAAAAATACACTTTAATTGAAAATTTGATAAAGGTTTTATACAAACTTTCCTTACCGGCAAAATAGATCAGACTTAATAGCACATGAATTTATTGAATAAACTTTACCAAATTTTCTTATCTGAATACACCAAACAGCGAATTGAAAGATCAATACTATATGTTGCGTTATTTAGCTTTTTTATCCATTTAATTTTAATATACTTATCAAAATTTGAGATTGTAAATTTGTCCTTAGAATCGGAATTATTTAAGAATCCGATATCGGCAATTTACACCCCATTCTCATTTATACTTGTTTATGAAGTTTACTTATTAATCTATTACTTACCAAAATCATTTACCACCTACATCACTAAACAGTATGAAATTATAACACTTATAATTATCAGAAAATTATTTAAAGATTTATCTGCTCTTGAACTGACATCAGATTGGTTTGAAATAAAAGGAGACTTGCAGTTTACCTATGACATCCTGGCTTCAATCATACTTTTTTATCTGATTTTTCAGTTTCAAAAACAAGGAATGGAAAAAGCAACGCCACAAAAAGACAATAATTTTAATATTGAAAGATTCATTCGTAGAAAGAAAATAATTGCCCTTGTTTTAGTCCCAATATTTTTCACAATGGCCTTGATTACACTTTTTAATTGGTCATCAGATATTTCCTTTATTTCCAATAAGTTGCCCAATTTCGAAAAGGTTAATAATTTATTCTTTGAGGAATTTTTTACCGTTCTGATATTAGTGGACGTCGTTCTTCTGTTGATTTCCTTCTTTTATACAGATAAATTTCACAAAATTATAAGAAATTCAGGTTTTGTAGTTTCAACAATATTAATTCGTATGTCATTCGGAGTGAGTGGATTAATAAGTACAATTTTAATTGTAACAGCTGTTCTTTTTGGATTAGCAATAATATTGATCCACAACAACTATGAAAAAAATACTTTGTCTAACACCCTATAGAGTTATTTGCTTGTGCAAACCTAGCTATGAAAATCATTGCAAATTTTCTATTTGATATGAAGTTACTATGTTAGGTACTTAAATCACTCAACGAAGCACTGTCCCGAAGAATTTCCTTCCAAAGACTGACAAGTGCAAGCCTGCGCAATAAGCAGAGAAGAAGCTGTTTTAAATCATTTATCAAAGATTAACCCCCCATTTTAAGAACTCTTAAACTTTCTCCTGAACCTAGTCCCATTATAATGGGTAATATTGTATGTATAAACATTAAATGTATAAACAATGAAAAATTTTGATAGAATCACAGAAATTTATGACCTATTGAATCAAGGAAAAGGATTGGAAGCCTTCGATAAATACTACGGCGATGAGGTAGTAATGATTGAAGCTACAGGAGACAAACGAGAAGGGAAACCTGCTAACCGCGCTTATGAAGAAAATTTCTTTGGCAGCATTAAGGAATTTCACGATGCAGGTGTAGTTTCTATTGCCAACGACGAGCAAAGAGGCATCACCATGGTAGAAAGTTGGATGGACGTTACCTTCAAAGATGGCAACAGAGTGAAATTGGAGCAGATTGCGCGCCAAAATTGGGAAGATGGGAAAATCACTGAAGAGCGCTTTTACTTTAACGCTTAAGTTTAATTTGGCAGAACACCCAAAGCATAATACGCTTTCAAACGAGCTTTTTGTCCCTTGACAGAAAGCTCGTTTAGTTTTATTTGGGCATTAATGTAGCCCAATTCCCGAGAGTTAATCATAAAAAGTGAACTTTCTCCACCATCAAACAGTTCTCTTTCACCTTGTAACAATCTGAAATAGTCTTGTGTGGTTCTTGAAAATACCTGTACCTGACTCTGAACAGTTTCAAACTCATTGATAGCAGTGTTTACTTTAACTTCAATTTGCTGCTTAGCGTTTAACAATTCCAAGCGACTATCGCTCAAAATGGTTTTGGTGAAATTTAAGTTCCCTCTTTCCTTTCTTAAAAATATCGGAAATTCAAATTGTACTCCAAAAGTGTAATTATTACTTGAATATTCAGAGAGGGGATTGTCATTGATAGCTTCAGTAATTGGTTGGTATTTTAAGTTCAGTCGAGGTTTTAATTGCTCTGCTTTCCACCGTTGTTCAAATTCAAGTTGATTGACTTTCGCTTCTTGACTTTTTAGTTTGGGATGAACCTCAATTAAGCTGTCTTTTATATTAATAGAGAAAAGAAAAGCATCATCGCTTGAAAGCGAAATATCATTTTGTGGAATAGTGGAATCGTTTAACTCAAGTGGAATAGTTCCGTCTTGCCATAAATAGACAGAAAGTTCAGCGGCTTTGTTTTTCATATCCAATTCTGCTTCTTGAAGCGCAATTTGCCTGTTTTGAAGTTGTATTATCGCTTCCACAGTATCAATTATAGGCCGATCGCCAAAACTAGCAGCTTGTGTAACGGCTTCATAGCGTATTTCAGCCAAATTCAAAGCACTGATAAAAATTTCTAAGTTTTTATAGGCCTGATACCAATTCCAATATGCCACACCTGCATTAAAAATTAAATCGTTAATAGCTAGAATTTGATCAGCTTCTGATTGTTCTAAAAATGCCTGTGCTTTTCTTAAATCAGTCCTTCGTTGGTCTATGAACAAACCTTGGCCAATTGGTACTGAAATTCCTGCAAAATACAATCCATTACTTGGCGTATTATTTTCGTTACTCAAAAATTGCCCTTGATTTCTTTCATAGCCAGCTTCAAATTCTAATCCAAACCATGTGGGAACTTTTAGAGCTCCATTTTTTTTATCGTAATATTCTTTTCCTTCAAAGAATTTTTGACTTAAGTCAGCTTGAATTTTAGGATCAAAACCTCCACGAGCACTCAATAAATTTGCTTTACCTCTTTCAATTATCAGCTGTGCTTGCAAGGCCATAGGATGGTGTTGTTTCACTATTGCCAAATATTCCAGATAGGTTAATTCTGTTTTTTGAGCAATCGAATCAAAACAAAGCAAGTAATTAAAACTTAAGAATATTAGTAAGATTCTCATTTTGAATTGACTATTATAGGACTTTTAGTTTTATAATAATCAGGTGGGAACCCATTGATTTTTCGCCATAATTCATACCAGATAGGTACTTTATTTAAAAGTAAAATATTTCTTGTTCCACCACCTACTCTCAAGGCTTTCGGCCAACTATGTTCATTTAAATCCGGTTTAACTAATATTCGAAATTTTCCGTTTGGACTAATAAAATTATCATAGGCAAAAACTACTCCACCATAAGTCCCATAGCTGGTATTGGGCCAACCTGAAAATACAATTGCAGGCCAACCATCAAACTGAATTCTCACTTTCTGACCAACTTCAATAAGTGGCAAATCAATTGGTTCAATGTACAATTCAACTGACAAATCATAAGTTTCAGGCATGATACTGATAATTGGTGTGCCTTCTTTAATGGTTTCTCCAATCCCCGCTTGAATTACTTTTGTAAGAAAACCTGATTGCGGTGCTGTAATGTGGTAAAAGCCTCTTCGAATGCTGTAGTTTGAAAATTGATTTTCTAATTTTGCAACTGATACTTCTGCGTCTAATCTATTCGACAAGGCATTGAATTTTTCAGAAGTAGCTTTGGCTATTTCATCACTGTATTGATTTTCAACAGAGTTAATTTCAATTTTAGCATTTATTAATTCATTTCTGCTTTTTAATAATTTATTTTCTGCTGAAATTAATTTATTTTGAGCTTCTTGTAAAATATTTTTTCTATTCTCCAAATCCGTCAATGACTTTAAATCTTTATCATATAGCTGTTGCATTCGATTGAATTGGCTCAATGCAACTTCACGATTTATTTCTGCTGCTTCAAAATTCATGCTGTCACTTAAAATACTCAGCTCGGCCTGCATCAATTTATTTTTAGCTTGCTCAATTTTTAATTTTCGCGTTTCTTTTAATGCAACAATTTGATTGTCTAAAGCAGCTATTTTTTCTTGATAGGCTATTACGGAAGAGCTTTTAGAGGTAACTTGTTCTCTGGTTCTTTCTAGTAACTGCGGATCAAAATACTCGTCCTTAATCTCTGAAATAAATAAAATTGTATCTCCCTTATTTACAAAGTCACCTTCCTTAAAGTACCAATTCTCAATTCTTCCCGAAATAACTGAGTGAATTGTTTGAGGTCGTTGTTCTGGAAGAAGTGTAGTGAGTTCACCAGGTGCGATAACATTTTGTGTCCAAGGTAAAAATAAAAAAATTGAACTAGCACCGAAAATAATTGATAGGATTTTACGAAATCGATTACCTGAAACCAAGCTGTTTACATGTTTGAGAGATGTATAATTTTCTTCTTCAAACTTTTTGATTATACTGTTATTACTTATGTTAAGCATCTTGATTTAAAAATTTAAGGTAATCATTATGAGAGCCATTGAATGCAATTTTTCCTTCATCAAGGTGTATGATTTGATTAGCTTTCGATATGAAATAATCGTTTTTTGTAACGATAACTATGGTTAACTTTTTCTCATTTTTAATTATATAATCTATGATTTCGATTTTTTCGTTTCTGTCTATGGCCTCAAGGCTGTCTTCAATCAGTAGTAGCTTTTTAGAATTTAAAATAGCTCTTGACAGAAGTATCTTTTGAACAATATTGTCAGAAAGTCTTTTACCTTGAGGATCAAGCATGGTATCATAACCGTCTTTCAATGATTTGATATATGGTGTTAATTTAATGTTGTGACATATTTTTTGCATTTCTTCAAAATGAATGTCTTTTCCCATACATAAATTTTCTTTTAAAGTCCCTTCAAATAATTCTTCTTGAGAGAGGTAATCTCCTATTGCACTTCTTAATGATTCAAAAGAAAAGCTATTTTTATTAATGTTGTCCAACAATATTTGACCATCTTCACTTTCATACAAGCCTGCCAATACTCTTAAAAGCGTACTTTTACCAGAACCATTTTTGCCCGTAATTGTAACAAGAGCTCCATTTTCTATTTCAAGATTAATAGCTTTTAATATTATTTTTTGATCTCCTGGATAGCGAAAATTAAAATCCACTAATTCTATTTTCATACCACACTCTGAACAATCTTTTTCCATATCCATTCCTTCACTTTTCTCTAAGTCTAAATCGGTAACAGCACCTACTTTTTCTAGACCAGTTAGAACATCGTAAATGGTTTCCAAACTTCTAATCAATTTTTCAATTGAATTCATTAGCATTAAGATGATGATTTCAGCAGCAACGAATTGACCGATGTTCATTTCTTGTTCCATTACTAAAATACCACCAATGGCTAAAAGTCCTAAGGTCATCATTACTTTAAATGCAACCATTAATCCATATTGCTTCAAAAGAATTTGGAAGTGGGACTCTCTAGCTTCTAAGTATTTACTTGTCACTTTATCTGTATTTTTTAATGGCAGTGTGCTGTCACCTGAAAGCTTAAAAGTGAGTGTTGTTCTTGCTACTTCTTCCAACCAGTGTACAGTTTTATATTTATAAGTCGACTCATTAATACTCGTTTCTAAGCCTTTTTTCGCTGTTAATCTAAATATAAGGCCAATTAAAACGATTAATAGTAAGCTGAAAATTATAAAGAAAGGGTGGTAAAATGAAAGAAGTATTAACCCAAAGATGATTTGTAATGATGATGTTGAAAAGTCAATCAACATGGTGGATAAGCCTTTTTGAATTGTAACGATATCAAAAAAACGGTTCATTAATTCAGGGGCGTATTTTTTTTGCCATTGCTCCATTTTTATTCTTGGAATTCTATAAGCAAACTCAATGGCTGCTTTGGTAAAAATTTTTTGTTGTAAATTTTCAACGATTCTCAATTGAAAAATATTAAGTAAACCATTAAAAGCAACACCAAGGGTAACAAGAAAAACTAAAATAATCCAAGAGGAATTTATTTGTGCTCCTTGAATTAAATTAATGATAGCCTGAATTCCTAAAGGCAAACTGAGGTTGACAATACCACTAAAAATAGCATAGATATAAACGTTTTTAATCTCTTTTCGATCGGGATGAATAAGGCCCCAAAAACGCTCTAAAGGTGTAAGCTTGCTTTTATTTTCAAACATTATATTAGTTTTTTATAGCCTTAAAAACAATTTGTTGATAGAAAACTTGAATAGAATCTTCTCCTTCTAATTGATTGGTTAGTCGTTGGAGGTGGTCTGCAAAGTGCCTCTGCAAATGACTGCCTTCAATTACAGTTGAAACCAACATGTGTGGATAGGAATAGTTTGGATTGATTTCAATTATAATTTCTACAATTCTTTGAACTAATCTTTTATAAGGTAAAAAAGCACCTTCCTTATTTTCAACATCTACTTGCCGACTTAAGTATGATTTTAAAGATTCAGAAATAACTATTTGATGTAGTTTTTTTTCATTGATATTTTGAAAATGAGTGTCTTCTACTTTTTCTTCCGTAATTAAATAAATGGCTTTTTCTAATCGATCTTCTGCAGATGGAATATTTGAAGTAGCTAGCAACAAACGATAATCCAACCAAGACCAATACCAATTGCTCAAATAGAGTAGGAGTTTTTGTTTGCTTTCAAAATACCGGTAAATGGATGCTTCCGTAGAGTTTATTTCTATTGCTAATTTTCTAAAAGTAAAATCATCAAACCCTATTTTATCAATTAAATCAATGCTTGAGGTAATAATTTTTTTACCGAGTTCACTGGAATCAGGGTTTTTAAGATAAATGTGTTCACCAATCTGAATACTTAAATTAGGAAGTATGTTCATTCATTTAGTTTTGTAAAATCGCAAATATAATAGTATTGCTATTAATGTTGTGTTAAATACTTTTAAAAAAGGTAAGCGTTTATTTAAACATGAGTTTATATACCTTAATCACCAATTGATCTTTTTCGGTTGGACTTTTTGAGATAATTATATTGGGGTGAAAGTTTTCTAGGAAATAATCCAATAGTTTATTACCAGGAGTGAAAGTTTTTTCTTCAATAACTCGATAGCCTTTAGCATTCTTTTTTCTTACAAGAGTTTCAATATTTTTGGTTTCATCAGCCAATTTCCTAATTTGTATATTTAGTGCTGTAACAGTATTAAATAGCATGATAGTCATCATTTCTTTATTCTGATCTTTTTCAAATGCTTGATGCTTGACGGTGTTGTAATGATTTTCCTTAAACTCTTCACGCCACTCCTTTTCATCTTCAATTTCTAATGCTTGAGCGTATATACTATTTTGGAAGCCAATTATTAAAAACGAGAAACAAAATAGCTGTAGTAGTTTTTTGGTTTTCATGATTTTAGTTTTAAAGTTTAATCTTTCAGCATCAGTTTTAAAATGGCTTGGGCAGCTTTTGGGATTTTTGTTCCCGGTCCGAAAATACCTGCAACTCCTTGTTTCCATAAGAAGTCATAATCTTGTTCAGGAATCACACCGCCAACAATTACCATGATGTCTTCCCGACCGTATTTTTTCAAAGCTTCCATAATTTTTGGAACCAAGGTTTTGTGTCCAGCTGCCAAAGAGGAAACACCAATAATGTGTACATCGTTTTCAACAGCTTGTTTAGCAGCTTCTTCAGGAGTTTGGAAAAGTGGTCCAATGTCAACATCAAAGCCGATGTCGGCAAAAGAAGTTGCAATCACTTTTGCACCGCGGTCATGCCCATCTTGACCCATTTTTGCAACCATTATTCTAGGTCTACGGCCATCTTTTTCGGCAAATTCATCTGCTAGTTCTCTAGCTTTTGTAAAATCTGTATCATCCATAGCTTCATGAGAATATACACCTGAAATTGATCTAATTTGAGCTTGGTATCGTCCGAAAGCTTTTTCCATTGCATCTGAAATTTCTCCCAGCGTTGCTCTTTCTCTTGCTGCATCAATGGCGAGTTCTAATAAATTGCCCTCATTTTTTGAGGCTGCTTCAGAGATTTTGTTCAAGGCACTTTCAACTTTTTCCTTGTTTCGCTCTTGGCGAATTTTTTTAAGTTGCTCAATTTGTTGTTTGCGCACTTTAGCATTGTCGACGTCCAAGATGTCAATGATTTCTTTCTCCTTGGTTTGGTATTTATTCACACCGACAATGATGTCTTTTCCAGAATCAATTCTCGCTTGCTTTCGAGCTGCTGCTTCTTCAATTCTAAGTTTTGGAACACCTTGCTCAATGGCTTTTGCCATGCCTCCCAATTCTTCAATTTCCTCGATTAGTTTCCAGGCTTTTTCTGCCAATTGAGCAGTTAAACTCTCAACATAATAGGAACCTCCCCATGGATCAACGACACTGTTGATGGCAGTTTCATCTTGTAAATAAAGTTGTGTATTTCGCGCAATTCTAGCAGAAAAATCCGTTGGCAAAGCAATGGCTTCATCCAAGGCATTGGTGTGTAAAGATTGTGTTCCTCCAAAAGCTGCTGCCATGGCTTCAATGCAAGTTCTCGCCACATTGTTGAAAGGATCTTGCTCTGTCAGACTGTATCCCGAAGTTTGGCAATGCGTTCTCAGCGCTAATGATTTTTCATTTTTAGGATTGAATTCCTTCACAATTTTCGCCCAAAGCATCCGTGCAGCTCGCATTTTAGCAATTTCCATAAAGTGATTCATACCAATTGCCCAAAAAAATGAAAGGCGAGGAGCAAAATCATCGATGTTTAAACCAGCTTTAATTCCTGTTCTAAGGTATTCCAAACCATCAGCTAAGGTGTATGCCAACTCAATATCGGCCGTGCCTCCAGCTTCGTGAATGTGGTAGCCCGAAATACTGATAGAATTAAACCGCGGCATTTTTGCGGAGCTGTATTTAAAAATATCGGCAATGATTCTCATGGAAGGCAAAGGAGGATAGATGTAGGTATTTCTAACCATGAATTCTTTCAAAATATCATTTTGAATGGTTCCACTTAATTTTTCGGGAGGAACGCCTTGCTCTTCAGCAGCCACAATGTAAAATGCCATAATTGGAATCACTGCTCCGTTCATAGTCATCGATACCGACATTTGTTCGAGCGGTATTTGATCGAAGAGTATTTTCATGTCTTCAACCGAATCAATTGCCACTCCAGCTTTCCCGACATCTCCTTCTACTCTTGGGTGATCAGAATCGTAGCCCCTATGCGTTGCAAGGTCGAATGCGACGGATAATCCTTTTTGCCCTGCTTTTAAATTTCTGCGGTAAAATGCATTGGATTCTTCAGCAGTTGAAAATCCTGCATATTGTCGAATTGTCCATGGTCGATTCACATACATGCTTGAATAGGGACCTCTTAAATAGGGTGGAAATCCTGCAGCATAATTCACCTGTTTCAATTCTGAAATGGCACTTGAAGTGTAGCTACTTTTTAAATTTAACTGCTCAGCTGTCGACCATTCTGTTTGAACTGCTTCTTTTTCAGTAATTCTTTTAAGTGCTTCTTTGGTAAAATCCGGTCTCATTGGCTTATGTCTTTTGATAGGAATATCGGAGCATCAGAATCTCTCTTTCCGGATTCAACTTTTAAGGCAAGATTGTCTTTAGTTTGGTACTTATTGACACCCACCATTATTTTTTCTTCTTTTTGGTATTGTTTCACTCGAACTTGATGCTCTTTGGCTATTTTCTTTTTGAAATCACCTGAGTTGATGCCTTCATAGAAATTGTCTTCTGCTTCGTATTTCAAAAAGAGCTCCCATGTTTTTTCGGCAAGATCGGCGCTCAATTGCTCAAT
>TARA_R110002096_G_scaffold405911_2_pt1 | contig 15801 bp, 18 predicted proteins | sample TARA_R110002096 | Tara Oceans TARA_R110002096 (sample SAMEA4397295) | marine metagenome | biome: Polar Biome; feature: [DCM] deep chlorophyll maximum layer (ENVO:01000326); material: water (ENVO:00002006), including particulate matter (ENVO:01000060) such as... | depth 35 m | reverse complement strand
TTCACTCGATAGCTTTGCTTGGTAGCGATAACAGGTTTCACTGATGCCAAAAGCACAGCAGCTAACTCGTATGGCCGCGCCAAATTCGTTGTTGGCGCGTTGCGCCATCTCACGACGATGAGATGGCTTTACCACTTTTTTTCGAGCGCTTCCTTTACGATTTCAGCCTTTAGCTTTTCTTCAGCATACATTTTTTTGAGGCGCCGGTTTTCATCCTCAAGCTCTTTCATTCGTTTCATCAACGACGCATCCATGCCACCAAACTTAGAGCGCCACTTATAGAACGTCGCATTACTCATGCCGTGTTCGCGGCATAAATCTGGCACCAGTGCGCCAGCTTCATTTTGTTTCAAAATAGACAGTATTTGACTGTCTGTATATCGTGATTTCTTCATAGAAAACTCCTTTATTTCATTATAAGAATTTTCTACTCAAAACGTCGGTTATTTATTGGGGGGATTACAGGTTCTACTTTTTTTGCAGTGATTAACCCAGTGCTATGGGGCGATATTGCGGTGAGTCTGTTAACGTTATTTAGAGTGATGACGTTCGAAGATTGGACCGATGTTATGTATGAAACGATGGAAGTGTACCCTTTAAGTTGGGTTTTTTATCTGACATTTATCTTTTTTACCGCCTTTGCGTTTCTAAATATGATTATTGGTATTGTGGTGAACGTGTTGGAAGAAGAGCATCAGCGTGAGCGCGATAAAAAGGCAGAAGCATCTGGTGAGCCTAGCTTAAGAGACTTGCAGCAGCAGTTAGTTGAGCTGAAACAGATGATGGGGGATCGCCGCTAAGGCTATGATAGTTGGCTCCTCCGATTGGACTCGAACCAGTGCCCCAATGATTAAACAGATCACCACTTGTTTTGATAGATGTGTAAAGGATGCTTCGCTTCTGGTTACAGTTTGGCGGGCATCTAAAATAAGGAACCTGTTGCCTTTTGGATAAAGTCGCACCTTATGCTTATATCTAGTCGCAACTTATGATTTAATTAAAATCATGGAGTCAGTAAATATAGGGGTTGCTAGTCGCAGCTTATGGTGTAGCCCACATATAAAAAGAAATCTATCTAGTTCACCCCGTGATTTCTTGAATTTTAATACGAAAAAAGCGGATTGAATATGCCTGAATTAAACTGGGTATGGGGTTACCTTATAGCACTTAGCCACATACTGGTGGTCGTGATGATCAGGGTTCTCTACTTCAAACGCAAAAATTGGCTGTAAGTATGGAATTATCACGTTCACTCCTTTATTTGCGTTCAAGCTTGACGGGTCTAGTGAAGGGAAGATTGTGGCTCCAAGTCATTATTGGCATGGTTCTCGGTGTAGGCTTTGGTGTTCTCATCGGCCCAACCATGCATTTAGTCGACCAAGAAACTTCAGAGCTAATCGCAGGATGGGTGGCGTTACCCGGTAAGGTATTCTTATTAGCAATACAATTCATAATTATACCGCTCATTGTTGCTTCGGTGATTCGCGGCATTGCTGCAGGTGAAGCGAGTGAGGATATCGGGAAACTTGGTATCTCCACCATATTATTTTTTGTGGTAACCACGGTTATTGCGGCTTCTATCGGTATTGGAGCAGCGCTGCTTATCCATCCGGGCTCGTATATTGACAGTTCGCTGTTGAAAGGCATTATCCCTCAAACAGCTACTCCAGCAGTTAATGGAAATATTCCCAACAGTTTGCCTTCCTTAAAAGAATTTCCTGAATTGCTGACGGGCCTGTTTCCTAAAGACCCACTTGCGACCTTTGTCAGTGGCAATATGCTACAAACAGTTATCAGTGCCATCATTATTGGCCTCGCACTGGTGGCTATGCCGGTAACGCAGCGCAAGCCCATCCTTGATTTGCTTGGTTCCATCCAGTCCGTATGTATGGTGATTGTAAGTTGGGTGCTGAAATTCGTCCCTTATGCAGTATTTGGTTTGCTGGCTAATATCAGTGCACGAGTAGGTATTTCGACTTTGTTGGCCACTGCAGTCTATATGGGAACCGTTATAGCCGGGCTGCTAGTGCTATTGGGGGTGTATTTGGCAATCATCGCCATTATAGGTCGCATCAACCCACTAACCTTCCTCAAAACATCCAGAGAAGTCATGCTGTTGGCGCTTTCCACTTCCAGTTCCGCAGCCGTTATGCCGCTTACGCTTAGCACTACAGAGCAAAAATTTGGAGTACGCTCGGGGATAGCACGGTTTGTGGTTCCGCTTGGCACCACCATTAATATGGCTGGAACCGCGCTTTATCAGGGCGTGGCAACGTTATTTTTGGCACAGGTGTTTCAGGTGGATATTGGTATTTCCGGCATGATCCTTGTGGTGGTGATGGCGACTGGCGCAGCCATAGGTTCCCCTGGTACACCGGGCGTGGGCATAGTCATCCTAGCAACCATATTAGAAAGCGTGGGTATTCCTGCTGCCGGAATCGCTCTAATCATGGGTGTTGACCGGATTTTGGATATGTGTCGCACCTCTATCAATGTCACTGGTGATATAGCTGCGAGTATTGTCCTAAATAAACTAGTGCCACAAGATGGCTTGCAAACAGTGAAGAGTGAGCCTGTGAATAAAAAGCCTGAGAATGCAACACAAAGGATTGAAAGTTGATGTAACCGTATTCCACAATCGGCGTGGATTGCTGAAGAGCTCGGGGTCAAGTCTTAGAAACCATCGGGTCTGTAATCACCCCAATAAATAACCGCGATGGATTACACCTTGTACTCGAAATCAGCAAATATCAGGTTGAAGTAGACCCGAATGCGCTGCAAGCGTACGGCATTACCCTAGCCAAGGTTAAGGCATGCCATTAAGCTCTCTAATAACGATGTTGGTGGGCGTTTAATTGAAATGGCTGAAACTGAATATATGGTACGTGGTCTGGGCTATATTCGGTCTTTGGACGATTTGAACAGTATTCCCGTTGGCGTTGATAGCAATGGAACGCCCATTCGCTTAAAAGATATCGCCCATATTCATATTGGGCCTGAGTTAAGGCGTGGCGTAGTGGAGCTAAATGGCGAGGGTGAAGTTGCCGGTGGTGTGAGTATTTGAAGCACGTTATATGTAATAAAGAGGCACTTTTTTGGTCGTTCTTGAATAAAGTCGTAACTTAAAAATTAAGGGGCAGCCAACATGACTTTCAAAAATGAGTCACTAGAAATCAGAAGGATCAATCGAGCCTTGTATTTTAGAAATGTGTCAATCGGTAGCAATGATTTACACTGTTCAATGTAGATTGGATAAAGGGGTAGAGGTACTGCAAGTGAGGCTTAGACGCTAATAGTTCTGGACATTTGGGGTCAGAGTGAAAACTTTTCGATCGAATTCGAAAATGGAAATATTTATGTTGTTAACTATGAGGACTATTACTAATGACTAAACATAAGCCACCTCACCCGGGAGAGTTCATTAAAGAGGTATATTTATCCCCCTTTAAGATCAGCTCTCGTACGGTTGCTGAGAAATTATTGGTTTCTCCTTCAACCTTTAATCGCTTAATAAATGCTGAAAGCAATATTTCACCTGAAATGGCTTTAAGGCTTTCTAAAACACTTGGTCGCTCGCCTGAAAGCTGGCTTTCTATGCAAGACTCTTACAATCTTTGGCATGCAAGAAATAACATCGATCTGAGTAAGGTGAAAAAACTAACTATTGAAGCTGCCTAAAAAATCAAGACATCAGAAGGATCAGTTCGATTGATTTTGCATGAGACGCAAAAAAACTCACTCCCTTATGTAAAGCGTTAAGCAATATTTCGAGATGAAAAAAACCGACAAAAAAATAGACAATGCCATTAGAGGCGCTTTGACTGAGGTTTGTGATAAGGCCTTAGAAGAGCATGACGGCTTTATGTGGCTGACACACCTTGTGGATTATCAAAGCTTCCCTGCGTCACTGTCCATCACCTGTGTGTTTAATACAAATGAACAGCTATCAAATGCCCATGTAGAAGATTTGCGTGTAATAATTAAAGATAAGCTGGCTTCTATAGCTATATACATCAACCATAGTCAGCAGACGGTACGCTTTGATACCGAAGAAAACTGTACAAAAGAACATAAGGGTAACTGGCAGCAGCGACTCAATTAGTTTTCACCATACCAAGCATTCACTAGGACAGGACACGCTTGACTCCCCTGCCCACTAACGGCTGTAACCCATCAAAACACGTAATTATCGAAGGCTATAAAGCGACACCATGACGAAAAAAACATTATCTTTAAAGGTAAAAACCAAACGCGTCGCTAAGGCGATTAAAGAGACACCCCAAGATAACCCAGAAGCAGGCTTTTCTAATGGCATAGCGATTAACCCTACTGAGTTTGTGCGGCTTGAATTAGGCTCTAAACAACTGACTGCACGGGCGATGGATTTGATCTCGCCTATTGGGCTGGGCCAGCGTGGTTTGATTGTTGCGCCACCGGGCTGCGGCAAAACGACTGTTTTAAAACATATTTGCCAAGCGATAGGCGAAGCGTACCCCAAGATAAAACTGTATGCCTTGCTTATTGATGAACGGCCAGAAGAAGTGACGGATTTTAAACGTAACGTGCCAGCAGAGGTACACGCCTCCTCCTCGGATGATAATTACAAAAAACACCTGCGTGTGGCAAATGACCTGCTTACCACTGCTCGTAAGCAGGCGGGCGAAGGCCACGATGTGATGATTGTTATTGATTCGCTCACTCGATTGGCGCGCGTACATAACGCCGGCATGAAGAGCAGCGGCCGTACCATGTCGGGCGGGATTGATGCTAAAACCATGGAAATGCCGCGCAAACTATTTGGTGCGGCTAGAAATATTGAAAATGGTGGCTCACTGACCATTTTAGCGACCATACTCGTTGATACCGGAAGCCTGATGGATCAGGTGATATTTGAGGAGTTTAAGGGTACGGGTAATATGGAAATCGTGTTATCGCGGGAGATTGCGGAGCAGCGAGTTTTTCCCGCAATGGATATTGCTAAAAGTAGCACCCGCCGTGAGGAACTGCTTCTAGATCCCAAAGATATCGACAAGATCAGGCTGTTACGTCGAGGACTATCTAGTCTAAAACCCGTAGAAGCGGCAAAAAAACTGGTTGAACTACTGGAACAATACCCTACGAATACTGAGTTGCTGAACCGTTAGTTGCCAACAATTTAACATTCGCTCGCCAAACGGCTTGGTTTAGGTATAAACATAAAGAGAATAGTTAGCGCCTGTTCTACTACGGACGATATGCTATCGTAAATACTTGTAAACTTAATTAACGCCTGCTTTGGTCTTATTTGCAGGCTTAGGCTGCGGATCAACTACTTTAAAAGGGTTTTTATGCTCGAAACACGTACCGGCAACACGCTAACATGTCATTCCTCTAAAGCGGCCAATCTATACCAAGATGCCGTCGATTTAATTCTAGGATCAGAATCTGGTGCAGCAGAAACCCTTGATAAAGCGCTTGAGCTGGATAAGGATTTTGCCTTAGCGGCAGCAGCGCGTTATTACGTGGCTCAAGACACGGGCGAGCCTGATGCTCACGTTTACCGGGAACTAGCAGCGCAGACATCGTTGAATGTAAGCGACTGGGAACGTGAACATATTAATATGCTTATCGGCTTGATTGACCAGCCTAGCGCTACCCAAGCTAAGGCACTGGCCTATATCGAAACAACACCTGCTGACCTACTAGTGATCGCCAAATTAACAGGGAATATGTTTTTTTACGACGGGCCAAAAAAACTGGAAACCGTGCTGAACGTATTCGAATCCGTTGAGGGTGCATTAGGCAACGATTGGGCATTCCTTGCACGCTTAGGCTTTGCAGCGAGTGAAGCTGGACAATACACGCGAGGACGCAGCCTTCTTGAACGCGCTTTGGCGATTCGACCTCAATCACTCTATTCTATCCATGGTTTAGCGCATATGCTGCATGATGCTGGCGCAGCCGAAGAGTCTGAAACACTACTAAAGGACTGGCTGAAGGTACATGAATCCGGCGCTCGTAAGGGACAAATGTATGGGCACGTGCAATGGCATCTGGCCTTGGCCGAATGGCAAATGGGTAATCGTGACGCCGCCATGCAACGTTACCTTGCCTTGTGTGCGCCAGCAACGACTACATGCGGCCCCATTCTTACGCTGGCTGATTGTGGCGGCTTTTTGCTTAGGGATTATCTGCAAACGGGCCAAACAAGCCCATTGGGCGATGATGTGCTTAAGCTAATTGAACGCGCCTGGGGAATGATCGGGCATCCTTTTATCGCACTTCACGTGGCTAGCCTATACGCCACGGCAGGCGATACAGAGGGCCTTAAATGCTGTGAAGAAACCATCTCCGCCGCACCCGATGGGACAAATCGTGATGTATCACTGGCATTGGTGTCATCATTAAGCGATTTTGTGACCGGCAACTATCAGCGTTCAGCACAAACCTTGGCAAGCCTGACCCCAGAAGCGCGCATTGGTGTTGGTGGCAGTAAAGTCGAACGAATACTTATCGACTTAATCGAAACAACGTGCAAAACGCTGCACTAATAATGCGTCCGTTGGTTTATAAATAAACCCTAACACGATAATCAGGCCCAAACCTAAACAACTCGGTTCCACTTAATTGATAACGTTGCACCGCTTAGCTGGCTCTGCGCTATCGATTTAACGACTTCTTGTGGCTTTGGGGTGTGATAGATACGATGAAGAACCCAATCATTTGCTAAATACCGTATCATACCGCTTCCAATCTTAGAATTACGTAGGAGATAGTAACCATGGCTAAAACTAATTACGCGTTTGAAAAGCGCCAGAAAGAGATCGCCAAAAAGAAAAAGAAGGAAGAAAAGCGCTTACAAAAAGCAGGGGTAGATGAGACTGAACAGCAAAACGATCAAGCTATGCCAGCAAGCGACGAGAAAGGCTAATAAGCAGCCATTCATAGAAAACAATCAACGGTTCAAGGGGCTTAGTCTGGTTGACTTTTTTATTACTCCTTGAGATCGTTGTTAGCCTACCCTACCCACGCAGTAACCCCGCCTAAAAAAACGCAACACCACGCGCAAAAAACGCGCAGCTCATGCCTAAAGATTCATTCGCCCTTTCGCCTTTTTTCACCGGCTTCAAACGCCGCTAACTGTTCGGCTGTAGCGGGTTTTTGGTACTTGCCCTTCCATTCACTAAATGGCATGCCATACACCACTTCACGCGCGGCGTCGTAATCTATGTTGACACTTCGTTCGTTGGCTTCGGCCATATACCATTTAGAAAAACAGTTACGGCAAAAGTCAGCTAGGTTCATTAAGTCGATATTTTGCACATCGGTATGGGTTTGAAAGTGTTTGATAATACGTCTAAAGGCTGCTGCTTCAATTTCTGTTTGGGTTTGTTTATCCATCTGTGTTTCTCCTGATTTACGGTAAATGGGGACGTTCTAGGTAGTCATGTGATTGCATTTCTAGCAGACGGCTAACTGTACGTTCGAATGGAAAAGCGAGTTTTTTACCCTGATATAACTGCTCTGCCGGCACTTCTGCGGATAAAACCAGCTTAACATTATGCGCATACAACTCATCGACCAAGTTAATAAAGCGGTTCGCCAGGTCGTTTGTTAAGTCATCCATAATGGTCACATCCGATACAAGGACGGTATGAAAACAACGTGAGACCTCAATATAATCGGCGGCACCGCGTGGAATATTGCAGATCACGCTGTAATCAAACCACACCACGCCTTCGGCGCACTGTTTAACGGGAATGACTCGCCCTTCTATCTCTAGGCTTGATTCGAACTCAATATCTGCCGCTGTCATATGTTGATACAGCTCGGACAAGACCACATTGGCTTGCGGGTCTAAAGGAAAATGGTAGATTTCTGCCTGTTCCAATTCACGCAGACGGTAATCGGTTCCGCTATCAAGTTTAATCACCTCGCAATGGTTTTTTAACGCTTCAATAGCCGGTAAAAAGCGTGCACGTTGCAGGCCGTCTTTATAGAGCCCATCGGGTTCTATGTTTGAGGTTGCCACTAAGCAGATGCCGCGCGCAAACAAAGCCTCAAACAAACGACCGAGCAACATAGCATCGGTTATATCGGATACAAAAAACTCATCAAAACACAGTACCTTGCTCTGTTTAGCGATTTGATCAGCGACGTGTTGCAACGGATCGCTGACATTAGTCAGTTCATTCAACTGGCGATGAACCTTTTGCATAAAACGATGAAAATGGGTGCGACGTTTTTCTTTGAAGGGTAATGAATCATAAAAAATATCCATTAAATAGGTTTTACCTTGCCCTACACCACCCCATAGATACAAGCCTTTAGGCATTGTCGGCGCCAACTTTTGTTGTGGTAAAAACTTGGACAAAAAACCCGTTGGTTTGTTTTTCTTAGCGCCTTTGTGTTGTAATAAATCAGCATATAAATCATGTAAACGCTGAATAACCACTGCTTGTGCCTCGTCTTTTATAAAACCCGCGTTGGCTTGATCAGACGAATATCGTTGTAATGGATTCATAGTGCATTTATGTTAATTGTGTTAGATTGCGACGCGTAAATAAAATATAGTTATCAGGGTCTATCAGCAAATGCCATTGTAACAATTATCGTTAATGAACATTCAAGCAAATTTACTCCAGTCCAACCTTCTTGTTCCCGCTAAGAACGTTGCTAACAATAGGCTGGCTCACAATGACAACGCCGAGAAAAAATCGGCGGATAATAGCGCTGGCAGCACACTTGTTCAAACAAAAAAGCCAAACCGAGCTGAACTTTTTGAACACATTGAATCGCTTGATAAAAAGCAAAGCTTAACCTTACATACGCAAGCCTTGGACTATAAAAACAAAAAAACCATTCAGTCGTATCTAGATTACCAAGCCTTGGCTGATCAACCACTTCGAGATGAATTGCATGAACAACTCGGCATTGACCTATTAGCTTAAACATATAAATATGAAAGCTATTACGGATTTTCTTCCTATTATTTTATTTTTTATCGTCTACAAATGGCAGGGCTTATACGCCGCTACAGCGGTTGCGATAGCCGCCTCATTTGTTCAAGTCGGTTGGCATTGGTTTAACACCCGTCAATTTGAAGCCAGCCATGTTACCACGCTCGCCATTATTGTAATTTTTGGCGGTGCCACGCTGTATCTTCAAGATGAACTGTTTATAAAGTGGAAACCCACGGTTATTAATTGGCTGTTTGCATTGGCTTGTGTGTTAAGCCATTTTATCGGTAACACTCCGTTAATTAAGCGCATAATACGTGGCGGTCTTAGCCTACCTGATACCATTTGGACTAAACTAAACGTTATTTGGGCCAGTTTTTTTATTGTTCAGGGCGCTTTAAATCTTTTTGTTATGTACAATTTTGATACCGATACTTGGGTTAATTTTAAATTATTCGGTATGCTGGGTATGACCTTGCTGTTTATTGTTGCTCAAGGCCTCTATTTGATGAAATACCTAGAGAACCCCCTACCAACATCTAACAAAGACCCTTAACAAACGAGCTAATTTTTAACACTATGACAACAACCGACAAAATAAAAGACACCTTGACCAACGCGCTACACCCTAAGTTTATTCAAGTACTCGACGACAGCCAGGCCCACGCCGGCCACGAAGGGGCTAAATCAGGCGGCGGGCACTATTATTTAACTATTATCTGCGATGAATTTAACAATAAATCCCGCATCCAACGTCACCAGGTGGTTTACAACGCCTTGGGCGATATGATGAAAAGCGAGATTCACGCACTCAGCATCAAAGCGCACACACCCGAAGAACAACCTCAACAACAGGAGATTTAAATGAAGGTTACATCAGCAATTCTTGCCTCACTATTACTGGCATCCGTTTCCCAGTTAGCGTTAGCTGAAGAAGACCCCACCGTGGCAGTGGTAAACGGTGTTGAATTAAAAAAATCCACCTTGCAGTTTTACGCGCTAGAACGGCGCCAATCCAACGAGGAAAGTAGTCTTCCTATAGAAAGACTGACTGATGATATCGTCAATATGCAACTTCTTAAAGAACAAGCCTTTAAGAAAAAGCTCGATAAAACACCGGGCTTTGAAGCCAGAATGGAGTTTATAAACTTAAGTATGCTGTCTCAAGTTGCGATGATCGACTACCTTGATAACAACCCGATCAGTGAAGACATTATAAAAAAAGAATACGACGATAAAATCGGTCAGATGAAAATGACCGAACTCAAAGCTAGTCACATCTTAGTTAAAGAAGAAGCCACTGCAAAAGAAGTGATTGCAAAACTGAACAAAGGCGGCAAATTTGCTGATCTCGCCAAAGAATACTCGACTGGCCCTAGTGGTCCTAAAGGTGGCGAACTGGGTTGGTTTACACCCCAACGTATGGTGCCTGAGTTTTCTAAAGCCGTGCTAGCAATGAAAGACAATGAGTACACTAAACAGCCCGTGCAAACCCAGTTTGGCTGGCATATTATCTTGCGTACAGGTCAACGCGAAGGAACACCACCGACCTTTGAAGAAGTTAAACCCAGCATTGTTGCCACGTTAGAACAAGAGCATATTCAAAAGTACATTAATGAACTTAGAAAAGGCGCCAAGGTTGAAATTAATCGCGGCAATATAGCCAAGTAAGCTAACGTAACCGCTAAATAAAAACCCTTGCTTAGCAAGGGTTTTTTTATGCCTAACCGACAGCGTTTCCCTACTAACATTGCGCTAATCAAGCATTCAATAATTAGTGACGCAGATCCCATTTAGCCGCACGCGATTGGGTTAACATCTCTCAACCGTCACACTGGTTTTGTCATAGCAGCAAGTAAAAAATCCCCTATAAATTTGAACTTATCTAAACCAAAGACTCATGGAGCCTAGCATTGCGTAGCGCATACAGCCAATTGCACCAACCAAGCGCACTAACTGTCGCTGGATTAAAGGTGCTTAATGTGGTACTTTTCCCGGTTGAAAATAATAATTTAGGAAAAATAATGCGCATTATTCTTTTAGGAGGCCCTGGCTCAGGCAAGGGTACACAGTCACAGTTTATAACTGAAAAATTCGGTATCCCACAAATTTCAACTGGTGATATGTTGCGCGGAGCCGTTAAGGCCGGCACTCCTTTAGGTGTTCAAGCAAAAAAAGTGATGGACGCAGGGGGATTGGTGTCTGATCAAATTATTCTTGGTTTAATACAAGAACGGTTGGCTGAAAACGATTGCAGTAAAGGCTTTTTATTGGACGGGTTCCCACGTACGGTTCCCCAAGCAGTTGGTTTGGCCGACATGGGTATAGACATTGATCACGTGGTTGAAATAGCCGTCGATGACAATGAAATCATCCGTCGAATGGCTGGCCGACGGGTTCACGTGGATTCTGGCAGAACCTATCATTTGATTTATAACCCACCGAAAGAAGATGGGATCGACGATTTGACAGGCGAGCCACTCGTTCAACGTGAGGATGACCAAGAAAGCATCGTAAAAGATAGATTAAGCACCTATCATGAACAAACAGCGCCGCTGATTGGCTTTTACAAAGATGCCGCAAAAGCTTCGTCAATTAAGTTCAGCACCATTAAAGGTGTGGGTAATGTAGAGGATATTACCAGCAGCATGTTTGCTGCGTTAGAAGACTAAAATAAAACAAAGACGTCTAGCCTGTTGTTTTAAACAGCGACGCACCCTAAAAACACAACATTGTAAGGAACACGAGTACATGAAAACATATGATATAGCAGTTGTTGGAGCCACTGGCGCTGTCGGTGAAACCATGCTATCTATTTTAGAGCAACGGAAGTTTCCTGTTGGTAAAATCTACCCCTTAGCAAGCAGTCGATCTGCAGGAAATAGCATCCGATTTAACGGCAAGAATGTTCTAATTGGCGACTTGGCCGACTTTGACTTTAGCCAGGTTCAAATCGGTTTGTTTTCTGCCGGTGGTTCTGTGTCAGAAGAGTACGCACCCAAAGCTGCTGCCGCGGGCTGTGTTGTTATCGATAACACCTCTCACTTTCGTTACGACGACGATATTCCCTTAGTCGTTCCTGAAGTAAACCCAGACGCTATTGCGCAATACCGTAAACGCGGGATTATCGCGAACCCGAACTGTTCAACTATTCAGATGTTAGTTGCACTAAAGCCTATTTACGATGCTGTTGGTATCGAACGTATTAATGTGGCCACTTATCAAGCGGTATCCGGTACTGGGAAAAGCGCTATTAATGAACTTGCTGGTCAAACAGCCAAGCTATTAAACGGCAAAAAAGCCGACGCCAAGGTCTACCCCAAGCAAATTGCTTTTAACGTGCTTCCTCAGATAGACGTGTTTCTTGAAAATGGCTACACCAAAGAAGAAATGAAGATGGTCTGGGAAACCAAAAAAATATTCAATGATGAAACCATTACAGTTAACCCAACTGCCGTTAGGGTCCCTGTTTTTTATGGCCATTCAGAAGCGCTACATATAGAAACCAAGGAAAAAATTAGCGCGGCAACAGCGCGCGAACTCTTATCAAACTTCGACGGTATTACCGTTATGGACGAACATAAAGATGGCGGTTATCCAACGGCTGTTTCAGACTCCGCTGGAAACGACGATGTGTTTGTCGGTCGTATTAGAGAAGATATTTCACACCCTCGGGGTTTGAACCTATGGGTGGTCGCAGACAACGTACGTAAAGGCGCGGCGCTTAATAGTGTGCAAATCGCTGAATTACTAGTAAAAAAATATCTTTAGACTATAGTTATTGAAACGTCTTAACTTCATTTCTATATGGTTTAGGGACTAGAGATCAACGTCAGTTTAGGAGCGACAAATGAAAAGATCAACTAAGGCAGTAGCTGCATTATGCTTAATTAATTCAGCCAATCTTTATGCGCTAGGTATCGGCGACATAGAAACCCATTCTGCTTTAAATCAGGTACTTAAAGCGAAAATACCCCTGATCAGCTCAAAAAATGAAGACCCTAGTAACGTGCGAATCGCAATAGCCTCACGCGAAGCGTTCACCCAAGCGGGGATTGACCGGCCTAACTTTTTAAGCAGTTTAAAGTTCACCCCGGTTATAGAAAAAAACGGTTCGCTTAGCATTGAGGTTCTATCCACCTCTAGCATTAAGGAACCGTTTGTTAACTTTATTTTAGAGGTCGAATGGCCACAAGGCCGTGCACTTAAAGAGTTCACTATACTATTAGATCCACCAGTGACTATGTCTGACGTGCAGGTCGCCCCTGTCACATTAGCTAAGGCCACAACCAATAGCAGTCAATCTACAAGCAACGACAAGCTGCCGACCTACACCGCGCCAACACCACAAGCTGCTCCTGCTAAAGAGTACGGTCCAACTAAAAGCCGCGACACAGTTTGGGGGATTGCTAAAAAATTAATCAAGACTCACCCTACTGCGTCGCATGAACAAATGATGCTGGCACTGTATGACAATAACCCGTCAGCTTTTTATAAAAAAAACATTAATGCACTAAAAAAAGGGGCTATCTTACAAGTACCAAACAACGAACAAACAAACAGTCGAACCGAAGCTCAAGCACTGAGTGATTACAAAGAGCAAAACGCGCTATGGTCAAACTCAAGCAAAAGTACCGCTAAAACAAGCAAGCTAAACAAGGCCAGTGATTCAGAACAGGCAGCTGCAACGGACTCAACTGTTAAAGAACAGCCTGAAGTGGTAGCGGAAGAAGCCACCTTAAAGTTAGTAACACCCGGCCAAGAGCTAAAACCCGAAATTTCTGTCGAAGGTAATCTACAAACCACCCCCATCGGTTCCGATGACCCTGCCATACAAGCAAACATGGCTATCGAAATGGCCACCACCCTTGAACAAGAAAACAAAGACGTGAAATCACGTCTCAATGATTTAGAGGGCCAAGTTGATAAACTTCAACGCCTTCTCGCTCTAAAAGATCAGCAACTAGCCGAGCTACAATCAAAAAAAACAGATACGCCGTCCTCGGTAAAACCTGAAAGCACAGAACAAGGTACAACAACTGATAGTTCAAATGACAACATCCCTTTTTATGCTGGCGGCGCTCTATTGATCGGATTATTAGGCTTGTTTTTAGCACGTCGGAAAAAAAACGTCAGTGAACAAAGCGATGATCATTTGTTTACCACAGAAAACCCTGATCAACCGCATGATAACCCTATTGACGAAGAAACAATAAGCAGCGAGCTAACTGAAGAACACACCAGCGAAAGCGAGACACTATTAAGCGAATTCACCCCAAGCGAGTTCTCGGCTACCCAACTATCTCAAGAAGCCGATCCATTAGCTGAATGTGATGTCTACATAGCTTACGGTCGTTACCAGCAAGCAGAAGACCTCATAGAAAAAACGTTAGCTATCGATCCTGGCAATCTAGCGTATAAACTTAAGTTGCTCGACGTCTACTTTGCCTCTAATGATCATGAACGTTTTGAAAAACTCGCTCTCAGCCTCGAAGGCCTAAAAGAGACAGACCCAGCTACTTGGAACAGCATCGCTGAGATGGGCGAAAGCATTTGTCCTGACTCCCGCTTGTTTATTTCACCTTTAGTTGAAGAAACAAACGTCGACAGCTCTGAGGTTAGTCCATCTGATAACCAAACCAATGATCTTCCGGAAATTGAAATCGATACGCCAGCCGAAAGCAATGACACTGATGAGCCAACAAAAGATGAATTTGAATTTGATTTTGACTTGATTAAAAACGAGCCTCCATTAAATGAGGACATAACCCAAACCGACGCAGAAACACCCGATCTAGAAAACAGCGATAACGACGAAGAAACCAAGCTTTCATTGGCCCAAGCTTACATTGAAATGGAAGATTTAGTTTCAGCTAAACAAGCCCTAGAAGACGTAATAGCATCAGGGGACGAAAACCAAAAACATACTGCGCAACAAATGCTGGATAATTTATAAGAAAAAACAACTTTTAATAACTTAATGTTATATGCATATGATAATGACTGTTATACAATTAATCTCGAATTAATAGCATAGCGGTCCAATGTCAGATAAAAATAAAACAACAACTGCTAAGACACACATTGCCGAAATGGCGAGTAACGTTCCTGTCTCGTCTAGGCGCGATTTTCTAAAAAAAGGGGTGCAATACACCGCCGGTATCGCAACCGCCGTAACTACTGGCGGCGCATTATCTGGCAACCTCCCTCCCGAAGTACCTAATTGGAGTAAATCCTTAGGCGCAGGTGTATTAACCAAGCCCTATGGCATGCCATCTTCGTTTGAAAAGAACGTCATCCGTCGAACAGTGCCTTGGTTAACGGCGGATAGAATTTCATCTATCAGCATGTCCCCATTGCAAGATTTAAAGGGTATCATTACGCCCAATGGTCTGTTTTTTGAACGCTACCATTCTGGTATTCCCGATATTGACCCTGCTCAACATCGCTTAATGATCCATGGCTTAGTGGAAAACCCACTCATTTTAAACATGGATGACCTAGCCCGTTTACCGTCCGAATCCGTCATCAACTTTCTAGAGTGTCCAGCCAATGGCGGCATGGAATGGCGTGGCCCTCAAATGGAAGCCTTGCAGTTCACTCACGGCATGATCAGTTGTTGCGAATGGACCGGCGTAAGACTATCCACCTTACTTGATGAGGTTGGCGTAAAGCCGGAAGGTAAATGGATTTTAGCTGAAGGGGCTGATGGATCAGGAATGAGCCGCAGCATTCCGTTAGAAAAAGCACTCGACGATGCACTTGTTGTTTACGCCCAAAACGGTGAACGACTAAGACCCGAACAAGGTTACCCTATTCGATTATTTAATCCTGGCTGGGAAGGCAATACCTCCGTCAAATG
>TARA_R110002096_G_scaffold41734_9_pt1 | contig 15805 bp, 18 predicted proteins | sample TARA_R110002096 | Tara Oceans TARA_R110002096 (sample SAMEA4397295) | marine metagenome | biome: Polar Biome; feature: [DCM] deep chlorophyll maximum layer (ENVO:01000326); material: water (ENVO:00002006), including particulate matter (ENVO:01000060) such as... | depth 35 m | reverse complement strand
TGTAGCAGAGTTAAACTCTTGACCTACTTTAGCAGACCAGAAGTCTGTAGAAGCAGCTGATGTAATCAACATATCTAAGATCTCTAAGTCAATTTCCATAGAAACGTACTCAGATAACATAGAAGTTAACTCACCTTCAGCATCTACTGAATGGTATGCATTAAGATCTTGAGCGAACTCAGGAGTCCAGCTTGCTTTCAACTTACGAGTCTTAGCAGTTACCGGAATACTTCTCATTTGCAATTCAATGCTTGGGATGTTCAAGTCTGTGTCCAAGTCTCTGTTTGTATCAGATACTGGCTTAGCCTCGAAGTCACCTCTATCATCGTTAGTAGGTTGTTTCGAATACGATACAACTGGATTGAATGATGCTGTTACAATTTGTGCTAGTCCACCGTTTGAGATAGGAACAACAAATTGTACATTTGCACCAACAACTTGAGTAAATGCTTCAATTGAAACAAGCTCTTTTGATGCAGAAAGTAATTGGAAAGACCTTACACCTTCTAGATCTAAACCAGGAAGTTTTGCTGTTGGTACAGCTATTGTAAAGTAATCAGTTAATGATCCAGTATAATCTCCATCGTAAAATACGTCAGCTGCTGAAACAACAGATCCAGTAGTTGCAAGTACATCACTTGTAGCAACAACACTGTTAATAGAGTATCCAAATCGACCAGCTCCATAAAGTCCATCAGATGGATCTCCGGTTGTGTCAGTTACACCTTGTAGTGTACCAGTTTGGTTTTTTCCTTCTGGATCAAATCCAAATGGGTTTTTATCATTAGCATATTTGAAATCTAGGTAGAATACTAATCCTGATGGTAAGTTCATTGGTTGAACGCTGACAAATTCCTTTGCTGCGATCTCCGCATAAACTCTCCTGATCAAAGGAAGAGCTACTCCTGTCCACTGCTCATATCCAGAATTTCCTGTTCCGGCTGTTGTTGCAGACCCCTCTTTCAAAAGCTGTTTTGCTTGGTTTTCCAAGAGAACAGACACTGTCGCCTCTTCTTGCTTGTCACCAAGTCCTTCTAATAGGCCCGTTCTGGACCATTTGGAGATTAAAGCCTTGTTTTCGTGGCTTCTGTTTACTTCTCCCATTCCTTCAAATAAATTCATAGTTTGAATAATTTTTGCTTTTTTTTAGGTTACTTGTTGTAATTAATTAATTCTGTGAAACGGTTGTAAACTCCGTTACTGTCAGCGATCACTTTTTTCGTTCCTCTCGTACTAGATGATGCGATGCCTTCATTTAGGTTTTTTGCTTTTCTTTTAGGAGCAGCCTTTCGTGCAGGTCTTGCAGTCATTGATTCAGCTAATGTGGCATACACCAATTTAGCTTCTCTAACTGTTTTGACTCTATCGAAAGTTTCGATGATTTTTACTTTCTTAGTCTCAGTCAATTCACCTTTCTTGAATAGCTTATTTACATAAAGTAATTTAGCGTTAAGTAGGTTCACTTCGTTTAATTTAGAACGTAAGAATTTAATAACATTGTAAGCTTCTTCTAACTCATCTTCATCCTCTTCTTCGTCCATGGATTTTTTGTCATCTTCTTCCTCTTCCTTAAGAGCTTTAATGATTTCTTCTAGGTCGATATCTTCATCGTCACCTTCTTCCATTTCTTCTTCAGAATGATCTTCTTCCTTGTAAAGACCTTTTTTCATCTTTTCTTTAGATGACATTTCTTCTAGGTCTTCTTCGTCAGAATGAGCTTCTTCTTCCATATCTTCATCAGAATAATCTCCTTCTACCACTTCGTCCTCTTCACCTTCTAACTCTCTTAGAATTTCTTCTAATTCGTCATCAGACATTTCGGCTTCTTCGGCTTCAGCAGATGCTTCTTCTTCAGATCCTTCATCAGAAACTTCTGGTTCTGCTTCAATTTCAACTTCTTCTTCATCTTCCATCTCAGGTTCTCCACCCTCGCCTTCAGACATTTCTTCGTCGTCGTGAGACATTTCCATTGTCATTTCTTCTTCATCTTCCATCTCGTCCATTGGCTCTTCTTCTTCCATCTCTTCTTTAATTTTGTGAGACAGCATAGATTGTAGCTTAGGAGCAAAGGCTTCTTCTAAAGCAAGTTTTGCGTTTGCTAATGCAGTTTCGCGAACAGCTTTTGCGTCTGCGATTGCATCTTTTAATAATTTGTTCATGATATGTGTTTTATGAACGTCCTACAACTATTGGAGTTGCAATTTGAATATATTGTTTTAGGACGCCATATAAGGATAGCGTATTTACTGATACATAGTCTTAGGGAAACCCAAAACGTGTTATAGTGTACTATTTAAGAGTGTTGTTACGTTAATTCAGTAGCTTCAATACCCAGTTGAGCTAAGAAAGATGCTACCTCTCCAGATTTGACTGCTGCCATTACTGATTCAAATGTTCCTACGGCAAACTCTCCTCCATGGGCTGCTTGACTTACTCCAGTTTTAAATGCTCCAATTGCTCCAACTCCAGCAGCTATGGCTAGACCGGCAACGATTGTATAGTAGAATATATTGGCTACTTTCATCTGCAAAGCTGGGCTTTTAATTCCAGCTTTTTTATATAAGCCTGACATTTTAAACATATAATAGAATGCTTTGATATATAGTTTGTGCCATTTGTGTGTAAAATCTACAATCTTCTGAGCCCATTGTGCTTGCTCTTCTTCCGTTTCCGGCTTTTTTGCTCCAGTAAGCTTTTTTATTAACTTAACAAGTTTAGCAATAGATTTAGTTATAATTTCAACAAGCTTTGGTAGTGCTAGTATAAAACCTATGACTGCTGTGACTCCTATTGCTTCGTTAAGTTTTTGTTTGTGCTCATCAAGCTTCTTCTCAGGCATTTCTTCTACCTCTTTTTCGATCTCACCTTGAGCGCTATCGAAAGCTGAGCCTAATTCGTTAGCTATGGATCCCATTTGTGACTCCAAGTCTTTTATTTGCTTTTCGTCTTCTGGGTCTAGCTTATTCTCCTCTTCTTGGAGTTTTTTTTTAAACAAAGTTTCGTTAAGTCCTTTTGTGATTTCGGTAAGATCGCTGAAGTTAATAATTATGGTATTACCTTCTACATCGGCTTCAATGCCTTTCTTGGTGACCTTCTTAACAGTACCTTCTCCACTTCTCCAGTTTGTGTTGGTGTTATACTTCTTAACAGCGGAAGGATCAAACTTAATCGTTATTGTTTCGGAATCTTCTTTAGGCTTTTTGTCTTCCTTTTCCTTTTCTTCTCCACCACCGTCTTCAGCAGCTGCGTCGTCTCCACCACCTGCATCTTTTTCTGCAGCAGCAAAGGGATTGGCTTCATCGAGCTTATACTCGAGTATCAGTTCACCTAGAACATCTATAAGGGTGCTTTTGTTAGTGACCAACTTCATAGTAGCGAGATAGGTTGTTGCCCATTTCTTCATACAAAGACTCAAGGCGTTGTTGTAATTTAGATACTTCTGCTACTGTTTTAGTAAACTCTTTATTGTTGTTATTGAGTTCTTTCATATTTCGCTTTACGGTCACTTCATCAAACCACTCTTCAGTTTCTTGTAATGCAACACGTTCAGCTTTTTCTACAATCTCTGAGATTCTATTTGCAGCTTCCTTCAATCCTTCGCTACGATAAATAGCTTCTTCAAAATCTCCGTACTCTTTAATCTCTTCTAGGACTTGAGCTTTTTCGTTAAGCTTCATCTTTACACCATCGGTGTTTGATATTGCTTCAGTGAGTTGACTTAGTATGTTTCTTTTCATTACATTACTGATATTATCTCACTAATCAGTGAGTTGATTTTCGAATATTTGTTATTGGATGATCCAATTGTGTTTTCATTTAACGATGCATTCATAAACGCACCTTGTGTGGATGGATTACTTACTAAGTCCCAACACACTATTTCAAAGTCATTTTGTACTTCTACTTTTCCTTCTCCTAATTCCTTTACCGATCCCATTCCTCTAGAGCTAATTCCTAGTCTTATTCCAGACTTTAACAGCTCTTTAGCTATGTTACCAGATGGTGTTGATAGTATTTCAAGCTTACCCATTAAATCGTTTCCTTGCCACCACAAATCAACAATATTATGTGATACGTTTGATAAGTTTACTACTTGCGAGTCTGGATGATCTAGCTCTCCCAAAGCTCTACGCTCTTTTACAAATGTACCTTTATAGTTTTCTGTTTCTTTTTTTAGAATTGGCAATGGGTAACTTCTTCCGTTTTGGTTAAAGTTTTTATCATCATCTGAGCTACCTCTTTGCATAATGCCTGATACAATTAGCTTTCCATTATTTTTATTCATGGACTCGTTAATCTCGCTAGGCGATACGGTGATAGATCCTATGTAATCAACTAATACTCTTTTACTCATGACATCATGTGTTTTTGTATGTTAGCAATAACTTCTTCAGGATTGTCGATATTTCCTAATGGTATTTCTTCGCTGTAATCTTGGTATGTTAAGTTTCCTTTGTCCCAATCAATAGCAACTGGTTCTCCGTTAAGCATAACATCAAACTCAAAGTGATCAGCTCCTACCGGATTGTGATCAATATCGTTTGGTCCTAATTGTTTAAAAGCGGTAGATCCCATACTATTTAGCAGTGCTAATAAGTCTTTTTCCGCTTGCTGTGCAGTTGCTTCCGTCAAGTTGTATAGTTGATTAGCTTTTTCAGATAAGACAGATATGCGTTTGTGCATTTTGGCTAAAGCTTCGTTTGTCTTTTTCCAATGGATATTGTTGTCCATTTTTTGCTCAGTCTTTAGTTTTATGCTGTGTTGCAGCATTCTCGCTAACTCTCTAATGTTTTTGTTTACCTCTAGGATATTTGCATTGACCTTTTGTACTGTAGATCTTGATTCGTCTCTTTTAAAGGCTTGATAAGAAACTTCGTTTAATTTTACCGAATACTTGGGGTTTCTTTTTTTAGGTCCTTTGATAGAGTAGGCGTATTCTGGATCAGTTAGATCAACAGATTGTGTTCCGTCATCGTCCTCATCTCCAGTAAATGCGTTTGGTGTATCATAAGATCCAACACTGGCTGTAGTGTTTTCCTTCATCTTCGCAGCTTGCTCCTTGATATACTTTTTTAATTTCTCTCTTTCTTCTAAGCTTAATGCCATGTTATAGTTCTTTGAGAAGTTCGTGATAAAGTAATATAGAGTGTACGTGCTCTTCTTTAACACGTTTGATCTTTTTGTTCTTATCCAAAAGACTTAGTACTTCAGTTAATTTAATTGCAATCACTTGATCCTTTACTTTGCTTAGTTTTTTTGATAATGAAGACTGTAATCTCAGACTCTCCTTTATTATAAAATCACGAAGGGTTGTGGTGTTGCTAATATTATTGATATATTCTCTCAAGACGTTTTGTTGACCATCTGAGAATCCAGCATACTTTGTGTTAAACTTCTCTAGCATTAGTTTGTATGCTAACACTCTAACCTCTTCGTCTTCTTTAAGAAACTCGATTTTTTTAGTTATAGGAGATGTGTTTGTTTTAACTATGTGTTCTGTAATAGCTGATCTGCTTCTAACTACATCAGCAGCTTGTGCTATTGATGCGCCCTCAAACACTCTATAAACAGAAGCGTATATTTTGTAGTTGCTTATTGTTGATTTGAAAAAGTCTTTTAAATCGTAGTTAGCCTTAATCTCTTTGATTAAATCATACTTCGAGTTGTTAAGAGACTTCTCATCCAGCTTTCTACGCAACCTAATTGTTGTGTTAAGCAACATGGTTGCTTTATCTGCTGTTTTGAATGTCTCATTAAGTAGCGTTTGGTATAATACCAACTCTTTCGCTAAAGCTGTTTTAGCAGCAAAGTATTCTTTTATTATTCTGAGTGCAGGTGAGCTCTCTACTCCAGTCATTGTGTCTGCAGTAATCTGTCTCGTTAGCAATTCAAAAAGAATTCCTGTGTTTTTTATCTTTGAGTGTGTCGACTTCTTCATAAAATGTAATATGTCCTAGTAATAAATATGTCGGTTTTTTTTATTCCTACTCATCTAAGAGGTTTTCTTCGTTAAGAAGACCAGATTTGTTCTGCTCTTTTGAGTAGGTTTTCTGTAATGCAGTAGATTTATCCATATTATCTCGTAAACCTTTGTAGTTGTCTAGGTTTTGTGTTTCATAAACAACCTTTCCAGCCGACTTATTTTGCTTGTGACCTGCTGGATCCCAACCTAATGGATGTGAATGCTTACCATAAGTACCCGGTTCTTTAGGTCGTCCAGCTCCAGGCCATCCTCCTTCCGGCATTTCTTCTTCGCCATATCCTTTTGGTACACCCTCATCACCTTTATATAGACTAGCAATATCGTGAGCTGTTCCAAATGATTGACCGGTTTTTTTCGGATCGTTACCTTCAGTTTTAATCTGTTCAAGTCTAAACTGCTCTTGTGCATCTTTAGCAATTTGATCTTGTTCTTCCATCCACTGCTCAGGCTGCATGTTGAATAAGTGCTCATAACACCAGTATCTACTAAATAATTTTTTCTCTATCAAATCACCTGCTAAGGTAGATTTAGATGTCCACAACTCTAGCTTCTCTCTCTCGTAGTATGTTGATGGTGGTGTAAGTTTTAATGAAAAATCAACAATCTCTTCATCTGTAAATCCTTGTGCATATAAATGAACGATTGCGACCTTCGTAAGCTCACTCACTATAATTTTTTGTACTCTTTCGATTGTTCTGGCAAATCTAAAATCTTGAGATGCTAAGGAAGCTTTTCCGGTAGTATCTTCTAAATATCCTAAATATGCTTTTGGTATCTTTAATGAACCTAACATTCTGTTTTGCAAATATTCAATATCCGGAATTGAATCCATTTGTAGTCCAGGTGTTGTTTCAATAGTTGTTCCGCTTTCTGCACCACGAACTGGTAGGTAGAAGTCCTCTAAGATGTTTTGCATGTTGTACTTGAGGTTATACTCTCCAGTACTCTCATCCATAAAAGGAACCTTTTTCATCTTATTGATCATTCCCTCCATAAAAGCGTCAACTTCGTTTGGTGGAATATTACCAATATCAATCTTAAAAATCCTCTTGTCTGGAGCTCTCATGATACGATGAATCAACATTGCGTCTTCCATGAGTGTTAACTGCTTCCACACCTTTCTAGCTGGTTCCAATAAAGATCTACCATAAGGTAAGAAGTTAGTATCGTTTAATAATCGAAAGTGTGCTATTTCGTAATTATCATATTCAATAGTATCGTTACGATGAACCATAGTAGATGGCGCTACACCACTCATTAGGTCTCGTTTAAATATAACTTTGTTTGGGTTTGCTGGATCAAGACCCTCTTCTCTTATCATCTCATACGCAGATATAGGCTCAGCGTTTGTAATACCAAACTTATCTGTAATACTTAGATGTAGAAAAAAGTCACCATACTTTAACACGCTACGTGTCCAGGGCCATAGGTTAAACTCAACGTTAAGTATATCATAAAATAGATTATGAAGAACCTTGTGTAATTTATCGTTGTGTGTGACTATTGTTAATGTATCATCAAACTCATCCTTTGCAGTACACTCATCTGCATAAATATCCAATGCTGACGATATGATACTATCGGAATCCATTGCTTCATAATCTCGAAACAACGCCACTCTTGTAGCTTGTAATATTTCGCCTTGATTGTAAGCGGTTGTTAAACCGGTACCATACATGCGTTGGAACCTATCAACACGGCTGTTATTCTGTAAACTACCTACTGACTGTAGGTGATCGGTGTCTACAACTTTAAGCTGCTTTCCACCTACATTACGAATAATAACGTCTGTGCTAAATAACTTTCGTAATCTGTTAAATAAATTGGGTTTAGTCTCTTCTGCCATTTTTGTTTATTTTATATAAATAGGGTTACAACAACCAACCTAAGTCTTCGTCCTTACCATTTACGTCCATTTTCCACGTTTCATTTTGGTAAGGTGGTCTATATACGGCAGTGGATTTAGAATGGTCAAGAGCTCTTTTTGTCAGCTCAATTCCTGCTTGACGCAACTTCAATGCTGTGTCTCTTACCCATAATGCCATACACCAACTCATAACCAAATCGTCATTGTATCCCGATTGTGCCTCTGGTCTTGCGTTTCTCCATATGAAAACGCCAAGCTCATCGAGAAGCCTTCTACTCCTTATTATACAACTTTTTTCCCTCATATACAACTCCATCTTCGAAATAATTAATGGTCGTACTTTTGAGGACATTGTAAATCCAGCTACTTGATCTTTTGTGCGCTGAACGTCCGTAGCTCGTGCTAAGTATCTTTCTGAATCTAATCCAATATCTTTTGGTGTGTAGTATAGGTTTTTATACGAACGATCAATTACTTGTTGTATAGTTGCCCATCCTATGTTTGCATTTTCAATAACAAGCAATGCATCATTGTATTCTGTAGCAATGGAAACAAGCATGTTACCATAATCCTTTGTATTCAGCTGACCTTTGTATTCTGCAACCTGAGTTGCTTCTTCTAAGTCAAATACATGAAAGCCTGAGTAATCTGTTCCGTCACCACGGGCAACGTCAGCTACAACAACATAATCTTTAGTGTAGTCTGGAATCTCCCATACCCACAAATTGCTATCAAACCCTCGTTTCTCGATTGGGTCTTGCATGTATGTTTGTCGGTAGAAGTTTAACATATCTGGATGTACAACGGTATTACCAGAAGTACTAAAATCGCAATCACACTCTTGAGCAGCTAATCTAGCGCCTAACTCTTCATCTTGCCTATCTCTCCATTCTTGGTCTCTTTCTGGATGTACTTGCCATGGAAGTCTTTTGGTGTAAAATTGATTTTCTCCCTCTTCAGACTTCGTCCATATTTTGTGAAAGAAATTACCAGTACCGTTAGGTGTGCTTAATATAACACCTCTTCCTCCAGTTGCTAGTGTTTGTTGTAGTGATGCCCACAACTCCTCTGCATTATCAACAAAGGCTGCCTCATCAATTATGACTAATGATAACGCTTCTGAACGTCCTGATGTTCCTGAGCTAGCGACTGCTTTGATTTGTGATCCGTTAGTTAATCTAAGTGATAGTTTATTCTTTTCTGTTGTCTTTAGTCGTAGCCAACTTGGTAAGTTTTCGAACATTACACTAACCTTTGTTACAAGGTTCTTGGATGTGTTTTGATCAATAGCAACTACAAGAATGTTTTTATCGCTATGAAATAACATTGTCCACAAAGAGTATCCTGCAGATAGTGTCGATATTCCTAACTGACGTGACTTGAGTATGATTACCCTATCATTCTCTTGCATATCGTTAGTAAGCTCTTCCTGGTAAGGATAAAGCTTGAATGGTATTTTTCCTTTGGATGGGTGCTGAATTAAGCAGTACTTTTTCATAAAGTATACCGGATCTTTAGCACACTTCACGTATTCAGTCCTTATAAGCTGTTTTAAATTTACTTCCCCCATCTACCTTATAAATAGTACCAAAATAGTTGTTAAGATTGCTGCTCCACATCCAGCACCTAACCAACGTTGGTTGCGTTTTAACTTCTCGTTTTGTCTCTGCAAATCCTCTAATCCAGTTACGTATATAGTAATTTGTTGGGTTTGAGCATTAACTTGTTTTCTGCATAGTATAGACTTCTGAGCACTTTGGTTCATTAGACTGTCCTGCTTTGCTATTTTTTGATTAGCTAAGTCTAGTAGTAGATGGGTGTAGTCGAGGATCTCAGTGCATTGATCATATTTGACTAGATCCTCTGCTATCTGCTTTGCTGTGTTGTATGGTAAAACTACAACAGAATCCTCATTATTTTTGGTATCGGTCTGCGAAAAACTTGTCAAGGTCAGTGACAGTAAAACGCTCAATATCATTAAGCTCTTCTTCATGTTGGTCTTGTATTTGTGTAATTTTAGTTTTGGTACCGTCTATCTCAAGATCGAGGATAGATATGTCTTGTTGATAACCAATAATAAGGCTATCTTTTTCAAGCTGTTGATACTCTAATACAGAAATAAAGTTAGATAAACTGTCTACAATCTGTTGATTTTCTTTTGTTAATCCAGTATTGCTTGCAGCTTCCGGTTTAACAAAATACCATGTAGAGAATACTACTACTGCAGTATACAGTGTTAGGAAGATCAGGTGAAACTTATTTAGAGTCATAACTTGTTATTAATTCTACTCGCCTTTGGCTTTGTAGTTTTTGTCAACGTAATTGAAGAATTCTTTCTTCTTCTTATCACTCAAACCTTTTGGTGATTTTACGCCAAACTTATCCATTGCCGATTTGAAAAACTTTTGGTATTCAGTATCTTCTTTTAACCGGTTTACGATTGATTCTGTTTTTATGTTCATGTTGTTTTCATTCATAGTGGCTTCAAGGTGTTGAGCCATTTCATTTTTAAATGCGTCTAATTCAAGATCACTTAGTTTAGGATATAAGGTTCTTCTGAGCTTGGCTATTAATTCCGTAGCTGCATCTTGTCCTTTGTTTTCTTTAAGTGGTTGCTTTGATTCACTCACCCTTTTTCCTAACTTTCCTTGTCTTTCTAAGTCTTTTAAATCTTTTATATACTCATCTGTCACTGCAAGAATCACTCCCATCTCATCATTCTGATCCTCACCACCAAAAAAGGTAAGCTTAGTCACTCTTGGATTGAATTTTTCTCCTCCCGGCTTGTCTTCGAAGTTGGAGTTGTAGTACTGTTTTTGGTGTACTGCAAATGTTTGTCCAGCATCTCCTTCAAACTTATTATATTGAACATGCACAAACATTGGAGCATATCGTCCCATTCGTTTTTTCATAGGACTTGCATCTGAAGCTTTTAAGTTGCCTTGTGCTGTTGACATACTCTTAACTGCGTTTGGAAAGTACTCTGTGATAAATTCCATATTTTCGCTATCAGGCTTCTTAGCCATTACATCTCTTATCAACTCTGCTCCTGAGAAGTCTTGGTCTGTGTATTCTTTTAGTGTGTTTTCACTCATAGACTTTGCGTCAGTATATAGATCAGTAAGCCATTTATCTAATTTTGGTTTTGAAGCGCCAGCAAACTTGTCTCCGTAGTCTGCCATAAACTCTGTTATGAATTCCTCAATAGTTGAAGCTTCTTGTGCTATTATGTGAATGTCAGACATTAGACCTTCATTGACTGATTCTTTTGTAGTAGTCATTGCCTTTACAGCATTCTCTATTAATTTCTCTAACTTTTTCATCGTAGGCTTTCTTCTTTAACTCCTTGTAAGATTGTCAACTTGTCTTGATTACCATAACCAAAGCTGTCTAACATACCAGATACTATTTCAATAATATCACTTTGATCAACACCTGACTTAGAGTCTTTTAGTTTCTTAATATACAGATCGGTAAGCTCAGCTAACTCTTCATCAAGACCTGGCTCTTCTGCTTCCTCTTCTTCTGGCTCTTCAGTAGGTTCCTCAATTGGCTCTTCAGGTTGTGCATCTACTTCTTCTTCCTCTTCTTCGGGTGGTTCACCGCCTGCTCCTTCTTTAAGAGTCTTATAAAGTTCACGTCTAATTAGCTCGCGAATTAAAGCTGTTTGTAGTTGTTTTTTTGAGCGCTTCATTTTATTACATTTTTAAATTTAACATCATCACCAGAGAAATTTTTCTTGTCGTCTGCGTCAAACTCTATTACTTCTAAAGTTGCGTATCCATCCTTTTCTTTGCGTTTGATTTTGCATATAGTTGCATCAAGCTTTTCTAAGCCGTTAAGAACATACACTAACCCAAACATACAATATTTCTTTGAGCATTTAGCGACAACATAGGCTTTTGATACAACAAGGTGCATATCGCCAAAATCAGTTAAATCAGCTGTGTAGATCTTTATGTCATCTTTCACACCAACATAATCAAATAATGTGTTATACCCATCGTTAAATTCTTCAAATTTACGAACATAATCTACCCACTCTGTTCCGTCGTTTTCATTGATTTGTTGTAGTGGTAATAAGTCTTTTAACTTCATGTTTTATTTTTTAATTCCAGCTCTTGTTTGGAATGTTTCTTTTAAATGTTTTTGTACGTCTTTGCTATAGGGTGGAAGAACATCTGCTGTTCCTTTTTTTAGATATCCTACAACATCCTTTACTTTTTCTGTATCAATAACTGGCATGTCTTTTCTATCTGGAGCTCCTTGCATTTTTTGTTTGACTAGCTTTCCAGCATTGTCAGCCATAATAGCCATTCCTTTTTCTGCATCACCTTGTGCTCCTGGAACCTTTCCTAACGCTTCTTTTACTTCTTCAGCTGATAGATGAGGCCACTGTTTCAAGCCTTGTTCTGTACCATCCTTCAAAGCATACTTAATTGCATTTTGTACCTTATCACCGGTGAAGTTTGCTACATCACCTTTTCCTTTGTTCCCTACATCAATACCCAACTTACCTTTAGTCATAGCATTCAATGCTGTTATAAGTTGTTGACCTGGTAAATCTAATTTTGTCACAGATACCTTAGCGCCTGGATAAAGAAGAGTTGCTGCTGCCCATCTATGGTGTCCATCCATAATAAAATCGTCATTAGAAACTATGGCTTCCATATTTGCTAAGTCAGGAGCGCCGTTTTTTGCCTTTACTTCTTTAAAGTCATTAAACGCATATCCTAAAGCAAATGCCACTGCTTTTGATACAATAACCTCCTTTTGCGCGGGTTTGAGTTGACTTACTGGGACTGCATCAGGCCCGCCATTGATAATATCATCATCCTTGTCTCCATCATTATACCCACCACTGACAGCATCTCCTGCTAATTTTTTATCTAAATTACTCAAGCCAACGGCTTTAGGATTATCAAATACATCAGCTTCAGACAAAATATCTTTGCGCATGTTATTAATTTGATTGAATAGCGTATCTTTCATACTTATAAATATTACCAATTTCTGCAAGACCAGTATCTTGCTTTGGTTTTTGGTCCTGGATTATCGCAGTTATGTCTTGCTCTAAATGATTTACGTCGGGTAGGATTGCTTCTTTTAATCTTCATTCCCTTTTGACCAAAGTTAACCTTTTTTGCTTTTATTGTACCATCTGCATTCTTCTTTCCAGAATTAACATGCACTTTGAATTTTTTAACATCACCTCGCATAATCTTGTTAAGCTTTACGGTGCGACCATTGTACTTAGCTTCTTGGAATATGACTGGCTCTGAGTGTTCAATTATTTCTAATCTTAGATTCTCATTTTGGTATACAACAGACTCGTTAGCATTAATCTTCTTTGCTGCCTTTACTGCACTTTTGTATGCTTTAGATCCCTTACGAGCAGGCTTTTCACCTCTAGCTTGCTTAGCTCTTATGTTATGCCACAATCCTTTAGATTCCTCTTGTACTTTATTTTTCATCTAATTTGTCCTTCAACTTATCTACGATTCCTTCCAACTTTTCAATTTCGTTGTCTATCATATCACTGATAAGTTTATTATCTGGGTTAGCCCATTTTTCAATTTTACCTTTCTCTGTAACATGGGTATTTTCAGCTGAAGATTGTTTGTACTCTTCTAATCCAGCTTTAACCTCTTTTAAATATGATTTAGCATTTTCATGCTTCTTTTTTGCATTAAATTCACTTTTTAATCCTTTTGCTCTCAACTTATGTTGATCCCAAACTACACAATCAAAACAACTTCGATCAGTCTTCCAAAACTTGGCGTCCAACTTAGCGTTCATTTTCTTTTGACACTTTGGACATGCTAGTGGGACTAAAAAGTCTTTCCTAGCTTTATCCATTTTCGTAACAGTTCTTTTTATGCCGTTTTTGATTATCCACGTTTTACCGCTCTCTTCCCAAATATCACCCTCGTGACGCTTAACGTATTTGTTCTTCTTTAATTGTAACTTTTTCATTTATTATAATTTTAGATTGCGCATCATTTGTTGATAGCTATCGTTAAAATATCCCGGTTCTGTAAAATCGAATGTGGTGTAATCGCCTTTTGCAATAGCTTTCATAAGACCTTCGTGTTCAAGATTCATTAGTAGTGTAAACGCTGCTTCTTCTGGAACTCCTATCGTATCCGCTACATCCTTCAACTTGAACTTAGAGCTTAGTATTATGTCCATATCAGTAAAGTAATCTGCAATGGCTTTTTCTTTATCTGAGTTGAAAAGATTATTCTCTATAAGGTTTTTCAACTTTATCATGTTATCGTGCTTTAGTGTTAAACTTTTCTAATACTGCTTCTATTCTTTGATCAAACTTTCTTAAAGCTCTTCGCAATTCTAATTTCATTGCCTCTGCAAGTTTTTTCTCCTCATCTTTATTTGCTACAGTTCTATAGAAGTCTTTGCCACCTACAGAAGACATTGTTATACTAAAAGAAAACTCTGGTTTCCCGTCTTCTCCCACCTCAGTAAACTGAGGGTCATAGTGTAACGTCATGTTTGTGTTTGGTGACGTTGCGATTGCTTCCTTCTTTTCGCTTAAAAGTTTTTTTAATTTCATTATCTTCCAAATTTTATGTATCCTATAATCTGATTCACCGGTGCAAAGGCTCCAGTCAATTTGTACAATTTTCCTTTGTGTTTAAACACTATTCCTTCTGATGGTACTATTGCATCAAAACCTCCTATTTTTTCTAAGCGTTTAAGTTGTGCTTTGAGGAACCTTAATGGTGCATCGTCGTCTTGAAGCTTGTCGTTATTTGCTTTTGTTTTCAGTTGTTCGATTGAGCTTGCTAACTCTCTTTTCATCTTTACAATCGAATCGTTAGGATTAATTGCTACTAATCCTTCCAGACTTTTCAATACAAAAACTCCTAATTTTAAAAAGATATCTTCTACTGGCTCAACTGCTATCTTTTTTTGATCGCGTACTCCACCGCCTTTATCCATAACACTAAACCATTGCAAAAATTCTGGATTGTCTATGGACTTTTTTAACACTCTTAAATTTGGATCTTTTGATCCGAAAGCCCATCTATTAATAATATTCTGCAAGACGTTATCAGGTACGTCGTATTTATATGTTTTAGCATTATTCTTTATGAAGGCTGACCAATAGTTCTGAAAGTATAAGCCTAGCTTATCACCTTTGGTCAATTGATACTTGCCTCTAATGTTGTTAAGCTCTTTGAGTAGCTCTTCTTTTTGTTTTTCGTAATCTTTGGTTTGTTTAAGATTAACTAAATCTGTAGCTCTGATTTCGTATGTGCTTTGTTTTGAAGCTTCAACTCGATCTAGTGCTTGTTGTATTTTGGTAGGTGCTTGACTATCACTTCCTACAACATTTCCGCTTTCATCATACTCTTGCACATTGTGCATTCTTAGTTGAGTTACTCCGTAAGCAGCTACATTTTCGCTGGAAGGATGTAAAAGTTCCATGTTAATAAACTTAGTACCGTTTCCAAAAAACTCTTCTTTTTCAGTTGGATCAAGTTTTGAGATAGCGTCTGTCATATCTTGCATTGCATCAAGAAAGGCATTGCGAACATTGTCTGGTAGATGTTGCATGGATTTCTCCATGTCGTTCTTAGTCATTGCTTTTTCAGCACTATTTTTTAATTGTCCTTTGTTTCTTGCAGAGAGGACCTTACCATCTTTATAGGTTACCATAAGGTTTTGTCCATCTAACTTTTCTTGAGCATACTCAACTTTACCAGTTAAGGCTGCTTCAATCATGTCTTCAATATCATCAAAGGTCATATCCATATCCTCGTATGGATGTGCCATGTGTCCAGCAGCTCCTCCTTCTTTTAGAAGGGTGCGGGATTCTGAGATAGCTAAAAACTCTTCAGGGGTACCTATGTCTTGAAATGCGGATGGTGTTAGTGTTTTTTGAAATAAAGGCATCCTAGCTAGAAGTAGGTATATTACACCTCCAGGCA
>TARA_R110002096_G_scaffold42937_45_pt1 | contig 15810 bp, 11 predicted proteins | sample TARA_R110002096 | Tara Oceans TARA_R110002096 (sample SAMEA4397295) | marine metagenome | biome: Polar Biome; feature: [DCM] deep chlorophyll maximum layer (ENVO:01000326); material: water (ENVO:00002006), including particulate matter (ENVO:01000060) such as... | depth 35 m | reverse complement strand
CCCGTGACGCCCGGGCCGGATGCCCCGGCAGAATGCGGGGCCGCACCACCAGAATGAGCGTCAGGACCAGCGCCGCCCCGCCCGTCACCCAGAAAGACCCGGTCCAGCCATACTGACTCAGCAGCCATAATCCCGCAATCGGCGCCAGCGCCGGCACCAGCGATTCAATACTGCCGACCAGACTGATGGCCCGCACCGCCCCCACTTCGGAAAAAAGCTGTCGAATCATTCCCGGCGCGATCACCGCCGGCGCACTGGACATAAAGCCCTGAAAAAAGCGCAACATCACTAATACCCAAATATTTTCGGCATAGATACACAGCACTGAAAGAAGACCGAAACTGGCGATCGACCCGAGAAAAATCTTGCGTCGGTCCAACCGGCTGGCAATGATGCCAAAGACAAGAAATCCGCCGCTGGCCCCGACGACATAAGCCGCGAGCACCAATTGGACTTCACCGATACCACTGTTAAAAATTTCCGGCAGCAAAGGCACCGCCGGCAAGACAAGATCAATGCCCGCCAGACCAATAATCGTACCGGTCAGAATAATGCCACAGGCCAGAATTTTAGAAAGCGATGTTGTCATACAGGGTCCTTTACAAGAGCCCGTATCATCATGATCCACAGACGAAGATCAAGTAAATTGTCGACAGATTCAGCTTTGTCGGCGGCGACGCAACAAAGAGAAGCCCCCCAGGCCGACCAGCAACAATCCCGCCGCGAAAGGTTCCGGCGTCCGGGTTGCCTGGGCCAGATTTACCACCCCTTCAATCACATCATTGGCACAGGACATGGTCCAGTGGAATGCAATCTGTTCAGCGCTGGCCAGGTCTGTTCCGGAAACATCAAAAACAAATTCCAGGAAATTGCCGCCCGTGTTGGCTTCCACGCTGCCAGTGGTCAGGCCTTGGCCATAATCAAAGGCGGCTGAATCGGCGACCTTGTATAGATGCTTGGAACTATAATCTTTGCGATCACTGCCATAATCGAAATTATCGCGGTCCGTATACTGGGTTTCGTATTTCTTGCACCAGCCCTTCCAATGCCTTTTGACACAGACCTGTTCACTGGCATTCAGGTCATAATCGGCCAATGCCGCCAACGTCCCCCCCGTGCTGTCAAGAAAAGATCCGGTATTGCCCCTCACCTGATCCAGGCTGTAGACATGGTCCCAGCGCGTGCCGGTGTCAAAGGCGTCATCCTGCTGGTATCCATCGGCGGCATTCCCCGTTGGGTTCCAGCCGCTGGTGCTCATGAACAAGTCGCCATAATAGTAACGACCACTGTTCTGACGCACACCATTAACATCGACAAAGGCCGTATTGATCCGCACGGTCATCAGGCCGGCATCACTGCGGTTGACGGTCATGTTGTACACATCGAAATTGGACCCGCCAATGTGATCGTTGGCGTTCCCGTCACCGATATAGGAAAAGGCCCCGCCGTTGCCATTGGCACTGCCCGGCGCATTATCAATAATAATATCAGATCCAAGAGCCGGCAAACTGCTGGTTGCCAACAGACCGAGAATAGCGATTACTTTTTTATCAAACATGGGAATTCATTCCCTTTTCCTTCTACATTGTCTTTTCAGCGAACAGCCTTCGTATTCAGCATATGGTCCGCATGTTCATCCGTGTCATGGGTCCTTTATGACAATGAAGATTAAAAGTTGTATGAATCTTTTGCTAAAATTTTACCTAAATCCCGCTATTTCCCCGCACACAACGACACCGCACAAAAAAAAGCCCCCGGAAAACCGGAGGCCATTATTTTAAGTGTCCCGTTTATATTATATTATGCGGCCTTTCTGCGCCGCCGGGATACCCCCAGTCCAAAAAGGCCCAGACCCAACAGGCCTAAAGCCGCAGGCTCCGGTGCTTCTGTCGGGGTGAAACTCGCCATACCCTCAATGATGTCATTGGCGCAGGACATGGTCCAGTGAAAGGCGATCTGTTCGGCAGTGGCCAGGTCGGTGCCGGAAACATCAAAAACAAATTCCAGGAAATTGCCGCCTCTGTTGGCCTCAACACTGCCCCCGCCGACGGTGCTGTCAAAAGCTGAATTATCCGCCAAATACATGTGACCGGCGCGGACATTACCAAATGTAGTATCATCCACTGGGTCAAAATCATTTTTCAGTTTCATAAGACGCGCGTCTGTGGTGTTCGTGAAACTGCCCGAATCATAGCGGGCGCCATTCAGGTCATAAACATAATCCCACGGCGAATCGTTGCGGTAAGCATTATCATAGGCATATTTGTTTCCTAATGTGCCACTTGGATTCCACCCGCCTGTACTCATGAACAGATCACCATAATAATAGCGACCGTCATTCTGGCGCACACCGTTAATATCGACAAACTTCGTATCAATCCGCACGGTCATAATACCTGCGGCGTTGCGCGATACCGTCATCTGGGAAACATCAAAATCAGAGCCCCCAATTACATCATGAGAATTTCCTCTGCCGATATAATTATCTTCAATAATCTCACTTGCCTCTGCCGACATCACTCCTGCCGCCAGCAGACTTGCCACTAAATATAATTTCTTTAAGGTCATTAATTCCGCCTGTTTCATTGGGCGCCCTATACAATACCAGGTCGCCGGGATTCATCTTACATGACAGCAATCTAGCAATTTCCATGCCAAAAAACTCATAACGTTTAATATCAATGGCTTAGAAATATAAATCAGGAGAAGGTTCAAGTGACTGTAAAGATTCCTGACAGTTTTAACGCGATTTGTTTCAAAATGAGACAACCTGCAGCCTTATTTTTAAAAGCTCCCTCCCCCCTTAAAAAATTATCCTGATTGTCAAACGTTAGATATTTTGTAACATATTTGCCTGTATGATCCGTCAGCAAGAGGAAAACCACAGGACCGTTCCTGTAACACGACAAGAAAATGCACGCGCCAACAGCGCCGGAAAGGCATAGAATGCAGAAGACTGAAGTACCCCATTCACACAACCGTGACTCTGGCGCGCGCTGGATGAAACGTCTGCGGACAATGGGCTATACCGCCCTGTGTAGTGGCGTCATCCTCGCCGCGGCCTCCAATCCGGCAGCCGCCGTGGCTCAGACCACGCTCCAGCCCAGACAGGCCGAACAGTCTTATGAAAAGGCGCGGATTAAATTTCATTCCGGCGAGACAGCCGCCGCCACCATTCATTTGAAGAATGCGCTTCAGGCTTACCCCGGACATCTGCCATCCCGCATCCTTATGGCTGAAATTCTGATCAGCAACGGTGACGGCGCCGGGGCCGAGATTGAACTTAATTACGCCCAGGAACGCGGGGCCGACGAAGACCGGCTGGTGGTGCTGTTCGGGCACGCCTATATTCTGCAAGGAAAGAACGACTATCTTCTTGATGTCATCCGCAATGGCAACCGCGACAATAGCGTCGAGGCGGACATCTTCTATCTGCGCGGCCGGGCCTATTTCGCCAACAAGAAACTCGCCAACGCCAAACAGAATTTCGAAGCCGCCCTGGCCCGCAATCCTTATCTTTATCAGGCGCAACTGGGACTGGCCCAGGTGGCCGCCGTGCACAAGAATTTCGCCGAGGCCATGCAATATGTCGATGCCGCCCTGGCGCTCGACGCCAGCCACGCCAACAGCTGGATACTGAAAGCCAAGATTTATAAACTGCGCGGTTTCCGCGATGAGGCGATGAGCGCCATCAACGAAGCCATGGCGCTTGACAATAAAAATGTTCTGATCCGCCTGACCCGCGCGGCCCTGCTGATCGACGCCAAGAATTTTGACGACGCGGAAAAAGACGTGGATTTCATTCTCGATCTCATCCCGCGCGAACCCCGGGCCAAATACCTCAAGGCCATTATCAATGCCGCTCAGGGAGATTATGCCACTTCAAGCAGCACCATGACCGAAGTGATCAATATCCTGCGGGCCGTGCCGCCAGAAGTCATGGAAGCCAATCCGACCTATTATTATCTCTCCGGCCTGACCAACTTCCAGTTTGGCAATATAGACGAGGCCCGTGATAATCTGCATAAATACCTCAAGATCGAACGCAATGACATCGGGGCCAAACGTCTGCTGGGCGCCCTGGAACTCAAGGCCGGTAAGCCGCTCGCCGCCAATGCCGTGCTTGCCGACGCCAACCGGGATCAACCCAACAACCCGACCATCCTGACCCTGCTGGGCATGGCCTATCTCCAGATCGGCAATGTGGAACGGGCGAATATTTACCTTGAACGGGTGACCAAACTGTTGCCGGATTCCTCTGAAAGCCTCACCAATCTGGCGCGGGGAAAAATGGCGGCAGGGTCCTTTGATGACGCCATCAACAATCTGCTGAAAGCCGAAGAACATAATTTCTCGTCCCGTGATGTGAAATTGTTACTGATCAAGGCCTACCAACAATCCGGCAACACCGCCAAAGCGGTTGAAATCGCCGAGAAACTGCTGGAGAAGGAACCGGACAACACCTATTTCCTTAACCTTTATGGCACCGCCATGGGGCTCGCCGGCAACCACAAAAAGGCGCGGGAAACCTATGAACGGGTCCAATCCCTGAACAAGGATGATCTAACCAGCCTGCTGCATCTGGCCCGCATGGATGTGGTTGAAGGCCAGACGGACCAGGCGATTGCCAACCTGAAAACAAAACTGGAAGACCTGCCCGACAGCCCGGTTCTGATGCTGGAACTCGGCAATATTTATAAAGGTTTGCAGGACAGCAAGAATGCACTCTTCTGGTATAAGAAAGCCCATTCCGTAAACAGCAAGGATTTCCTCGTTCTGCAGCATCTGGTCCAGGGCTACCTGATGGACCAGGACGTCAAATCCTCTCTGGCTGCCACCACCGAATATATTGACAACAACCCGGAAAGCGCCGAAGCCTATCAATTGCAGGGTAAATTATATCAACAGGCCGGCAAACCCGCCGACGCCATTGAAAGCCTGAAGCGCGCGGTCGATTACGACACCAACCGCGGTGAAGCGCTGCTGACCCTGGCCAAGGCGCAATTGCGCATCAATGACCGGGCCTCCGCAACCAAAAACCTGCAAAAAGCCATCGTCTGGGATGAAAATCTGATCGACGCCTATATCGCCCTGATCCGCATGGCCATAGAGGACAAAAACAAGGCCAGCGGCTTTGCCATGATTGCACAAGTCCGCAAATTGTCTGAAAAAACCAGCCCGGCGGCGGATATTCTGTCCGGTGATTTGCATCTGGCGTTGAAAAACTATACCCAGGCCCGGGAGGCATATCATGCCGCCCTCAGGATTGGTGACAATCCTGTGGCTATCATGGGATTATATAAAGCCCATGCCGGACTTGGTGACGACAAGGAAGCCATTCGTGTTCTCGAAGACTGGTATCAGAAATACCCCGAGGATATCCGCTCTGCGCTCAGTCTGGGAGCCGCCTACCGACGGGCAGGTCAAATAGAGACCGCTGTCGTATTTCATGAAAAACTGGTCCAGGACAATCCCGATATGCCGGTGGTCCTGAATAATGCCGCCAATATTCATTTTCTCGCCGGGACGAAGGACAAGGCCCTTGAATATGCCCGCAAGGCCCATGAACTGATGCCGGACAACGCCAATATCATGGATACGCTCGCCTGGATCGAAACCCGGCTTGATAACCCGGAGGCGGCGCTGCCGCTGCTGCGCAAGGCCATGGTCCTGCATTTCAGCGACCCGGAAATTAAATATCATCTGGCCATCACGCTCGACAAGCTCAACCGCCGCAGCGAAGCCCGTAAACTTCTGACCGAGGCCCTGGCGTCACGCAAGAATTTTGCAGACAAGGATGAAGCACAGGCGATCCTCGCCAACTGGCGAAAAAAATAGGCGCCGACCCGCGCTATTCCTGAAACCGGGACCTGATCTGCGCCATATAGCCGATCAGGTCCTGATTCATTTCGTCCATTCGACTTTGCGGAACCTTGGTGTCCGGGTCATATTTGAGGCTCCATTGCACCATCGCCATCACCACCGGCAGAAGATCCAGCCCCTTTTCCGTGGGGCGATAGATAAAACGTTTTTTATCCGCGCTGTCTCTTTCCTTTGTCACAATGCCAGCCCCTTCCAGCCGGCTCAGTCTGTTGGCCAGGATATTGGTCGAAATACCTTCCTTTGACTGGGCGAACTCATGATAGAATCGCTTCTCCATCAGCAGGATATCCCGCAAGATAAGCAGACTCCATTTGTCGCCAATCACATCTAGGGCAAACGTCACGGGGCAATAAGAGCGTCTTTTTTGGTCCATGAAAATAGTCTACTTTTTTCACTTGTTTTATACAAGCAACCTGTTATTCTTATTTTACTTGCAAAACACAAGCTAATCTATAGGAAGCCGCACTATGACCCGTTTATTTGGATTTTACACTCAGAACACTCTTAAATGCCTCTATACTCTGGAAGAGCTGGGTACGGACTATGATTTTCATCTGGTAGATTTATTCAAAGGCGAGCAACGCCAGGACGATTTCCTGAAACTGAACCCTGTCGGCAAAGTTCCCGTGCTGCAGGTTGGGGATGAGAGCCTGTTCGAATCCGGGGCCATCTGCCGTTACCTCGCCAACGCTGCAGGCTCCGACAGCTATCCCGCCGATCCCATGGCCCGCGCCAAGGTTGATCAATGGATGGACTTCTTCAGCGTTCATCTCGGGCATTGGCTCAACACGCAATATTTTGAAAACGTCATCAAGGTAAAGGCTCAAATGGGCGAGCCTAATATGGAAAAATGCGCCGAAGCTCGAAAATTCGCCTTAACCCAGATGGCAATTGTCGACACACATCTCGCGGACCATACCTATCTTTGCGGTGATCAACTGACGATCGCAGATCTTTTCGCCTTTGCCTATATTGAACAGGTAGAGCATCTGGATTTTTCCTGGAATGATTTTCCCCATGCGAAAGCCTGGTTCGATAGAATCGAAAGCCGGGACAGCATTCAGCGCGGCCGGGCCAAAGTCACTCCGTTATAAGCACTGCATCTCCCTCACTGACGCGGGTCTCCCGCATCAGTGAGGACTAACGCCCCGCTTGTTATTTTAGGAAAGAAGGAAGCGGTACTATAATCTCTGTACGCCGAACCTCCTCCCCGCTCAGAAACGTCCCGATCACCTCAGTCACCTCCGGCGACAGCATAAACAGATTATGGCCTCCGTTGACCACCGTGACCTGGGTGAGATTGGACAAACCCGCCGTCGCCTCCCGCTGTCCCTCCACATAAGTTCTGCCGTCGAGGGTGCCGGTCAACAACAGAGTCGGCACATCACTCACCGGCGCACGGCGAAAGTCATCCCCAAGATCTAGTCCGTCCACAACGCGATCCAGCTGCGGCATGGGAAAATTCAACATCAGGCCCAATAATGACGTTTTCGACTGTTCCCTGATCAGGACATGGCGGGCTGGCGTTATACCGGATGCGATATCCATGCCAAAAGACATGGCGGTAAAGGAAATCACTGGATCGTTAAAATAACCGCGTTTCAACTCCATCACCAGCATATCGGTGTCACCTTGATCCAGCGAACGATAAAGCCCCAGCAGATACGGCGCACCGCGGCCCGGATCGGCAATCATGCCCGACGCGAGGCCCTGCATATGAGATCGCTGAAACAAGAAATCGAGCGCACCGCCGTCTTTCAACGGAATCTTGATGGCCAGGGGCTGTGCGTCGAGTTTTTCGTGCACCCGCCGGATCATCGCCTTCACATCCGGGTAGGCCTCCGCCGCCGCCGGTTGGCTGTTGATGGCCTGCTGCAGACGATCAAAATAGGCGTCTGTCCGCACTGGCAGCTTAACTGTTTGATCGAGGCCTTCGGCGCTGGCGATCACCACTTTCTCAATCCGGTCCGGGATCTGTTTCAAAGCCGCAAGCGCCAGATGACTGCCGTAAGAAATCCCCCAGAGGGTAATCTTCTGCGCCTGAAAATGTTCCCGCAACGCGTCGAGATCGCGCACGCTTTCCAAGGTGGTGTAACCGTAAATGTCAATACCTTGATCTTTCCAGCGGTCAACACATTCCTGCGCCGCCGCCCGGTAGAGCGCCGTTACCTTAACATCCGTCAAAACTTCGGTCTGAGGCAAGAGCTTACTCGAGCGACAGGTCAAACCCGCTTTCGACGCTCCAGTGCCCCGTTGATCCAAAGCGATAACATCCCCATATTGCCGGAGCGCCATAAAAAGTGGGAAGCGGAACTGTGGATATTTCGCGGTCATAATGCCCGAACCGCCCGGACCGCCAGCCAGATAGATGATCGGGCTGCCGGGAGTCTTTCCTGTCGCGGGAAAACGCACATAGTTGAGGGGAATCATCCGACTGTCTGGATTGGCCCGGTTTTCAGGGATCTGGATCACACCTTCGAAGGCATCGGCCTTCTTCCCGTCCATGGTTTCAAAGACGATGGCCTTTTCACCGGGAAAGACGTCCCCCGCATGAGCAGCGCCCTGTGCGCCAGCAAATAGAACACCTGTAAGGGCAAGGAGAAAGTAGATTTTCATGATACGATCCTTCTAAAATTTAACATGAAAGCATTCTACTACGCCCCAGCCCGTCTTCCCCAGAGACACTCTGCCAAAGAGGCACTCTCTCCTCTCTAATCGATAAGCGGTCGTGCTGTGCCGATAAACGGTAGCGCATTACCGGCCAGTTTCGTCTATGCTGACACTTATGAAACCGTTACGTAAAATAACCGCACTTGTGCTGGCTCTCCTGCTGTTGATTTCCACAGCCGCCGCGCAATCGATCGCCTGGCCGGAAGAGCAGGCCCTCGTCTGTCCGGTGGTCACGGGCATTTCATCACTGCCGGATTTTACGGCCCCCGCCTGCCGCCAGATGCCGCTGACCCAAATTGACCCTCAAAACACAGCCCTGTGGGTAAAGCTCAGGTTTCTTCTTCCTCCGGAGACACAGCGACCCGACCGGCCTTACGGGCTTTACGTCTTAGGCAAAACCTCAAGCCAGGCCTATTTCAATGGACAATATCTAGGCCAGAATGGGACGCCCGACCTGCGGAAGGATCAGGAATTCCCCGGAAAGATGGATACGGTATTTTATATTCCCCCCGCCCTGATCACCAGCGTCGAGAATGACGTAGTCTTAAAGCTTTCGTCCCATCATGGTTTTATTCATCTGCAAAGTCCTCTGCATTTCATCGGCGTTGCCCCCTATGCCGATCCCCAGGCTTTCTTCACGCAGGACCTCTGGCTGTCGCTGGTGCCCCTCGGGGCCCTTATTCTCGGGGCGCTCTATTTCGCGGTCACCAGTCTCACTGCAGACCAGCGCCCTGATAATCTTTTGTTTTTCCTGATGTGCAGTCTGGCCGCCGCACAGTTGGGTGCGGAACTGGCGCGCTCCCTGTTCCGTTACAGCTATCCCCTGCATGACCTCAGGCTCTTGCTTATTGTCAGTCTCGCTCTGGGATTTGGGCTTTGCCTCCTGTGGTATGTGGCGCGCAGGTTCGCCCGCCGACAAATGCTTACCTGGATCAGCGGCGGCGGTCTTGTCACCCTGATGGCGGTCATTCTCACGCCAGGCTTCGACGCAAAAACGACACTGGCCTTCTTGATCCCTTCCCTCTGCGCCACCGTACTCCTGGCTCATGTCACCATTCAAAGGCGGGAGAGGCGTCTTTGGAGATATGTGGCGGCCTTTGCGGTCTTCAGCGGCACTACTCTGCTAACCTTCACCTATTTTCATGACAGCATTTATTATTATATCATCACCGGCATCTTATGCTTTCTCTTTGCACAACAGGCCCTTGAATTTGGCCGGGAACGGGCGCGACGCAAAGCCGAAGAACTCCAGGTTGCTCGGTTACAATTCAAGCTGGATCAAAATGATCAGGCCCGCAAGCCGCAGACAATCACCATTGCCCAGGCGGGGAAGATAACTTTGGTGCCGACTGACAGCATCACCCATTGTCAAGCCGCCGGCGATTATGTCGAACTCTATTTCATGGAAAAACACCCGCAGCTGTTCAGTGGCAGCCTGAAGGATCTGGAGACACAACTGCCCAGCACTTTTCTGCGGGTCCATCGCTCCTTCATCGTCAATACGGATTTTATCACAGCGCTACACAGTTCCGGCGGCACCGGCTATCTCAAGCTCACCACTGATACAGATGTTCCGGTAAGTCGTCGCATTATGCCCTCTGTGCGCAGCGTCATCGCCCCGTGACCTTTTATTAGTGCGGCTCAAACGCTTCCGGAGCATCCTCACCCACAGCCGGCTTTTCTGACGTGAAATAGAGCCAGACAAACCCACTTATCCCCGCCAGAATAGACGCCACCAGAATACCGGTCTTCGCCATCAACAGGTTCTGCGGATCACCGGCAAAGCCCAGTTCGGCAATGAAGATCGACATGGTGAACCCGATTCCCCCCATAAAGCCGACCCCGACGATATGGCGAAAATTAAGCCCGTCGGGCAAGGCGGCAACCCCCATCTTGACCGCCACCCAGGCAAACCCCGTGATGCCAATGAGTTTGCCGAAAAACAAACCGGCGGCAATACCCAGCGACACCGGATGGGTGATCACACTGCCCAGAGATGCCCAGTCAACCGGAATGCCGGCATTGGCCAGCGCAAAAATCGGAATCACCAGATAAGCGACCGGCAAATGCATATTGCGTTCCAAGGTCTGCGCCGGCGCCTGAACCAGCTGCACCCCTTTGCCGAGGGCGCGAATGCGGGCGCGCAACTCATCATTCTTGATGATATTCTCTTCATTCTTGTAAGCTTGGCGGATGTGACTGACCATGCTGTTGATTTGTTCCATAAAACGTACCGGATCATATTTCGGCCGCATGGGAATGGTGAAGGCCAGGATTACCCCGGCAAGCGTGGCATGCACACCACTTTTCAACATGGCGATCCACAATACCACCCCAATCAAGACATAGGGCAGCGGCTTGCGAATACCCCCGAGATTCAAGGCCGCCAGCAATATCACCGCGCCCCCTGCCAGAACCAAGGCCATCGTGTTCAAACTGGCGGTATAGAACAGGGCGATCACCGTCACCGCCCCCAGATCGTCAATAATGGCCAGCGCCACCAAGAACGTCAGCAGATTTTTCGGGATGCGCGCGCCCAGCAGGGCCAGCGTCCCGAGCGCAAAAGCAATATCGGTCGCCATGGGAATGCCCCAACCGTCAAATGCAGCGCCGCCAGGGTTCAGGGCCATATAAACAATCACCGGGACAACCATGCCGCCAATAGCGGCGAATATGGGGAAAAGCGCCTGACGAAAATCCGCCAGTTCCCCCACCAGGATTTCCCGCTTCAATTCCAGCCCGACAACAAAAAAGAACAACGCCATCAGACCATCATTGATCCAGTGATGCAGGGATTTTGACAGTTCAAAGCCCGGCACCCCGATGGTGAAAGGCAAATGCAGGACATGTTGATATACTTCTTTCCACGGCCCGTTGGCCAGAAGAATCGCCAGCACCGCGCACAGCATCAGCAAAATGCCGCTGGTGGTCTGACGATGGATAAACGCCTCCAACGGGGTCAGAACCCGATCAAACGCTTTTTCCCAGGGGGCGATATATTCTTTTTTGATTCTTTTTGGCATCCGTAACTCTTTCATCAATGGAGTTCTCTCTGTACCTGTGTCTTGCGGTCCCGGCTACTGGACCAGCCATCCCCCAATCCAGAGAGGGATACACTTGTAAAAAGCTGCTTCCGGGCATTCCTTTGAAATCCCGACAGAATTGTTACCTCATTGCCCCCTGCAGCCAGGCGACGGCCTCTGGTAACCGGTTAAATTCAGCAACATAATATCCTTCCCCATATGCACAGGCGTTAATAATCGCATTGGGGTTGTCTTTCCCATTATGCAGAACCGCGACCTTGGCGTCCGCCAATTCCTCACGGTTTGCCAGATATTCCCCAAAATATTGCTGTTCATCCAGTGACATATTCATGGTGATTTCGCACACATCAACCAATATCCGGGGCGATTCTTTCGGACGACACAGAGAACAAACAGCGTTGACGGCCTCTTTGCGTTCGGCCAGGGCGACAGCGCCATTAAAAATAACGGAGATGATATCAGTATCCTGCCGCTCAACCATATACACCATGGCCGCCCTTCCTCTCACTACTGTCCCCGGTTAGTTCTACACGTTCGTCAGTGCAGAATACGCTTAGTCAAACGCCTCACCCCAGGTTCCCTGCGTAGACGCCTTGGAATATTCTGTCGAGCGGTTCTCGAAGAAGTTGGTATGCTCCACCCCATTGAGAATTTCGTCCATCCAAGGCAGCGGATTGATTCCGATAAAGTAGATCGGCGCCAGATTCAACTGCGTCAGACGACGATCAGCAATATAGCGGATGTAATTTTTAACATCCTTCGCCGCCAGCCCCTCAATATCGCCCATCTCGAAAGCAAGGTCAATAAAAGCATCTTCATGCGACACCACAGTCTTGCACGCCTCGGTCAATTCTTCCTGCAACTCATCGGTCCAGATTTCAGGATTTTCCTGAATGAAGGTATGAAACAGCTGGATGATGCTGTTGGTATGCAGGGTTTCATCGCGCACCGACCAGGTTACGATCTGGCCCATGCCTTTCATCTTGTTGAAACGCGGGAAATTCATCAGAATGGCGAAGGAGGCAAACAGCTGCAACCCTTCGGTAAAGCCCCCGAAAACCGCCAGAGTCTTGGCAATATCGGCTTTGGTTTCCACCCCCCAGATCTGCATATAATCATATTTATCCTTCATCTGCTCATATTTGAGGAAGGCTTCATATTCTGAATCCGGAATGCCGAGGGTATCCAGCAAATGGCTGTAGGCCGCCACATGCACGGTTTCCATATTGGAAAACGCCGCCAGCATCATCTGCACCTCGGTCGGCTTGAACACCCGGGTATAATGCCGCATGTAGCAGTTGTTCACTTCCACGTCGGCCTGGGTGAAAAAGCGGAAAATCTGCATCAACAGATGTTTCTCGCTCTCCGTGATTTTCATGTTCCAGTCTTTGACGTCGTCCGCCATCGGCACTTCTTCCGGCAACCAATGAATGCGTTGCTGCGTCAGCCAGGCGTCATAAGCCCAGGGATACTGGAAGGGTTTATAAAAGATACGTTCCTTAAGAAGGGACATGGCGCAACTACCTTAATTATACTGAATATTTCATATGTGGGTCTGGGAGAGCCGGCCTATTGGCACGACAGACATTCTTCGTAATCCGGTTTCTCTTCCTGGGCTTTGGCCATGGCTTTCAGCATCGCCTCTTTCGAGGTATTCGACGCACTGTCCACGGTTTCCGCCCGCTGGATCGACAGGGACCGGCAATAATACAGACTTTTCACGCCTCTTTTCCAGGCCTGGAAATGAATCTGGTGCAGATCGCGCTTATGAACATCGGCCGGCAGGAAGATATTGACCGACTGGGCCTGATCAACCATTGACGCCCGATCGGCGGCATGTTCGACCACCCAGCGCTGATCCAGTTCAAAGGCGGTCTTGAACACGTCCTTTTCATGATCATCAAGGAAATCAAGATGCTGGACCGATCCGCCATTAATGGTAATGGATGTCCATGTGGCGTCGGTGTTCTTGCCTTTTTTCTCCAACAGCTTGGTCAGGGCATGACTGCGCACATTGAAGGAGCCGGACAGGGTTTTCTGGGTAAAGCTGTTGGCCGCGATCGGCTCAATGCCGGGGCTCGCGCCACCGCAAATGATGGAGATGGAGGCCGTCGGCGCAATGGCGGTCTTGTTGGAAAACCGCTCCATAATGCCATAATCGGCCGCATCCGGGCAGGCGCCCTTTTCTTCCGCCAGCAGTTTTGAGGCAAAATCAACCCCGTCCTGAATATGTTTGAACATGCGCTTGTTCCACACCTGGGCCATCACGGACTCAAACGGGATCATTTTTTCCTGCAGGAAGCCGTGGAAACCCATGGCACCGAGACCGACACTGCGTTCGCGCATGGCGGCATAGGTGGCCTTGGACATGCTGTCCGGCGCGCGGTCGATAAAATCCTGCAACACATTGTCGAGGAACCGCATCAGATCGGTGATGAACAGTTCGTTGTTTTTCCACTCGTCATATTTTTCCAGATTGATCGAGGACAGACAACAGACCGCCGTACGCTCCTTGCCCAGATGATCCATGCCGGTCGGCAAGGTGATCTCGCAACAGAGGTTCGATGTCTTCACATTAAGACCCGCCAGTTTATGATGTTCCGGAATGGCATTATTGACATGATCACTGAACAGCATATAGGGCTCGCCCGTTTCAATCCGGGCCGTCAGGATACGCACCCACAGGCTGCGGGCGGAAACCGTTTTCTGAACCGTTTGATCATGAGGACTGAGCAACGCCCACTCTTCGTCGTTTTCCACGGCCCGCATAAAGGCGTCGGAAATGGCGATGCCATGATGCAGGTTGAGCGCCTTGCGATTGGGATCACCGCCGGTCGGGCGACGGATTTCAATAAATTCTTCTATTTCTGGGTGACTGATCGGCAGATAAACCGCCGCACTGCCGCGCCGCAGGGACCCTTGGGAAATCGCCAGGGTCTGACTGTCCATCACCCGAATGAAAGGGATAATGCCGGATGTCTTGCCGTTGGTGGACACTTCTTCACCGATCGAGCGCAGATTGCCCCAATAGCTGCCAATGCCGCCGCCCTTGGACGCAAGCCAGACATTTTCATTCCACAAACCGACAATACCGGCCAGGCTGTCATTGGCTTCATTGAGGAAACAGGAAATCGGCAGACCGCGTTTGGTGCCGCCGTTGCTGAGAACGGGTGTCGCCGGCATGAACCACAGCTGACTGATATAATCATACAGCCGTTGGGCATGGGCCTGATCATCACTATAGAAGCTCGCCACCCGGGCAAACAGGTCCTGAAAATTCTCGCCCGGCATCAGATAACGGTCCGTTAACGTCGCCTTGCCGAAATCTGTCAACAGACTGTCGCGCTCCGGGTTTGTTTCCACCCGTGAATGGTCTTTTACCTGCACCGCTTCTTTGAATAATGTCTCAGCCACTTTTTGTCGCTCCGTTTGCTCGAACAATTAACCCTGAATCTTTATAGAATCCACCCGCATTATAGCATAAAACCTCCTGCGAATTCAGGGCCCTATGATGACAATGTGAATACAATCATAATTTTGATGACGAAGACGAAATCTGTCTGTGAATTCCGACGCACTGATGCGCTTCTTTTTACTCTATTATACTTATCAGTTCCTTAGAGCCTTATAGAATAACAACAATCCGGTTTTTATCCCTGCCAAATCACCCTCGACACAAGATATGGTATTTTGACCCCGCCATCTTGTCAACAACTAGTATTTCTCCTTTTGGTCTTGACAATTACAAACCCAAGACAAAACCCCGATTATGGTTAAAATACTGCTAATTTTTTCTGCATTGGACCAGTCCTGTTTTGAACGCGGATTTATTTTCGCGTGCGGTAGCGTGTCGCCGTCGCGTTCAAGGGATCATCGGGCCAGTCATGTTTCGGATAGCGCCCTTTCATATCTTTCTTCACCGCCGCGTAACTGGTGACCCAGAAATTCTCCAGATCCTGGGTGACCTGCAGAGGCCGCCCCGCCGGGGATAACAGATGCACCAGCAGCCTGACGCGCCCCTCCATAACCGCAGGGGTTGTCAGCAACCCAAACATTTCCTGCAGACGCGCGGCCAGGATCGGGGGGTCATTGCTATAATCAAGACGAATTCTCGAACCGCTCGGCACGGTAAAGTGAGACGGCACCATCTCGTCCAGCCTCTGACGCGTGGTCCAGTCAAGCCGGGCCTGCAGAATATCCGCCAGCGCGAGCT
>TARA_R110002096_G_scaffold16106_29_pt1 | contig 15822 bp, 16 predicted proteins | sample TARA_R110002096 | Tara Oceans TARA_R110002096 (sample SAMEA4397295) | marine metagenome | biome: Polar Biome; feature: [DCM] deep chlorophyll maximum layer (ENVO:01000326); material: water (ENVO:00002006), including particulate matter (ENVO:01000060) such as... | depth 35 m | reverse complement strand
GGGAGGTTCCATCCCTGCCACTCGGGCAAAAATCGAGAAGCTCTGGCCTGGCGCCAAAGTCTGGGATCATCACGGCATGACCGAAGTTGGCCCGGTGAGCTACCAGGTCGCTGGCGCGATGGAAAGCCTCATGGTGCATGAAGACGCCTTCTTCGCGGAAGTGATTGATCCCGAAACGCAACGTGAAGTCGAGGACGGCCAGCAGGGCGAGCTGATCCTGACCACTCTCAACCGGATTGCGAAACCTCTCGTCCGCTATCGAACGGGTGATCTTGTCTGCAAGAGACGAATCAACGGTCAGCTCTGCCTCGAAGGCGGGATCCTGGGCCGGGTCGATGACATGACCATCGTCCGCGGAGTCAATATTTACCCTTCGGCAATCGAGAGAATTGTTCGCCAGTTTGATGACGCGGTCGAGTTTCAGGTGATCGAGACCGTCCGCGATTCGATGGCCGAGCTTCTTCTCGTGATTGAACCCGCTCCGGGAGCGGACGGACCTGTGCTCGCTGAAAAAATGGCAGGCGAACTCAACACCGCATTTTCGCTGCGAATTCCGGTCAAGCTGGCAAAGGAGGGTGAGCTTCCGCGCCATGAATTCAAGTCGAATCGGTGGATCAGATCCTAACAGTTTTCTGATTGAAAACTGCGGACGAAGATCGGACCTTTCGCGATGAAAATCAGCCCCGTTTTTCTCAGTATCGTTCTTGCTGTGTTGCTCAGTTCCTGCGCCGGCCCCAGGTTCCACAAACAGTGGGAAGCGGCTCTCAATGATCCATCAGAGCCAGGCTCCATTGCCGGCGCGTGGGAAGGAAGTTGGTTGAGCGAGAAAAACGGACATACCGGAAAGCTCAAGGCCATCGTCGATGAAACCGGCGAGAATACCTACAAATTCCTCTATTGGGCAACCTGGGGCCCCGGCATGAGGGGAACGTTTCAGATTGATTGTGAGGGAGAGGAAAAAGGCGGCGTCACAACCGTCCGAGGCAAAAAGAAGTTGGGACCGTTTGGCACCTATCAGCACGCTGCGGAAATCACGGAAACGGATTTCGACGCGACCTTCAGCTCTGAGAAGGAAAATCTGGGCACGTTTGAGCTGATTCGCCCCTGACCGGCAATCAGGAATCCAGATACTTCTGGAGATTCTCCTTCAACTGCCCGCGAGCCCGGAAAATCAGGCTTTTGACCGCGCTCAAGGACAATCCCAGCACTTCGCCAATGTCCTCGTAGGGCATATCCTCGTAACGACGGAGAATCACGGCCAAGCGTTGTTTTTCCGGTAACTCCTGAATCGCGGCATCCACCGCCGCTTCCAATTCTTTCTGCAGGGTTTCTTCGTCCGGCCGCATTCCCTCATCGACGGAACTGGAAAGGTGATGCTCCTCTTCCCGTTCATCGAGCGAAACAGAGGGCTTGCGCTGTCGGCGTCGCACCTCGTTGAACACCAGATTCCGGGTAATCGTATACATCCAGGTTGTAAACTTGGCCTGCGGCGTGTAGCGAGCAGCCGATTTCCAGATTCTCACGAAAACCTGTTGAGCGACGTCTTCCGCGTCACTCGGATTCCCCAACATCTTGGCGACCGTTCCAACCACCGCATGTTGGTGCATATCAACCAATTGCTCAAATGCCACCATGTCCCCATTCCCAATCCTGACCATCAATTCGATGCTTCGATCATTTTGATCCTCTTCCGGGTTATCCATGAATTTTCTACTGGGGACGCAAGCTAGCAATGGCAACTTTCGAAGCAAACGTAAGTTTTCCGCGAGAGTAGACGCATGAGTCCCACTTGGGTTTCGTAGAAATTCGCGAGGAGAAAACCGATCCTTGAGAAACCCTACAATCGTATCTACTCTCGGTGCTTTTTGTGAACGATTACGCTTTCCTCAAAACTGATTCGGGGCAGTTCGTTTGCGGATTTGGCCCTTTTTCCGAATCCGCGACGCCCTGCGAGTCGGGCGTGGCGTTTTACGTGAATGACTTCGAGTTGAGCGATCCCAGGCCGTGGAAGATTCCCGCCCGGTTTGAAATGACTCCTGATCTGGAGCCGGTGAAGAACGAGGTCGCGAACCAGGACGAGCCCCAGATTGAGTGGCAGACGTTGCAGAACGGCCTGTTCCAAAACGTGTATGAGGACATCATGCAGGATATCCGGTCAGGGCTCCTGGAAAAGTCCGTTCCCGTGCTGACGGAACGTGGTCGGCTCCTCAAGGGAAACCTCGAAACGCTGATTCATTCGGTCGATCACCTGCCGGCGCCCTACTTCAGCTACGGTTTCCGGCTGGGTGCGTCGGGATGCATCGGGGCCTCTCCAGAACTGCTCTTTGCCCTGCACGGCCATCAACTGACGACGATGGCACTGGCCGGAACCGCTCCAACTTCGCAAGAGACGCGATTCGAGAAGGATGAGAAGGAGATCAACGAGCACGAGTTTGTCGCCGAGTATCTGATTCAGAAACTGGGAGGACTTGGCATTGTGGATCGCGAGCCGCGCAAGCTACTGACCTTGGGGACAATCGCCCACTTTCACTCGCCGATTCACGTGGACTTGGAACAACCCCAGGAGCTTGACTCCCTGATTCGGTTGATGCATCCCACCCCGGCACTCGGTTCTTTCCCCCGAAACAAGGTGGCACTCGGGAAACTGAAGACCTATCGCGCCCAACTGAAAGCTCCGCCCCGGTTCGGCGCTCCATTTGGCGTTTGGGTCGAAGGAGCCTTCCATGCGGTCGTTGCGATTCGAAACATCAGCTGGCACGACGAGGACGTTTTTCTGCCATCGGGAGTTGGGGTCGTTCGGAAAAGCGTGTTCGAAAACGAGTGGCGGGAACTGGAGTTGAAGCGAAACGCGGTTCGGGAAACGCTGGGCCTATGACGTCATGGCACCTCGCATCGTGAAGTAGAACGTCGTTCCGCTCCCTTCTTCCGATTCCAACCAAATCGAGCCGCCATGCCGCTCGACGATCTTGTTCACCACGGCAAGCCCGATGCCGGTCCCTTCGTATTCCTCGCGGGAGTTGAGGCGTTGGAAGATTTTGAAGATGCGCTCCTTATAATCCTTCTTGATACCGATTCCATTGTCACGAACCGAAAAGCACCATTTCCCGTCTCGTGGTTTTGCCGAAACGTGAACTTTCGGGGTTTGCCCTGGCTGTGTGAATTTGATCGCGTTCGCCAACAGGTTCTGCATCAGTTGAACGAACTGCGTTTGATCGGCCGAGACCATCGGAAGTGGATCGTGGGTAACCTCGGCCCCGGATTCCCGAATCGCTTCCTGCAGATTCTTTAAAGCGTCGTTCATCACCTGTTCCGCATGAATTGGCTGTAGATCCTGCTGCTTGGAGCCAACCCGCGAATAGGTAAGCAGGTCATTGATGAGACGTTGCATGCGATTCGCGCCATCCACGGCATAATTGATGAAGTCTTGAGCGGAATCGTCGAGCTTGTCCTTGTAGCGCCGTTCCAGCAATTTTACGTAGCTCGCCACCATCCGAAGCGGTTCCCGCAAATCATGGGAGGCGACATAGGCAAACTGTTCCAACTCCCGCACCGAATGCTCCAAACGCGCTTCATATTGCTTGCGGGAATCAACGTCAGTAATTGATCCCGCCATTCGGGTTGGCGCACCTTCCCCGAGCCCACGAACGGCTCGACCACGGGTATGAAACCACCGGTAATTGCCATCGCGAAGCCGAAGGCGAAACTCTTGGTCAAACATGGTCTCGTTCGAGTTCCCGTTTTGGACATGGGACTGGAGGGCTTCGAGCACGCCGCCTTTCTCCTCCGGATGCAGCCGGCTTTCCCACGCTTCAAAGGAATCCTCAAACTCATCGGGCTGATACCCCAGCAACTCCTTAAAACGATCGGAAAAGTAGACGTGGTTGCTGTTGATATCCCAATCCCAGATTCCGGCCGCGGAGCCGCTTACCGCGAGCTCAAAGCGCTCCTTGCTGCTCTGCAATTGGGCGGTGCGCTTCTCGACCGTTTCCTCCAGCGAGCGGTTCGCGACGGTCAACTGCTTGGCCATCAAGTTAAAGGCATCGGCAAGATCCGCGATTTCATCCCTCCCATCCACCACCGCACGGTGATCGTAATCGCCGCTCTCAATAATGTGGGCTGAGCGGGTCAGCCTTTCGACCGGCCGCAGAATCGTTGACGCCAGAAACCAGGATACACCGCCTACCATCACCACGGTTAGGCAGGCGATCACCACGGTCAGCCTTCGCAATCGAACAATCGGACCAAGCGCTTCGCTTCGATCCACTTTCGCCTCGAGGCCCAATCGGCCGAGTTCAATGGATCGCGCCACCGACAGGACTTTTTCTCCGCGATAATCGACGACGTTGCTGTTGGCCTCCCCGGATTTGGACAACGCCGCGATGATGGGATTGCCGGTTTCTTGAACGGTTCGGCTGAACGCGGCTTTGGGATCAAAACGAGTTGGAGTCAAGAAGGTCGCACTTCCGTCCGGCTCGGCCCGCGCCAAAATGAGTTCACCGGTTTCGCCAAGCCCTTCCCTGGATGCGACGACCGCGACGAGTTCGCTTGCATCAATTTCAGCGGCAACCACGCCAAGCACCGAACCTTGCGATGCCACGGGACCGATTACCATCGTCGTTAGCTCGCCATCCGTCCCCGGATAGAATTCACCAATCACCGGGTTGTCGAGAGCCGTCTCAAAATACCCCTTCCGCGATATGTCCTTCAGCGTCTCCGGAGCAGCCTTGGTAGACGCGATTAAAGAGCCATTCGAATCGTAGACGGAAACAGAGATCAACCCGTGAGCAAGGTTTCCTGCTCGAATAACCTGCGCAATGGTCGCCTCCACATCGCCTCCACCTCTGGAGATGCCACCGTTCATCAATGCCGAACGCAGCTGTGGGCGACCGCTCAACAATCTGACTTTTTCCAGCTTCTGGTTGAGGATATCCGTTACCCTGGCGGCCTGAATTGAGGCGACGGAATCCAATTGCAACAGAAACCGATCCTCAAGTGTCTGACGGGCTTTGGCATATCCCAGCAAACCGGCAATGAGGAATGGCAGCATGGCGATCAGGAACAACGCCAATTGGATTTTCCAACGTAACTTCATCGAACACGCAGCACGAGAGTAGGACTCTGGTGGAAGATGGGCAAAGCTATATGAAGTGCCCCATGGCAAGCAACCTTGAATCGCCGAAACCTCTGATCATGACGTTGGTTTTTCGAACACCATGAAATGTTGGCTCGGAAGAAATGTCCTCGTTTCTTTCCAAACAAGCCCGACTGCTTCCATTTCGCGTTTCGACTGGGCTTCCGTCATTTTGTGAAGCGGTTTGATCGGCACTTCCGGGTCTTCGCCCCGATACTCCAACAGGACGACCCGGCCTCCCGGTTTGAGTCCTTTGAAAATCGACTCCATCATCTCGCGTGGATGCGAAAATTCGTGGTAGGCATCCACCATGAGGACGACGTCAACTTCCCCCTCGGGCAATTTCGTGTCCTCGATTTCCCCCTGATGTGCGACCACGTGATCGAGATTCTTGGCCCCGGCCCGAAGCGTAATAAAATTGAGCATTGCCTCCTGAATATCGACCGCCAACACCTTCCCCTCCGGCACGTGCGGCGCGATGCGAAACGTAAAGTAGCCACTGCCCGCACCAATGTCCGCGACCACGTCGGTCGGCCGAAGATCCATGTTCTTCACCACTTCCTCGGGAAGTTCCTCGCGTTCTCGCTCCGGCCGTTCCAGCCAACGAATGGCGCCATGCCCAACCACGTGAGAAATCTCCCGCCCCATGTAAACCTTGCCAATTCCGTCGCGACTGGCGGGTTTGGTTGAGTAATGACTCGGAAGGGAATTTTCCTGCGCGAATCCCGTGCAGAGAGGGAACACGATCCAAAGCAAACAGGTGCGAATCTTGGGGTTTATCATCGCGGCAACCAAGCATGGTTCCCTTGGGGAAGCACGCTCAGATTTCCTTGCGTTTCAGCACGGCTACGTGCCGGTCGACCGACTTGCCGCGAGTCTGTAACTTCCGGGAAACCTCATTGCGAGCCGAAATGATGGTCTCGCCGCCCTGTCCCTCGATCGCAGCCAAAGCCTGTTCGTGCTCTTTGTCGAAGTAGGACGTGATGATGAGGCGGCCGTCAGGCGACAGCTTTTCGAGAGCCTTGTGATAGATCTCCTCCCAGGTCCTCTGTCCATTCCACAGGTTTTGATGCCGCATAAAGATCACATCAAATTTCCCGGGCAATTCCTGATGTGTATCGAGCTTCCTCGCATCGCCATTCAAAAACTCGTAATCGATCGATGTCTGATTGTTCCCGTTGGCTTCTTTTCGAAACCGGGCAGCCGCGTCCGCGATTTCGCGCGCACGGATGTCCATCCCGGTTAGCTTCAAACTTCCGGCACTGCCTGGAGCCTTCAGACTCGCCAGAAACTGGGTCAGCGTTTCCGCTTCATCACAGGCGCCGCAGGCGAGGTCGAGGACTTGGAGATCCTCGGTGTGAACCAGTTTTTCCAGAAACCTGGCGTCCTTGTCGACGACTCGCTTCAGCATCGTTTCGAGACGATGCATATCTTCCTGGATTTTTTCGTTCACGCGAATTCCTGAAGCCAAACGCTCCCAATTGCAACCCACACTGTTACGATTCCGAGGCGTAGAGCCGATATTGTTCCGCGACCTTGGCAGACTCGGGATCGCCATGATGAAAATAGAGTCGATGGCGGAGAGACAACGTTTCCCCGACCGGGATGGTGTAGTCACCATCGCCACGTTTGGCCCCTTGCTTGGCCTCGAAATAGCCGGTTCCAAACCGGTTGGCGGTGATGAGTCCGTAGGTTCGGGCATGCCAGTGCGTCGGGAACCGGAGATTCGAGGGATGATCGAACATGGCGATCCCAACCGTCTTTCCACTGGCTCCGGGCCCAAAGTAATCCGCCCATTCAGCTCGTTTTCCCCAAGCAGCTGCATTCTTGTCACCGTGGCTATTCAAGATTGTCCCCTTCCCCTGCTTCGTCGCCCGATGTTCCACCACCATCGAACTCGCCACGCGAACTCCCAAGCCTCCGTCTTTCTCATCGTGAAAGGTGACGGGCGTTTCCACGGCATGGAACTCGACATCGAAATCCATCAACACCTGCCGGTTCTCCAGCGGATGAAACACGAGCCGGACTTTTTCCCGCATCACCAGCTTTCCATCCCCCATCCAATCATTCCAAAAAATCAGCTCACCGGTTTTGCCTGATTTCATCTTTTCAACGTTCTCGAGCCTGATCTCAACGTCATGCCCTCCCTGATTCGAATCGGGAGCCCAAAAACTCATCCCGTTCACATTGCGATGGGAAAACCGGATTGAGCGATGATGCTTGTGATCTTTCTGCTCGCCTTCCACCCCGTCCTTCATCGGGAAATGCCGCGTGATGTTTTCTCCGTCCGGACCAATCACAGGATAGAGATACGGCGCCTTCCAATCCTGATGCCGCCATTCCGTGAAAAGCTGTCCATCGATCTCCACGCGAAATCGGTCTTCGAGTTCTGAGATCACCACTTCGGCGGAAGCCCAATTCCAGCTGAAGCAAGCCAACAAACAAAGCGCAAATAGGGGTTTCATTGAGCTTGGACACGGAAGCTTCGCGCAATTCCTTGCGCACTCGTCTCAATTCATCGGATGAACCCGGGTGCCACCGAGCCAGGTTTCCTTCACTTCAATCTTCCGAACCTCCTCCATCGGACAGTTGAGAATGTCGCGGTCGAGAACGATGAAATCGGCCAGTTTGCCAACCTCCAACGATCCTTTCTCCTTCTCCTCGAACGTGAGAAAGGCGTTGTTGATGGTGTAGAGCCGAATCGCCTGTTCGCGGGAAATTCGTTGGCGGGGATGAAGCGGTTCATCCATCCAGCGCGGTTGCCGCGTCAAGGCGATCCACATTCCGAGAAACGGATTGTAGGGATTCACCGCGCGAAGACTGCCAATCTTCTGCATGTGATCGGATCCCCCGCCAACAACCACTCCTTTCTCAAACAACTCACGGTATGGTTGAAACCAGGTGAGGCGCGATTCGCCAAAGTGATGGGCCAGGGTGCTCCCATCGAGATAGAGCCATGCAGGCTGCAAATCCGCAACAATTCCGTGTTCCGCCATTTTCGCGATCGCATCCTCGCTCATGAAGTTGCAATGCGTCACGCAAGGGCGCATTTCGCGAACCGGGAAATCGTTTTCCGCAATTCGGGAGTAGGCATTGACCAAGGTTTCAACGGCGCCGTCACCAACGGCATGAGCCGTGAATTGCAGATCCCGTTCCAAGGCGTATTTCGCGATTTCGTAGAGCTTACCGGGGTCGACATAGCGCATTCCACGATACTCGGGATCTTCGATTCCGTAGGAAGAGCTCAAGCCCCATGGTTCGCGCATGTAAGCGCTTCCAGTCAGCATGCCTCCGTCGAGAAAGATCTTCACGCCTCGAAGCCAAAGTTGATTGTTATAAGCGTGAAGCGGATGATTCGCGGTCTGATCCAGGCGCTTCTGAATGCTCTCGATCGATCCTCCCGCCCCGACTCCACGATAGAGGTAAACGCGACAGTTGAGCTGGTTCGCCCGCCAAAGCGCTTCATAAGCCCGAATTCCGCTGTCACTGGTGTTGCGATCGGAAAACCCGGTAATGCCGACCCGATTGTAGTCCGCGATGAGCTTCCGCAATTGCGCCAACCGGTCCTCAAAGCTCGGAGCCACTTTTTTGTGGGTGACTTTGATCAATCCTCCCGCACTACGAATGATTCCGGTCAATTCTCCAGTCGCAGGATCCCGCTCGATCCTCGCTTTTGAACCTTCCGGGACTTCAAAGTCGCGATCGATTCCCGAACGCGACAATGCCATCGAATTCACCGCCGCATCTGGGCCGGTTCGGAAGTAAACGGGATTTTTCGGCGCGACTTCGTCCAATTCAGCCCGGGTCGGAAATCGGCGTTCGCGGAGGCGGGTGATGAAGACCTGAGACATCGTGATCCAGTCTCCGTCCTCTGCCTTCTCCGCCCGAGTTGCGATGTAGGTCAGCACATCATCGATGGTCTCGAAATCCGGGACTGAATGCGCAAACTCATACATCGCCGCGCTCGTGGAATGCGTGTGCGAATCGATCAAGCCCGGCAGAACCGTAGCTCCCTTCAAATCCGTTTGGCGGGTTTGATCGCCAGCCCATTTCTGGATCCCGACATTGGAACCAACCGCAACAATGCGGTCTCCGCGAATCGCGAATGCCTCAGCCACGGAGAACGCTTCATCAACCGTAACGACCTTGCCGTTGGTAAAAATCAACTCGGCCGGTTCCTCGGACCAAGCCGTGCAGGGCAGAAGACAAAGAATCAGAAAAGCGGGGATTTTCATGGTCGGACCCCGCAGCCTGTCAAAAAGACGTCTTCAGGTCAACCGGTCGAATCGCGGTCACGAGCGGACGGTGATCACTCGCCTTGGCCCACGCCTCGGAATCATCCTGAGTCGAGTAGTGGTAAATGAACGATCGATCTTGGTTGATCTCTCGATACAGGCCGCGGCTCACCATCACAAAATCGATCTTGGAATAGATCTCGGCGAATGACCAATGGTGGGTCCAGCTCATCCCAAACCGGTCCTCCAAACGCAACGCCGTCAGGTAGCGATCACTCCCAAACCGGCCTTGCACGGCTTTGATGGGAACTTCGTTTCTCGTGTCGTTGAAATCTCCGTAAACGAGCAAATTCACGTCAGGATCCTCGTCAAAAACCGCCTCGACGTGTTGACGGAGCAAATGCGCCTCATTCCGGCGCATCAACGCCTGATCGGCATCCGGGACCGGTCGCTTGCTCTTCAAATGGCAACCCACGAGCCGAAGCTGGTAATCCGGATTCACCTGAACCGTCGCATCCAGAATCCCCCGGCTCAGCGCAAACTCCCGTTCGCCGATCTGGTAGGTCAGATCTCGAACCGATTGGCGGGCGACGATGGGGAACTGGCTCAGCAGGACCAGATGCCGAACCTCATCCCCGCCTTCAACCCACTCAACGTGAGGATATTCCAACCCGACCCGTCCCAGCCGCTCCTGAAGATCGGCGACGTCCTCCATCGTGCCCATCTCACACAGGCCGATGATCGCAGGACGCAGCTTGGCAAACGTCGCGACAACCGCCCGCTTCTCCTCGTCCGGTTTGGGCACGTCCTTGATGATCTCACCCTTGACCGTGCGATCCTGGCGAAGGTAGTTTTCGACGTTGTAGGCAATGAATCGAATCTCGGGAACCGACTCATCCCCGGACTGGGCAATCGCAGATCCCAGTCCAAAAAACAGGGCGGACATTGCTGTCCACCCTGTGTAAAATCGTTTGGTTGCGACTGCGGGAAGCATCAGGCCTTACCCGACTCATTCGCGTGATCACCCGAATGCTGCTCTCGTTCGAACTCCGAGGCTGGAGAGCGCATCTCAAGTTTTCGGGTTTCTTCCTGCACGGAGTATTCCGCGCGGCGAATCTCCTGCTCGAACTCGTTGCGAGCTTTCTTGAATTCGCCCATCGCCTTTCCCATGCCCTTTGCCAAATCCGGCAATTTTTTGGCACCGAACAAAAGGAGAACGGCCACGAAGATGATGATCATCTCCCCACCACCAGGTAGTCCCATCATAAGCTTGGAGTAATTCGAGGTTTTAAAAAACGAACTCAGGCAGCGGACGACTTGTCGTCATCATCGCTTTTCGCAGTGACTTCAGCTTCCGCTTCTTCCATTTCCTTGCGGGCTTTTTGGAATTCGTTGAGACTTTCACCGACCCCACGAGCGAGTTGTGGGAGTTTCTTTGCTCCGAAGAGTAGGATGATCACGAAAACAATAATCGCGATCTGCATTGGACCAGGCATCATAAGCTTTTTAAAAAGTTGGAGGTTGGTAATTTGCAAACACGGGCCGGTTTGCGGCTGCTTTCGTGCTCTGTCGTAGGTAGAACGTCCCTAGCGGACCGTTTCTTGCCATGTTTTTAGACTATCTTCATTCTAGGCGGATGAAGGAACTTTGCAAAGGGAAGATTTTTGGCTGGCAGGAGAGCCGATGAACGTTGAAAGAAGGGCGCTATGCCAAAACCGGTCGTCGCCAGTTATTGCACAACCTTCCTCAAACCGGAAATGCTCCACATTTACCGTCAGGTGACCGGGTTGAAGGAATTCGAAACGTTTGTGATTTGTAAGGAACGAAAGAGCGAGGAACGCTTTCCGTTTCCGGGGATCGAGGTGCAACCCAAAGTCCGCAGCAACTTCGTCCGGCGCTTTTGGCAGAAATACGTCAAGCACGAGCCGCCCATCGTCTATCGGGGCGAATATCAGACGATCGCCAACATTCTCGACCGTCGTGATGCCGATCTGATGCATGTTTACTTTGGCCACACCGGCGTTCATCTGCTGCCCTTTATGCGGCGTTGGCCCAAACCGGCGATTGTCTCGTTTCACGGCATGGATGTCCAGACTCGCGAAGGGCAACCCGGCTACATCGACCGGTTGAAGGATCTCCTTTCGGAACTTCCGCTCGTTCTGGCGCGAAGCGAATCCCTCAAATCGCGCCTCGTCGATTTGGGATGCGATCCCGGAAAAGTGCGAATCAATCGAACCGGCATCCCGATGGATCGCTTTCCGTTTCAGGATCGCCCCGAGCCGGAGAATGGAGCCTGGCACCTGGTGCAGGCATGTCGATTGATCGAGAAAAAGGGGCTGGATCTAACGCTCAAGGCATTTCACGCCTTTCGAAACGAATTCCCCAATGCCAAATTGACCATTGCCGGAGAAGGCCCGCTCCAGGAAGAACTGGAAAGTCAGGCCAAGAGTCTGGATTTGGGAGAATCGATCCAGTTTTGCGGGTTTTTGAGCGTGGAGGAGTTGTCCGCGTTGTATCAAAGCGCCCACTTTTTCATTCATCCCAGCCGACTCACGAGCGATCAAAATCAGGAGGGCATTCCGAATTCGATGGTCGAGGCGATGGCGACGGGACTGCCGGTGATTTCCACCTTTCACGGAGGAATCCCCGAAGCAGTCAAAGATGGTGTCACCGGTTTGCTTTGTGCCGAAAACGAATGGGAACCTCTTCGCGATTTTCTCATCGATCTCGCCAAGAATCCCGAGCGTTGGTCGACCATTTCCAAAGCGGCGGCGGAAGATGTTCGCGAAAACTTTGCCCACGACGCTCAAATCGCCAAACTCGAGGGATTTTATCGTGAAGCGCTTGGATAAACCGAAAATTCCCACAAAATGACCAAGAAACGCCTCCGCCGTTACGTCGGCCAAATCGTCTTCGCCGTGGTGATTGTCTTGCTGCTCGCGGCGATGGCAAAATGCCCGAAAATCCCAATTCCGGAATCGCTCTACGGATACATCACCGACATGTCGATCCTGATTTTCACGATCGCCTCGGTTCTGCTCGCGAACACGTTTCGGAAACGCCAGGTTTTCATCGACTCTCTCCGCGAAGAATGGCGCGAGATCGTCGACACCAAGGCCGCCCTTTCCGTTTATTGTCAGCGCGAAGCACCATCGCTGGATGATTACCTCGACACCTACTGCCTCATCAGCCGGGCGATCGACAACATGCGAATGGTGTATCGCAACGTCGGCGAAACCAAAAAGTTAATCGGCTACTACCCGTTTGAGCCCTTGCACGACATGCGAAGATCGATGGAGGCAATTGATCCGCGGAACGGCCCCGTTTCATTGGAAGAACGCATGTCCGCCCGCGAAGACATTTGGGAAGCCTTCAACGCGCTTCGAGAGCGTTTTCTGGATGAACTCGAACTGGTGGAACCGGCCAATCCCATTCTCGGAATCGCCGCCAAGCGCACCAAGCAGCCAGGCTCGAGCTCCCGTTCTCAGGCGTCGTAAAACAGTGCGGCGGAAGCGGTGTATCCGTGGAGAAAATTCGAGTCGCCTATCGGACCGATCTCTCCGTTGCAGAAAAATCCCCCGATTGGGACTTTCCCGAACGCGTCGGCGATCACGTCAGCATCGTGATTGGGAATGCCAAACATCCGCGAACCTCTTCCCGTGCAACTAAAGAGCAACCCGGCGATCGGAACGCCGAGTTTCTCCACGGTTTTTTCGCACAGTATCTTGAGATCCTCGTCCGCTGAATCCTTGTCTCGAATCTGAAATTGCATCGTCTGTCCTGCCCGCGGAAACGCGCCCAGCATGATGACTCCAGCCGTCGGATCCCCACCGAGAATGTTCCGGACCAAAAAATCGCCCCGGCTGAACTCTTCCAGGTACTCACTCACCGCCAATCCCGCAAAAATGTTCCCCTTGGCGACTTCCTTGTCTTCGCTGCTCAAACTCTCGAAAGCTTCTTCCAACACGTCAAAAGCGCGGCGTGACGCAATACTCACAATCACGTTTTCATCCACTTCTGTAATCGTGTAGGGACTCCCGATCGGCCGGCAGCCCTGGCTCACCACTCCACGAATCTGGATTCCGCCTTCGAATCGAACGCCAATACAGGCTGCAGACGCCGCATCTCGATTGTGGAACAGAAAAACGTCCTCAGGATCTCCGCCCCCACTTGCCAATCCTCCAAACGTCGGAGTCTGATCGAAAATCGCGTTCCAGCGAGTCATCCATTGCTCCGCATGAGCCAGAAACGGATTGCAGAGGGAAATCCAGAAACCACCGGGCTCGATTCCACCGGAGTCAAAGTCTTCGATATCGTCAGGAGATAGCTCCAGGAACTGAACATTGGTGTTGGGAAAATGGAGAAAAACCAGGCAACATCCCGAGACGTTCTCATCCTCTTCCTGGGTGCCGATAAAACCATCTGCGGTGCAGCCGACAATTTCAGCGGCATGGCCATAAACCTGAACGACTTCGACAAAGTCTTGAAAGTGCTTTCTCCAGTCGGAACTGATGAATGCGAATACGACGCTCGGCCGGTCACCAATCTCATTTCGACACTGCTCCGCTGCCTCACGAACAGTATCCTCATCATAGGTGGATCGCACAATGCGCGACGCTGATCGGTTCTCACTAACCATCAATCAGCGTTGCACGGGGCGGCGTGCATCGAAAGCGAAAACCGCCTTACAAATCAACCGCACAGGCTCACCGGCAGCCGCAACTCGGAAACGCGGGTCATCACAACTTGCTCCATCTGGCGGCGGAGATACATGCGCCGTAGGGGATTCGCATTCCGCAATCGTGTTCGATACTCGTCCTCAACCTCTTGGGAAATTCGTTGCACCTCGTCCAGCTGCGCTTCCAACCAGACTTCAGGATCATCAACAACAAGCGATGCGGTAATGGATTGGGCGAGTTCCTTTTTCATAACGAGTGTCAGTGACTAACTGCAAGTTACCGTCTTTTCTTGGACCCAACTTTCAACCGGTCAGCGCCTGCAAGTTTTGAGCAACTTTGATCAGAAACTATACAATCATTCCCGGCTTGAACAACTGAAACCTCTATACCCACCAAAATAAGAATACCAAGGACAGGAATCGAACCTGCACGGATTGCTCCACTTGATCCTAAGTCAAGCGCGTCTACCAATTTCGCCACCTTGGCTTTGAGGTCAGGAGAACAAATGGCGGAACTTGATTGGATCTCAAATGGCCACGCATTCTCGCGAAAACGGTCCGGATTGTAACGCAAGATTGCAGCGTCTCAACTCAAGGCTTTGCGAAACATGACTTTCGTTCTAATTTCATGAATGCGACTGCTTTGGACCGCGATGTTTTTCGGACTCCTTTCCTGCTCCCAAGCCGAGCCCAATGCCCGATTTGAGGCGATGCTGGACAAGACGCTGGATGGGTCGATTCCGCAGATTACGGCGTCCGAATTGCTCGATTTACGCCGTTCCAATCCCGATTTGATTCTGCTGGATTCGCGGGAGATCGGAGAATTCACCGTGAGCCATCTGGAGGGCGCAACCTGGATCGGGTTTGACGATTTCGAGGAAGAGCGCGTCGCAGAGTTGCCCCGCGATGGGCAAGTCGTGGTCTACTGCTCCATTGGCCGGCGTAGCGAAATTCTGGGCGAAAAACTCACCAAGCTTGGATTCACCTCCGTGTTGAATCTCCGCGGGGGAATTTTTGACTGGGCAAACCGCGAGTTGCCGATGGTGGATTCGGAAGGCGAAACAACAAAGGCGGTCCACCCCTTCAACCGCTGGTGGGGTCGATGGCTCTTGCCGACGATTGAGCGCCGCTACGAACCCGGGAATTAGTCTCAGCGCGCGAAGGTGAGTCCGTCCAGCCGCAGATTGGGCACGTTCTTCCCCAAAACCAAGGTTTGAAAAACCTGTCCCATCGTTCCGGGATGGGTGAGGGTCTGGAATTGGCGAACCAGGGAAGTCGGCGGAGATCCGTCAATCTCGCGAAGCCAATCGGCGGCAACACCGGTGAGAAATCGACTTTGATCGGTGAGACCAAGCGCCTTGAACCCCTGGCGTTCCGCACAATCGATGACCTGGGAGAAATTCACCTGAGCCGTCAGATCAGTTTCTCCAATCGCTTCGAATGGCGAGTCCGGGCTCTGGTGTTCGCGATAGCATCGCAGGGTGCCGTCTTTGCGACCGGAGTCAAAGAACTCATCAGCCAACAATCCATAATCGAGAAGAATGACCACACCAGTTTCAAAGGCTTGATCCAACTCCGCAACCCACGGCTCGATGCCCGGACAGAATTCGGTGGTAAAGCCGTCTTCAACCTCGTCGGGAAACGCAATCGGAGGATTCCCTTCGAGTTCAAAGGTCGACTCTGCCAGGTTCCCAGCATCATCCACCACCACCCGTAGTTCCTGCCACGTCCCATCAGAAAACCGATATCGATCGACGGGAAACGCATCGAGAAGCTCG
>TARA_R110002096_G_scaffold418701_1_pt1 | contig 15844 bp, 11 predicted proteins | sample TARA_R110002096 | Tara Oceans TARA_R110002096 (sample SAMEA4397295) | marine metagenome | biome: Polar Biome; feature: [DCM] deep chlorophyll maximum layer (ENVO:01000326); material: water (ENVO:00002006), including particulate matter (ENVO:01000060) such as... | depth 35 m | reverse complement strand
GGACGCACCGTCGGAGCCGGCATCGTCGCAAGTATCATCGAGTAAACGACGCTTAGGGGTATAGCTCAGTTGGTAGAGCGACGGTCTCCAAAACCGTAGGTCGCGGGTTCGAATCCTGCTGCCCCTGCCAAAATTGGATACAAGCGGACCGTGCCGGGTCGGTTCCCGGCATTATTCGCTTGTATCTTTCTGGCCGCTGTCTTATATGGCGGCTATCAACGTTGACCTTAGTCATGACCGAAGCGCGCCAGCCTGATGCTAGTGCGCTCGGCCCATTTGAGCGCGCTTTATGGCAAAAACAAATCCTTTCACATTTATTCAGCAGGTCCGTGCTGAAGTGTCCAAAGTTACATGGCCTTCGCGCCGTGAAACCCTCGTTACGACCGTGATGGTTCTGATCATGGTGTTTTTGGCCGCAATTTTCTTCTTTTTGGCAGATCAGCTTCTGGGTTGGGGCGTCGGTCAGCTTCTCACTCTGGGCCGCTAGGGAAAGCACTATTCATGGCGAAACGCTGGTATATCGTTCAGGCATATTCGAACTTTGAGAACAAGGTTGCCGCTTCCATCATGGAGCGCGTTGCATCTGCCGGCCTTGAAGATCAGTTCGAGCAGGTCGTGGTTCCAACCGAAAAAGTGGTTGAAGTGCGCCGTGGCCGCAAGGTCGATACTGAGCGGAAATTCTTTCCCGGATATATTCTGGCGAAGGTGGATCTGACGGATGAAGCGTTTCATCTCATCAAGAATACACCGAAAGTGACCGGATTTCTGGGGTCTGAAAACAAACCGATGCCTATTCCCGAAGCCGAGGCAATGCGCATTCTGCAACAGGTTCAGGAAGGTGTTGAGCGTCCGAAACCTTCGATCAGTTTTGAAATTGGTGAACAGGTACGTGTATCGGACGGTCCGCTGGCCTCGTTTAACGGCCATATCGAAGAGGTCGATGAGGAGCGTGCAAGGCTCAAGGTAGCAGTTTCCATATTCGGCCGGCCGACGCCGGTTGAACTGGAATATAATCAGGTCGAAAAACTTTAAGTTGATCTGATGTTTGAATCGTGGAAGGCAGGCCGGGTGCGCCACACCCGAACTTTCCGGACCACGGACACCCAACGCCGGCGGTGCCGGCATGACACGGAGTGAACTATGGCGAAGAAAATTGCCGGGTATCTGAAGCTTCAGGTACCAGCCGGCGCAGCCAACCCGTCCCCGCCTATCGGGCCGGCCCTTGGTCAGCGCGGCGTTAATATCATGGAATTCTGCAAGGCGTTCAATGCCAAGACGCAGGAAATGGAAAAAGGCCAGCCGATTCCGGTTATCCTGACCATTTTCCAGGATAAATCTTTTACATTTGTGATGAAAACCCCGCCGGTTTCATTTCTTCTGAAAAAGGCTGCAAAACTGAAAAAAGGATCCGAGACACCGGGTAAAACCTCTGTCGGATCTGTTTCCAGCGCTGCGGTGCGGGAGATTGCTGAAGCCAAAATGCAGGACCTGAATGCAAATGATCTGGAAGCTGCCATGCGTATGGTTGCCGGGTCTGCGCGTTCGATGGGCCTCAAGGTTGCGGAGTAAAACCAATGGCAAAATCAGGTAAAAGAGTTCGCAACAACGGTGAAGCCATCGATCGGCACAAGCTGTATGGTCTGTCAGAAGCCGTCGAACTTCTGAAAGAACACGCTAATGCCAAGTTTGACGAAACCATTGAAGTTGCAATGAATCTGGGCGTTGACCCGCGCCATGCTGACCAGATGGTGCGCGGCGTGTGCAATCTGCCCAACGGTTCGGGCCGCAATGTTCGTGTCGCCGTGTTTGCAAAAGATGCCAAGGCTGATGAAGCCCGTGAAGCTGGCGCCGATGTGGTCGGTGCAGAAGATCTGATGGAAGAAGTCCAGAAGGGCAACATCGATTTCGACCGGTGTATTGCAACTCCGGATATGATGCCGCTGGTCGGCCGCCTAGGTAAGGTGCTCGGGCCCCGTGGCATGATGCCGAACCCGAAGGTTGGCACTGTCACCATGGATGTGGCTGCTGCAGTGGCTGCCGCCAAGGGCGGTGCTGTTGAGTTTCGCGTTGAAAAGGCCGGCGTTCTGCATGCCGGCGTAGGCAAGGCATCGTTCACGAAGGATGCAATTGTCGAGAATATCCAGGCCTTCGCAGACGCCGTGTCCAAATCGCGTCCAACTGGTGCCAAGGGTACATTTGTGAAGCGTTTTGCCATCACCTCGACAATGGGTCCTGGCATACACGTTGATCCGACAAGCGTTTCAAACGCTTAACTGAGACAAGAATTCCCCGCCGGTTCGCTGGCGGGGTGGTCATCTGAAAGGATGGCAAACCTGTCCGAGACTGCTGGCACCGGATCGTTGGAGACAACGAGATGGTTTAAAAATCGCCCGCACAGATAGGGAATAACCAGATTGCGGTTCCGCAAGGAGCCTTGCTGGTTTGAACCAACGGACCTGGCAATGCGCGCGTAGGCACATTGCAAGGGGGCAGGGTATCGCGCCGCAGAAGCGTCTTTCAAGAGGCTGACGCGGCAATCGTAAACCGGCCCCTTAGGTGATGTTCGCCCGAGAGGTCAAATGGAGAAGAGACGCAGTGGATAGAGCGGAAAAAACCGAAATGGTATCCATACTGGGTGATGTATTCAATGCATCAGGCAGTGTGGTTGTTGCTCATTATGCCGGTCTCACCGTGGCCCAGATGACTGCTTTACGCAATCAGATGCGCGACCAGGGTGCGTCCGTCAAAGTTGCAAAAAACCGCCTTGCCAAGCTCGCTCTTAAAGGTACCGACGCTGAATCAATGGCGGATCTGTTTCAGGGGCCAACCCTGATCGCTTATGCGGAAGATCCGGTAGCAGCGCCGAAAGTGGCCTCCGATTTTGCCAAAACGAATGACAAGCTTGTCATTCTCGGCGGCACAATGGGAGCCACAGCTCTCGACGCGTCTGGTGTGAAAGAACTTGCTTCCATGCCATCGCTTGATGAATTGCGCGCGAAACTTGTGGGTATGATCAATACACCTGCAACCCGTATCGCTCAGCTCATCAACGCACCTGCCGGTAAACTGGCGCGTGTGTTCGGAGCATATGCCAAAAAGGACGAAGCGGCGTAAGGCCGAATGCAACTCAACTCTATGGTTCAAACCTAAGTAAACTTGAAAGAAATAAAAAATGGCTGATCTTGAAAAAATCGTAGAAGACCTGTCGAATCTCAGCGTTCTGGAAGCCGCCGAGCTGTCCAAGATGCTGGAAGAAAAATGGGGCGTTTCGGCCTCTGCTGCTGTTGCTGTTGCCGCAGCTCCTGGTGGCGGCGGCGAAGCTGCTGCTGAAGAAGAAAAAGACGAATTCGACGTTATGCTGATGGCTGCCGGCGAAAAGAAAATCAACGTGATCAAAGAAGTCCGCGCCATTACCGGCCTGGGCCTCAAAGAAGCAAAAGATCTGGTTGAATCTGCTCCCAAGGCCGTCAAGGAAGCTGCCTCAAAAGGTGAAGCTGAAGACATCAAAGCCAAGCTCGAAGCAGCTGGCGCGACTGTCGAACTCAAATAGGTTCGAATAGATCTTTGAGTCCGGGCCGCCAAAAGCGACCCGGACTTGACCTGTTGAAAGCGCTTTTTTGTAAAGCGCTTTTACGCGTCTCTGGCGCACAATTTCGCAGAGCGGAATTTTGTGCAGGAGCGACACTTGTTTTGAAGGCCCGCGCTGCAGCGTGATCGAGCGGGATTTTTGAACAAATGTCTGAAACGACATATGTTTTTAGAACGACATGAGGTGCCAAATGACTGAGACATATACCGGTCGCAAACAAGTTCGCAAATTTTTTGGTTCCATTCGAGAAGTGGCAAGCATGCCGAACCTGATTGAGGTCCAGAAGGCCTCTTATGATCAGTTTCTTCAGGCTGACAAACTGCCGGGCGAGCGGCCTGAGGAAGGCCTGCAGGCGGTTTTCAAATCGGTTTTCCCGATTTCCGACTTTGCCGGCACTTCGCTTCTGGAATTTGTTGAGTATGAATTTGAAGCTCCGAAATATGACGTTGAGGAGTGCCGTCAGCGCGGCATCACCTTCGCTGCGCCGCTGAAAGTGCGGCTGCGGCTGATTGTATTTGATATCGACGAGGATACCGGAGCGAAATCGGTCAAGGATATCAAGGAGCAGGACGTCTATATGGGCGACATGCCGCTGATGACCGGCAATGGCACCTTTGTGGTCAATGGCACGGAACGGGTGATTGTCTCGCAGATGCACCGCTCTCCCGGCGTATTTTTCGACCATGACAAGGGCAAAACTCATTCATCCGGCAAGCTGCTGTTTGCTTCACGCATTATTCCTTATCGTGGTTCCTGGCTCGACATCGAGTTCGACGCCAAGGATATTGTTCATGCGCGCATTGATCGCCGCCGCAAGATTCCTGTCACGACTCTGCTGTTCGCGCTTGGTCTCGACAGTGAGGAAATCCTCGATACCTACTTCAATATCATCACCTTCAGCCGCATCAAGGATGGCTGGCGCAAGCCATTCGACGCCTCCAAGATGCGGGGCACCAAAGCTCTGGTCGATCTGATCGACGCGGATAGCGGTGATGTGATTGTTGAAGCGGGCAAGAAACTGACAGCCCGCGCCGCGCGCGATCTGGAAGAAAAAGGCGTCAAGGCGCTCAAAGTCAGCAATGAAGATCTGATCGGTGAATACATCGCAGAGGAAATCGTCTCCACGGAAACCGGTGAAATTTTCATGGAAGCCGGTGATGAGATCACGGAAGAGAATCTCGTTCTGCTTGAGGAAATGGGCTATAATGATGTGCCGGTTCTGGACATCGATTATGCCAATGCCGGTCCTTACATTCGCAACACGCTGGCGGCTGACAAGAATGAAAGCCGCGAATCCGCCCTGTTCGACATTTACCGCGTCATGCGTCCGGGCGAGCCGCCCACCATGGAAAGCGCGGAAGCGATGTTTACATCGCTGTTCTTTGATTCCGAGCGCTATGATCTGTCGGCTGTCGGCCGGGTGAAAATGAATATGCGTCTCGATCTGGATGTCGAGGACACGGTTCGCGTTCTGCGCAAGGATGATATTCTGGAAGTGGTCAAGACCCTTGTAGGTCTGCGCGACGGCCGAGGCGAGATTGACGATATCGACAATCTCGGCAACCGCCGTCTGCGTTCGGTCGGCGAATTGATGGAAAACCAGTACCGGGTTGGCCTTCTGCGCATGGAGCGGGCCATCAAGGAACGCATGTCATCGGTGGAAATCGATACGGTGATGCCGCAGGATCTGATCAACGCCAAGCCGGCTGCTGCCGCAGTGCGTGAATTCTTCGGCTCTTCACAATTGTCGCAGTTTATGGATCAGACCAATCCGCTTTCGGAAATTACCCATAAGCGCCGTCTTTCGGCGCTTGGACCAGGTGGTCTGACCCGCGAGCGCGCCGGTTTTGAGGTGCGCGATGTGCATCCGACCCATTATGGCCGGATCTGCCCGATTGAAACGCCGGAAGGTCCGAATATCGGCCTGATCAACTCGCTGGCGACCTTCGCGCGCGTTAACAAATACGGCTTTATCGAAAGCCCTTACCGCACCGTGGAAGACGGCAAGGTGACCGATAATGTGGTCTATCTGTCGGCCATGGAAGAGGCCAAGCATGTGGTGGCCCAGGCCAATGCACCGCTGGGTGACGATAACAGCTTCCTGAATGAGATGGTGACCTGCCGTAAATCGGGCGATGTGCTGTCAATGCCGGCAGATGCCGTGACATTGATGGATGTGTCGCCAAAGCAGCTGGTCTCGGTTGCTGCAGCTCTGATTCCGTTCCTGGAAAACGATGATGCGAACCGGGCTCTGATGGGCTCGAACATGATGCGTCAGGCGGTGCCGCTGTTGAAGGCAGAGGCTCCGTTTGTCGGAACCGGCATGGAATCCGTTGTCGCGCGAGATTCCGGCGCTGCCATTACCACCCGCCGTACCGGTGTGGTGGATCAGGTGGATGCGACCCGTATCGTGATCCGTGCCACCGAAGAGTTGGACCCGTCGAAGTCAGGCGTTGATATTTATCGTTTGATGAAATTCCAGCGCTCCAATCAGGATACCTGCATCAACCAGCGGCCATTGGTCGAGGTTGGCGAGCAGGTCAAGAAGGGCGACATCATTGCTGATGGCCCATCGACCGAATTGGGTGATCTGGCGCTCGGCAAGAACGTGCTGGTCGCGTTCATGCCCTGGAATGGCTACAACTTCGAGGATTCGATCCTGATTTCCGAGCGCATCGTGCGCGATGACGTGTTCACATCCATTCACCTTGAAGAATTTGAAGTGATGGCGCGTGATACCAAGCTTGGACCTGAGGAAATCACCCGCGATATTCCGAATGTCTCCGAAGAGGCTCTGAAAAACCTCGATGAGGCAGGCATTGTCTATATCGGTGCCGAGGTTGATCCTGGCGACATTCTGGTCGGCAAGATTACGCCGAAGGGCGAAAGCCCGATGACTCCGGAAGAAAAGCTTCTGCGGGCCATCTTCGGCGAAAAAGCTTCGGACGTGCGCGACACGTCGCTGCGCCTGCCGCCGGGTGTCACCGGAACGGTCGTCGAAGTGCGGGTGTTCAACCGTCACGGCATCGAAAAAGATGAGCGGGCCATGGCGATCGAGCGTGAGCAGATCGAAACACTGGCGAAAGACCGCGACGACGAGCAGGCCATTCTTGACCGCAACGTCTACAGCCGCCTGTCGGATATGATCCGTGGCAAGAAGGCTGTGGCCGGTCCGAAGAACTTCAAGAAGGGCACAGAGGTGACCGACGAAGTTCTGGAAGAGTATCCTCGGTCACAGTGGTGGCTGCTGGCGGTCGAAGACGACAAGCTGATGGGCGAACTGGAAGCTCTGAAAGAGCAGTATGATGACAGCCGCAAGGAGCTTGAAACACGCTTCCTCGACAAGATCGACAAGCTGCAACGCGGTGATGAGTTGCCGCCCGGCGTGATGAAAATGGTCAAAGTGTTTGTCGCCGTGAAGCGCAAGCTTCAGCCCGGTGACAAAATGGCCGGACGTCACGGCAACAAGGGTGTGGTCTCGCGCATTGTTCCGATTGAAGACATGCCCTATCTGGAAGATGGCACCCAGGTCGACATCGTTCTCAACCCACTTGGCGTGCCAAGCCGGATGAATGTCGGCCAGATTCTGGAAACCCATCTTGGCTGGGCCTGTGCAGGACTTGGACTGCAGATCGGCAAACAGGTTCGTGAGTATGAGAAATCCAGTGATATCAAACCGTTGCGTGGAATTCTGGAAGATATTTATGGCGAGAACGCACAGAATGACAATATCGTCGATCTGGATGACGATTCCGTAGTCAGGCTTGCCAACAACCTGAAACGCGGTGTGCCGATGGCAACACCGGTGTTTGACGGTGCGCGGGAACCTGATGTGGTCACCATGCTTGAAAAGGCCAAGCTGGACGCCTCCGGCCAAAGTACGCTGTATGATGGACGCACTGGAACCCAGTTCGACCGTCAGGTCACGGTGGGCTACATCTACATGCTGAAACTGCATCACCTTGTCGATGACAAGATCCACGCCCGTTCGATCGGACCATACTCCCTCGTTACACAGCAGCCGCTGGGTGGTAAGGCGCAGTTCGGCGGACAGCGTTTCGGTGAGATGGAAGTGTGGGCTCTTGAGGCGTATGGCGCTGCCTATACGTTGCAGGAAATGCTGACCGTCAAATCCGATGACGTGGCCGGCAGGACCAAAGTTTATGAAGCGATTGTGCGTGGCGATGACACGTTCGAAGCCGGCATTCCGGAAAGCTTCAATGTGCTGGTCAAGGAAATGCGGTCACTTGGTCTGAATGTGGAGTTGGAGAACACTCTGGAAGACCTCAAGGCCGAGAATGACGAACAACCACAGATCGACGCGGCGGAATAGATCCGCCGCGCGAACTGAGACTGCTGGACATACCGTTTTTTAGGCTGATCGGAATTGCACCGACTGGCCACTCTAAAGGAGAAATCCATGAATCAGGATGTGATGAACGTTTTTGGCACCCAGGCGCCGGCACAGACGTTTGACCAGATCAAGATTTCTATAGCCAGCCCGGAAAAAATTCTTTCCTGGTCATTTGGCGAGATCAAGAAGCCAGAAACCATCAACTACCGGACCTTCAAGCCGGAACGCGATGGCCTGTTCTGCGCGCGCATTTTTGGCCCGATCAAGGACTATGAATGTCTCTGCGGCAAATATAAACGCATGAAGTACAAAGGTATTATCTGCGAAAAATGCGGTGTCGAAGTCACCTTGTCCCGGGTGCGGCGCGAGCGTATGGGCCATATCGAACTGGCGGCTCCGGTTGCGCATATCTGGTTCCTGAAATCATTGCCATCGCGCATCGGCCTGCTGATGGATATGACGCTGAAGGATCTGGAGCGGATCCTTTATTTCGAAAATTATGTTGTCATCGAGCCAGGCCTGACTGCTCTTAAAGAGCGTCAGCTTCTGTCAGAGACTGAAATTGTTGAAGCTCAGGACCAGTACGGAGCTGATGCCTTTACCGCGATGATCGGTGCCGAAGCGATCCGCGAAATGCTGATGTCTCTCGATCTGCAGCGCCTCAGTGAGGAAATCCGCGTTGAAATCGCGGAAGCCACCACCGAGTTGAAGCCGAAAAAACTGGCAAAACGCCTGAAAGTCATCGAGGCCTTCATCGACTCTGGCAACCGGCCGGAATGGATGATCATGACTGTTGTTCCTGTGATTCCACCGGATCTGCGTCCGCTGGTGCCCCTGGATGGCGGCCGTTTTGCAACGTCCGATCTGAATGATCTGTACCGCCGTGTGATCAACCGCAACAACCGCTTGAAACGGTTGATGGAGTTGCGCGCCCCGGACATCATCATCCGCAACGAAAAGCGTATGCTGCAGGAAGCGGTTGATGCGCTGTTCGACAATGGCCGCCGTGGCCGTGTCATCACCGGCACCAACAAACGTCCGCTGAAATCCCTGTCCGACATGCTGAAGGGCAAGCAGGGCCGGTTCCGCCAGAATCTGCTCGGCAAGCGGGTTGATTATTCAGGCCGTTCGGTCATTGTGGTGGGCCCTGAATTGAAGCTGCATCAGTGCGGCTTGCCGAAGAAGATGGCACTGGAGCTGTTCAAGCCGTTTATCTATTCGCGGCTTGACGCGAAAGGCTATTCCTCGACGGTCAAACAGGCCAAGAAGCTGGTTGAAAAAGAACGGCCCGAAGTCTGGGATATTCTGGATGAAGTGATCCGTGAACATCCGATCATGCTGAACCGGGCACCAACGCTGCACCGGCTTGGCATTCAGGCGTTCGAGCCTGTGCTGATTGAAGGCAAGGCCATTCAGTTGCACCCATTGGTCTGCGCTGCGTTCAATGCCGACTTTGATGGCGATCAGATGGCTGTTCATGTGCCGCTGTCGCTGGAAGCCCAGCTTGAAGCCCGCGTGTTGATGATGTCGACCAACAATGTTCTGCATCCGGCCAATGGTCAGCCGATCATTGTTCCTTCGCAGGATATTGTTCTGGGTCTGTATTATCTGTCACTGCAGTCGGATAACGAGCCTGGTGAAGGCATGGCGTTCGGCGATATTGCCGAGGTCCAGCACGCGCTCGACAATGGCGTGGTGACACTGCACTCCAAGATCAGAGGCCGTTTTGTCACCATCGATGAAGATGGCAACAAGGTTACCGGCATTCATGAAACCTCACCGGGTCGCATGTTGATCGGCGATCTTCTGCCGAAACATCACAATGTGCCTTACGACACATGCAACCGCCTGATGACCAAGAAGGAAATCTCTGCCATGATCGACGTGGTGTATCGCCACTGCGGTCAGAAAGAGAGTGTGATCTTCTGTGACCGCATCATGCAGCTTGGATTCAGCAACGCGTTCAAAGCCGGCATTTCGTTCGGCAAGGACGACATGGTTATTCCCGATACCAAAAAGGGTCTGGTGGAAGAAACCCGCTCGCTGACCAAGGAATATGAGCAGCAGTATAATGACGGTCTGATCACTCAGGGCGAAAAATACAACAAGGTTGTGGATGCCTGGGCGAAATGTACCGACAAGGTTGCTGATGAGATGATGAAACGCATCTCCTCGGTTCAGATGGACGAGGAAACCGGACGCCAGAAGCCGATGAACTCGGTTTACATGATGTCCCATTCCGGCGCTCGCGGATCGCCCGCACAGATGAAGCAGCTGGCCGGTATGCGTGGCCTTATGGCGCGTCCCGATGGCTCGATCATTGAATCTCCGATCATCGCCAACTTTAAAGAAGGTCTGACGGTGATGGAATATTTCAGTTCCACCCACGGTGCCCGTAAGGGCCTCGCGGATACGGCACTGAAAACCGCCAACTCCGGTTATCTGACCCGCCGTCTGGTTGATGTTGCGCAGGATTGCATCATCACCAAAGAGGATTGCGGAACCGATGACGGGCTGACCGTTCAGGCTGTGGTGGATTCCGGTCAGGTTGTTGCGACCCTGGGCATGCGTACCCTTGGCCGTACAACTGCGGCTGATGTCATCAATGCCGATGGCGAAGTCGTCGTGGCTCAGAACGTTCTGATCCAGGAGAGGGAAGTCGATGCCATTGAAACGGCCGGCATTCAGTCCGTCAAAATCCGTTCGGTTCTGACCTGCAAGAACAAGGTTGGCGTTTGCGGTGCCTGTTACGGACGCGATCTGGCCCGTGGCACGACCGTCAATATGGGCGAAGCTGTCGGCGTGATCGCGGCTCAGTCGATCGGCGAGCCGGGCACACAATTGACGATGCGTACCTTCCACATCGGCGGCACCGCACAAGTGGTGGACAGTTCCTTCATCGAAAGCAATTTCGACGGAACTGTAAGCCTGCGCAATCGCAATGTTGTGCGGGATTCCGATGGCAAGCTGATTGCCATGGGCCGCAACATGTCTGTGGTCATCAACGATGATCTGGGTGTCGAAGTTGCGGTTCACCGCATCAATTATGGTGCCCGTGTGCATGTCGATGATGGCGACAAGATCAAATCCGGCCAGCGTATTGCTGAATGGGATCCGTATACACGTCCGATCCTCACCGAAGTCGAGGGTGTGGTCGAGTATGAAGATCTGGTCGATGGTCTATCGGTTTCGGAAAATGCTGATGAAGCAACCGGTATCACCAAGCGGGTGGTCACCGACTGGCGCAGCAGCTCCAAGGGCGGTGATCTGAAACCGGCCATGGCAGTGAAAGACAAGAAGGGCGAGGTTCACAAGCTCGATCGTGGCCGTGAAGCGCGCTATCAATTGTCTGTGGATGCGGTTCTGTCGGTCGATCCGGGCGCAACGGTGCAAGCCGGTGACGTTCTGGCACGTATTCCGCTGGAAAGCGCCAAGACGCGCGATATTACCGGTGGTCTGCCGCGTGTGGCTGAATTGTTCGAAGCACGTCGTCCGAAAGACCATGCCATCATTGCTGAAATCGGTGGCACAATCCGCTTTGGCCGCGATTACAAGAACAAGCGCCGGATTGTCATCGAGCCGCTTGATGAAACCATGGAGCCAATGGAATATCTCATTCCAAAGGGCAAGCCGTTCCATCTGCAGGATGGCGATGTGGTGGAAAAGGGCGACTACATCATGGACGGCCTGCCGGCACCGCATGATATTCTGGCCATCAAGGGCGTGGAGGAACTTGCGTCCTATCTCGTCAATGAAATCCAGGATGTCTATCGTCTGCAGGGTGTTGTGATCAACGACAAGCATATTGAAGTGATCGTGCGCCAGATGCTGCAGAAGGTCGAAGTCACTGAAGTCAATGATGGCGATTATCTGAATGCTGAACAGGTCGACCGTATCGACTTTGAAACGGCGAATGAAAAGCTGGTGGCAGAAGGCAAGACTCCTGCGAAAGCGACGCCGGTTCTGCTCGGCATCACAAAAGCAAGCCTGCAAACCAAGTCGTTCATCTCGGCAGCGTCATTCCAGGAAACCACACGTGTCCTGACTGAGGCAGCTGTTAACGGCAAGGCGGATACGCTTGAAGGCCTGAAAGAGAATGTGATTGTGGGTCGTCTGATCCCGGCAGGTACCGGTGGTGCCATGAGCCGGATGAAGGCCATTGCCGGCCGCCGCGATGATCTCATTCTGGATGAGCGCAAGAAAACATCGCTCGCCTCGGCTGCTGATGCTGCATTTGAAGGCGTAAAGGAAGCCTCTTAGGGCTCCAGGCTACAAACACATTGAAGCCGCCGGGCGATACCCCGGCGGCTTTGCTATATGCTAGCGAGAAACCATGACCAAAGACATCTACGTTGTGATAGGCGAGGGCGGTGTTCACCAGACCCTCATCGGAGAAGCCGGTCCCAGGGACCAGCCGGAATACGGCTTTCAGGTTTTCCTGCAGGCTGAGGATCTGGATCAGGCGGTTGCCGTGGCAGCGGAGTATCTGGAACAGGAAGGCTGGCAGGGAATCGATTGGCAAAAGGGCGGCGCCGTTGCCGAATCTATGATCGACGAAGATCTCGAAGAAGCCTATGAACGGGCGCTGGCCGGAGACGTCGCAGCGATCATCTATGCCTCTTCAGGCACAGAAGAGGACTGAGTCCCGAAATTGTGGTGCAGGGCTCTGCTGCGGCGCAATTATTGCAAAGCCTGATCCTGTTTTGCGCAGGATTCAGCAAGGTCTGCAGCAATTGCGGAACCTGAAAAAAGTCCTGAATATAGGGTTGACGCGTGAGGGTGATAGCCATATGTTCCGCGCCATCACAAGACAGGTCGTGAAACAGGCATTCTGCGGCGACGCGCCAAAGATATAAGTTTCAAACACTGTCTTATGTAAGCGACTGAAAATACGGGTTCATGACCGCGGCTCTGCCGTGGTCCTCTGGTTAGCCGGCTCCCCCATCCTTGCGGATGGAGTGGGGCTTTTGCGTATGCTTATACGCAAGCCGGTGAACGGATTCGATATCCAGTCATTTGTTTAAGATTTTAAGCCCACCGGCTGAGAGAGACGGCATGCCAACGATTAACCAGTTGATCCGGAAGCCACGCAAGGCGCCAGTCAAGCGGAACAAGGTTCCAGCGCTTGAGGCAAACCCTCAGAAACAGGGTTCATGCACTCGCGTGTACACAACCACTCCCAAAAAGCCGAACTCGGCTTTGCGTAAAGTTGCCAAGATCCGCTTGCGCAACGGTTTTGAAGTCATTGGATATATTCCAGGTGAGGGTCACAACCTTCAGGAATTCTCCGTGGTGCTGATCCGTGGCGGCCGCGTGAAGGATTTGCCCGGCGTGCGCTACCACGTCATTCGCGGCGTTCTGGATACGCAGGGCGTTAAAGACCGTAAACAACGCCGTTCCAAATATGGCGCTAAGCGTCCGAAATAAGAGGGCATAGACATGTCTCGTCGTCACAGAGCTGAAAAACGCGATATCATTCCGGATCCGAAATTTGGTGATATCATCGTTTCCAAATTCATGAACAGCGTCATGAAGGATGGTAAAAAATCCGCCGCGGAAAACATCGTTTACGGTGCCATGGATATCATGACAGCAAAGACCAGCCAGGATCCGGTTGTTCTGTTCCATCAGGCCCTTGAAAACGTCATGCCTTCGGTTGAAGTGCGTTCCCGCCGTGTTGGTGGTGCAACCTATCAGGTTCCGGTCGAAGTGCGTAATGAGCGCCGTCAGGCTCTGGCCATTCGCTGGTTGATCATCGCAGCGCGCAAGCGCAACGAAACAACCATGGTTGACCGTCTTTCAGGCGAACTTCTGGACGCTGCCAATAATCGTGGCTCTGCAGTCAAGAAGCGCGAAGACACCCATAAGATGGCAGACGCGAATAAAGCGTTCTCGCATTATCGCTGGTAATTTTTGAGAGACTATAAGCCATGACCCGCAGTCACAAAATCGAAGACTACCGCAATTTCGGCATTATGGCCCATATTGATGCGGGCAAGACAACCACCACCGAGCGTGTGTTGTTCTATTCCGGCAAGAGCCACAAGATCGGTGAAGTCCATGACGGCGCTGCCACAATGGACTGGATGGCGCAGGAGCAGGAGCGTGGGATCACCATTACCTCCGCTGCGACGACCACGTTCTGGAAAGACAAGCGCCTGAACATCATTGACACTCCAGGTCACGTTGACTTCACCATTGAAGTTGAGCGTTCTCTGCGGGTGCTGGATGGTGCTGTTGCTCTGCTGGACGCCAATGCCGGTGTTGAGCCTCAGACCGAGACTGTCTGGCGTCAGGCCGACAAATACAAAGTGCCGCGGATGATGTTCATCAACAAGATGGACAAGCTGGGCGCGGATTTCTACCGTTCTGTCGACATGGTTCGCACCCGTCTTGGCGCTAACCCGCTGGTCATTCAGCTGCCGATCGGTGCTGAGAATGATTTTGCCGGTGTTGTTGATCTGGTCGAAATGCGTGGCATCATCTGGGAAACTGAAGATCTTGGTGCGAAGTTCAACTATGTCGATATTCCTGCTGATCTGCAGCAGCGCGCAGAAGAGTATCGCGAGAAGCTGGTTGAAGCGGCCGTCGAGATGGACGAGGAAGCGCTGGAAGCCTATCTGGAAGGCAACGAGCCTGACATTGCGACCCTCAAGAAACTGATCCGTCGCGGAACGATTTCCAATACATTCGTTCCGATCCTGGCCGGTTCCGCATTCAAGAACAAAGGCGTGCAGCCTCTTCTTGATGCAGTGGTTGATTATCTGCCAAACCCGACAGAAGTTCCTCCGATCAAGGGTATCGACCCGAAGACCGATGGTGAACTGACCCGTGAGGCAAGTGACGACGCGCCATTGTCGATGCTGGCATTCAAATTGATGGACGATCAATACGGTTCTCTGACCTTCTGCCGGATTTATTCCGGCAAGCTGGAAACCGGCACAACGCTGCTGAATTCAGTCAAGGACAAGCGCGAGCGCGTCGGCCGCATGGTTCAGATGCACTCCAATTCGCGTGAAGAAATCAAAGAAGCCTATGCTGGCGATATTGTTGCCATTGTCGGTCTGAAAGACACTACAACCGGCGATACGCTGTGTGATCCTCTGAAGCCGGCCATTCTGGAACGGATGGAGTTTCCCGAGCCCGTTATCGAAATTGCGATTGAGCCGAAGACAAAGGCTGATCAGGAGAAAATGGGCGTTGCCCTGCATCGCCTGGCTGCCGAAGATCCTTCTTTCCGGGTCAAGCTGGACGAAGAATCCGGTCAGACGATTATTGCCGGTATGGGCGAATTGCACCTCGACATCATCGTTGATCGCATGAAGCGCGAATTCAAGGTTGAAGCGAATATCGGCGCGCCTCAGGTGGCTTATCGTGAAACCATCACCCGTGTTGCCGAAATCGACTATACCCACAAGAAACAGTCTGGTGGTTCCGGTCAGTTTGCCCGCATCAAGATCATATTCGAGCCTGGTGAAGTCGGGACCGGTTATGTGTTTGAAAGCAAGATTGTCGGCGGAAACATTCCCAAGGAATATATCCCCGGCGTTGAAAAAGGTGTTGGCAGTGTCATGTCGTCCGGTCCTGTTGCAGGGTTCCCGATGCTTGATATCAAGGCAACGCTGATTGACGGTGCCTACCATGATGTTGACTCCAGCGTTCTCGCCTTCGAGATCGCAGCACGTGCTGCGTTCCGTGAAGGTGCCGAAAAAGCCGGTGCGGTTCTTCTGGAACCGATCATGGCAGTCGAAGTGGTTACGCCGGAAGATTATATGGGCGATATCATCGGCGATCTGAATTCACGACGCGGTCAGATTACCGGCTCTGAGAGCCGCGGAATTGCGACTGTCATAAGTGCCATGGTGCCACTGGCAAACATGTTTGGGTATGTGAACAATCTG
>TARA_R110002096_G_scaffold189587_1_pt1 | contig 15854 bp, 12 predicted proteins | sample TARA_R110002096 | Tara Oceans TARA_R110002096 (sample SAMEA4397295) | marine metagenome | biome: Polar Biome; feature: [DCM] deep chlorophyll maximum layer (ENVO:01000326); material: water (ENVO:00002006), including particulate matter (ENVO:01000060) such as... | depth 35 m | reverse complement strand
GGGCAGCATCGCTGCCCGGTGCCCGGCGGCGCTGGCGGGAGGAAGGTGACTGACACGGTACTCCCGATTGCCGCAGGATCACCCGGACGTGACGACGCATGACCCCGTGACGCATTGGGCTCGCAACACCGTCCGCGCTCCGTTGCGGTGAGCGCTGCACGGATACGAAAAAAGCCCCCAGCGGGGGCTTCCTTCGTATCTGTGCGCCGAACGCCGTCAGGTGTTCGACCAGAGGCACTGCGCCGTCAGGTGTTCGGCCAGAGAGATGGCACTATGCGCTAGCGCGCATAGTGCGCGTAGGCCTTGTTGGCTTCGGCCATCTTGTGGACGTTCTCTTTCCACTGCACCGAGGCGCCGGTGCCGGAGTAGGCGTCGATCAGCTCTTCCGCGAAGCGCTGGGCCATCGGCTTGCCCTTCTTCTTGCGGCTGTTGTCGACCAGCCAGCGAATGGCGAGCGACTGCTGACGGTGCTTCTTGACCTCGCGCGGAACCTGGTAGTTGGCACCACCGACGCGCTTGGAACGAACCTCGACGGCCGGGCGAGCGTTCTCGACGGCGGACTCGAAGATTTCGTTCTGGTTCTCGACGTCGGGCAGCTTCTTGGAAGCGATGTCCAGGGCGTCGTAGAAGATCTTCTGAGCAGTACTCTTCTTACCGTCGAGCATCAGCTTGTTGATGATCTTCGTGGCAAGCATCGAGTTGAACTTGGGGTCGGCCTTCTGGAGGTCGGCCGTTGATTTGAAGTTACGCGGCATGGCGATGTGTTCTGGGCTTTCGCTGGACTCAGCTTGCGCCGATCAGGACTTGGGACGTTTGGTCCCGTACTTGGACCGGCTCTGGTTGCGACCGTCGACACCACTGGTGTCGAGGGTGCCACGCAGAATGTGGTAACGAACACCGGGAAGGTCGCGCACACGACCGCCACGGATCAGGACCACGCTGTGCTCCTGAAGGTTGTGCCCCTCACCGGGGATGTAGGCGGTGACCTCTTTGCCGTTCGAAAGACGGACACGAGCGATCTTCCGGAGCGCCGAGTTCGGCTTCTTCGGAGTCTGGGTCTTGACCTGCAAGCACACCCCGCGCTTCTGCGGGCAGCTGTCCAAGACCGGAGACTTGGAGCGCTTGATGGGCTTCTTGCGACCCTTGCGGATCAGTTGGTTGATGGTGGGCATGATGCTTGTCGTCCCGAGGCGAAGGTTCGTGCCTCGAGCGGGGGGGCCCCGCCGCGCTCTCACGCAGGTTCGGGCCGGAAGATTCTAGGGGCCTCCCCCACGGCGTCAAGCACCTGGGGGAAGCGTTGTGGTGTCGGGAGCTGTTTTCTGGCCCAGCGCCTGGATTCAGGCGCTCGGGTCGAACTCAGGCCTGGGGGGTGTCGCCGGCTTCGCCTTCGGGCTTGTTCGGCTCGGGAGTGGACTCGGGGGTCTCGGGAGTGGACTCGGACGGGGCCGGGGGCTCCGTCGCCGCCTCCACGATCGGCGGGGTCTCGACCGGTGCCGGGGGGACTTCCGCTTGCGGAGCCTCCGGTGCCGGTGCGACCGGGGTCGCGGCCGGAGGGGCCATGACCGGAGGCGAGGCGACCGCCGCACCACCCCCATCGAACGGATCGGACCCGGTCGGCGCGAGCGCCGCCATGCCGGCATCGACGCTGCCCGTGAGCAGCGCTTCCATGTCGGAGTCCATCGGCCCGGTGGGCTGGAACGTCGAACCGCCGATCTCGCCGAAGTCGATGTTCTTCTTCACGCGGGTGCGGTAGTGGTCGCGGAAGCCCGTGCCCGTCGGGACCATGTGGCCCAGGATCACGTTCTCCTTGAGACCGACGAGCAGGTCGCGCTTGCCGGCGAGGGCCGCCTCGGTGAGCACCTTGGTCGTCTCCTGGAAGGAGGCCGCCGAGATGAACGAATCCGAGGAGAGCGACGCCTTGGTGATGCCGAGCAGCAACGTCTGGCCGGTGGCCGGCTTGCGACGTTCCTTGCGCAGACGCTCGTTCTCGGTGCGGAAGCGGTACTTGTCCACCACCGCGCCGGGAAGGAACTCGCTGTCACCGGAGTCGGTGATCTGCACCTTGCGCATCATCTGGGACAGGATCGTCTCGATGTGCTTGTCGTCGATCGTCACCGATTGGCTGCGATAGACGTTCTGGATCTCGCGCAGGAGGTAGACCTGGACCGACTCCTCGCCGTTGATCCGGAGCATGTCGTCCGGATACAGCGGGCCGTCGACCAGCGCCTCACCGGCACGCACTTCGTCGCCCTTGTGGACGCGCAGGTGCTTGCCCTGGGGCACAGCGTGCTCGTGCTCTTCGAGCACCTCGCCATCGGCTCCGACGGCGCGCACGATGATCGTCCGCTTGCCGCGCTTGCGATCGCCGAGTTCGACGACGCCGTCGATCTCGGACATGACCGCCGGATCCTTCGGGCGACGAGCTTCGAAGAGCTCGGTGACGCGCGGCAGACCACCGGTGATGTCCTGGGTACCCGTCGCTTCACGCGGGGACTTGGCGAGCAGCTCGCCCTGGCCGATCTTCTGGCCGTCCTCGACCTCGAGATAGGCCTTCTCGGGGATCGGGTACAGGGCCAGGCGTTCGCCGTCCTTGTCCTCGAGCACGAGCTGCGGGTGAAGGTCTCCCTTGTGCTCGATGACCTGCGCGCGCGTCGTTCCGCGGCGCGAGTCACGCTCGATCTTCAGCGTCTTGCCTTCGACCAGGTCCTCGAAGCGCAGGATGCCCGCGAACTCGGAGATGATCGGGACGTGGTGCGGGTCCCAAGTACAGAGGGATTCGCCAGCCTCGATGTCGGCTCCGTCCTTGACCGCCATGACGGCGCCCGTCGGGATGGAGTAGCGATCGATCTCGCGACCTTGATCGTCCTCGAGAACGACCTCGCCGTTCCGGTTGAGAACGATGATCTCCTTCTTCTTGTTGGAGACCGCGCGCAGGTTCTTGAAGACGACCTTGCCGGCACGCTTCGTCTTGCGGTCGTTCTCCTCGACGGAACGACTGGCCGTACCACCGATGTGGAACGTCCGCATGGTGAGCTGCGTGCCCGGCTCGCCGATCGACTGGGCGGCGATGATGCCGACCGCCAATCCACGCTCGCCGAACTGGCCGCGCGCGAGGTCCATGCCGTAGCAACGGGCGCAGACGCCGAGGGCGGCTTCGCACGTCAGCGTACTGCGGACGCGGATGCTCTCGTGGCCGAGCGCTTGGATACGGGCCGCGATGTCCTCGGTGATGATCTCGTTCTCGCGAACGACGATCTCGTCACTGACCACATCGATGATCGGCGAACGCGCGACGCGTCCTTTGATGGCCTGGGCCAGGGACACCGCGACGCGGTCACCCTTGTAGACGATGTGCTTCGTGACGGCGCCGAGGGTGCCGCAGTCGTCCATCGTGATGACGACGTTCTGCGCGACGTCCGTCAGCTTACGTGTCAGGTAACCGGCGTCGGCCGTCTTGAGCGCCGTGTCGGCCAATCCCTTCCGCGCGCCGTGCGTGGACGAGAAGTACTCGAGCACCTTCAGGCCTTCCCGGAAGTTGGCCTTGATCGGCGTCTCGATGATCTTGCCGGAGGGCTTGGCCATCAGGCCTCGCATGCCACCGAGCTGACGAATCTGGTCGACGGAACCACGGGCGCCGGAGCTGACCATGCACCAGATCGGGTTGACGTAACCCGTCTCCGGATCGAAGTCCTTGGCGAGCACACCCATGAGGTCCTCACCCACCTTCTCGCGGGCGTGGGTCCAGAGGTCGATGATCTTCAGGTAGCGCTCGCCGTCGGTGATGACACCTTTGTTGAACGCTTTCTCGATCTTGTCGATCTCGGCCTGGGTCTCGTCGAGGATCGCCTGCTTGGTGACCGGGATCCGGATGTCGCTCTTCGCGAACGACAGACCCGCGCGGGTCGCCGCCTTGAAGCCGAGGTCCTTCAGGTCGTCGAGCAGACGCAGCGTGGCGTCGCGACCGAGCAGGTGGTGGCAGTCGGAGATGAGCGACTGGATCGCGCCCTTCGACAGCTCGTAGTTGTAGAACGGCATCCCCTGGGGAAGGATGTCGTTGAAGATCGCGCGGCCGATCGAGGTGGTGACGTACGCCGCACCCTCGTCGCTCGGGACCTTGCCGTTCTCGTCGATCTCGATCGGCTCGTCGTTGCGACCGAACTTGACCAGCTGGCCGGGCTCGAGGCGCACCGAGACGGCGTCGTGCGTACGGGCCTGACCGTGACCGTAGGCCAGGTACAGCTCGTGCAACGAGGAGAAGCGGCGGGGCTTCGCCTCGCTGGGCGGCGGCGTCTTCGAGAGGTAGTAGATCCCGAGGACCATGTCCTGGGACGGCGAGATGATCGGGGAACCGTTGGCGGGCGAGAAGATGTTGTTGCTCGCCAGCATCAGGGTCGAGGCCTCGATCTGCGCCTCGAACGAGAGCGGCAGGTGAACGGCCATCTGGTCCCCGTCGAAGTCGGCGTTGAAGCCGCCGCAGACGAGCGGGTGCAGACGGATGGCGTTGCCCTCGATGAGCACCGGCTCGAACGCCTGGATGCCCATGCGGTGCAGCGTGGGCGCACGGTTGAGCAGCACCGGGTGGTCGCGGATGACCTCCTCGAGGATGTCCCAGACCTCCTCGTCACGACGCTCGAGCATGCGCTTGGCGGACTTGATGGTGTCCGCGAGGCCGAGCTCCTTGAGGCGTCGGATGATGAACGGCTGGAAGAGCTCGAGCGCGATCTTCTTGGGCAGACCGCACTGCGTCAGACGCAGTTCGGGCCCGACGACGATGACCGAACGTGCCGAGTAGTCGACACGCTTGCCGAGCAGGTTCTCGCGGAAGCGACCCTGCTTGCCCTTGATCATGTCCGTGAGGGACTTGAGCGGGCGGTTGGACGAACCGAGCACCGGGCGACGGCAGCGACCGTTGTCGAACAGCGCGTCGACGGCCTGCTGGAGCATCCGCTTCTCGTTGCGGATGATGACCTCGGGGGCGTTCAGGTCGAGCAGCTTCTTGAGGCGGTTGTTCCGGTTGATCAGACGACGGTAGAGGTCGTTGAGGTCGGAGGTCGCGAAGTTGCCCGAGTCGAGCAGGACGAGCGGGCGCAGGTCCGGCGGGATGACCGGGATCACGTCCAGGATCATCCACTCGGCCGAGTTGCCCGAGTCACGCAGCATCTCGACGGTGCGCAGACGCTTGATGATGTCCTTCTGACGCTGCTTCGAGCGGGTCGTCATGAGCTCCTCGCGGAGCTCCTCGCTGACCTGCTGGAGCTCGAGGTTGCGCAGGATCTTCTTGACCGCTTCGGCACCCATGTCGGCGTCGAACTCGGCCCCGTACTTCGCGCGGCTGGCGCGGTACTCGTCCTCGGTCAGCAGCTGGTACTTCTCGAGCGGCGTGTCGCCGGGCTCGATCACCATGTAGTCCTGGAAGTAGATGAGCCGCTCGAGGCTGCTCACCTTGCAACCCAGAAGGTTGCCCATGCGCGAAGGCATGGCCTTGAAGAACCAGATGTGGGCGACCGAAGCGGCGAGGTTGATGTGCCCCATCCGCTTGCGACGCACGCGACTGTGCGTGATCATCACACCACACTTGTCGCAGACGATGCCCTTGTGCTTGATGCCCTTGTACTTGCCGCAGAAGCACTCCCAGTCCTTCTCAGGACCGAAGATGCGCTCGCAGAAGAGGCCATCGCGCTCCGGACGGTAGGTCCGGTAGTTGATGGTCTCGGGCTTCTTGACCTCGCCGTAGCTCCAGGAACGAATGTCCTCGGGCGACGCCAGCGCGATGGTCACGCTGCCGAAGTCGTTGATGCGGGTGTACTTGGAATCCGCCGATTGAGTGTCGACCACTAGAGTGCCGCCTTCTTGTGGAGCTGCATGTTGAGGCCCAGGCCCCGGATCTCGTTCGTGAGCACCTCGAAGGACACCGGCGTACCGGGCTCGAGGATGTTGAGGCCTTTGACCATCGATTCGTAGATCTTGGTCCGGCCGTCGACGTCGTCCGACTTGACGGTCAGGAGTTCCTGGAGGATCGCGGCTGCGCCGTACGCCTCCAGTGCCCAGACTTCCATCTCCCCGAAGCGCTGGCCGCCGAAGCGCGCCTTGCCGCCGAGGGGCTGCTGCGTGATGAGGCTGTACGGGCCGGTCGCCCGCGCGTGCACCTTCTCGTCGACGAGGTGGTGCAGCTTCAGCATGTACATCACGCCGACCGTGACGTCCTGTTCGAAGGACGTGCCGGTGCGACCGTCGAAGAGTCGGAACTTGCCGGTGCCGGGCAAGCCCGCCTCGACCAGCATGTTCTCGATCTCGTCCTCGTTCGCGCCGTCGAACGCGGGGGTGTAACAGCGAATGCCGAGGTGCTTCGCCGCGAGGCCCAGGTGGGTCTCGAGGATCTGCCCGACGTTCATCCGCGAGGGAACACCCAGCGGGTTGAGCACGATGTCGACCGGGGTGCCGTCTTCCAGGTACGGCATGTCCTCGATCGGACAGACCTTGGAGATGACACCCTTGTTGCCGTGGCGGCCGGCCATCTTGTCGCCGACCGACAGGTTGCGCTTGGTCGCGACGTAGACCTTGACCATCTCGAGCACGCCGGTCGGCAGCTCGTCACCTCGGCTGAGGCGGTTGACGATCTTGTTCTTGTCGGCTTCCTTGCCCTCGATCTTCGACTGGTACTCGTGGATCGCACGGGTCGACAGGTCACGCTTGGTGGCGTCGGTGCTCTCCTCGCTGGCGGCGAGGCACAGGACCTTGACGCGACGCAGCTCGTCGTACGTCGACGTGTCGTCGAGCGCGAACGGCTTGCCGGTCAGGTCGTCGTGGATGACGGTGCTCAGGATGTCCTGGACTTTGTCGAGCATCTTCGACGTGTAGTCGCGGAGCGCGAGCAGGAACGCCTTCTCGGCATCCCGGATCACGGTCAGCGCCTTGGTGCGCTCGGCGTCCGTCAGGTTCACGCGGCGCGAGAACTTCTGGGCGTCGATGACCACGCCACGCGTGCCGGGGGGCATCGTGAGCGAAGCGTTCTTCACGTCGACACCGGCCTTGCCGAAGATCGCGTGCAGCAGCTTCTCTTCCGGAGTCAGCTCGCTCTTGCTCTTGGGCGCGACCTTGCCGACCAGGATGTCGCCGGCTTCGACGAACGTTCCCGTGCGGACGATACCGGCCTCGTCGAGCGACCCGAGGGAGCGCTCGCCGACGTTCGGGATGTCGCGGGTGAACTCTTCCTTGCCGAGCTTGGTCTCGCGGATCTCGACCTCGTACTCCTCGATGTGCACCGAGGTGAAGACGTCGTCACGCACCAGGCGCTCCGAGACCAGGATGGCATCCTCGTAGTTGAAACCGTCCCAGGTCATGAAGGCCACGACCAGGTTCTTGCCGAGGGCGAGCTCACCGCCGTGCGACGAGGCGCCGTCAGCGAGCAGCGTGCCCACCTCGACCTCCTGCCCCACCTTGACCACCGGGCGGTGGTTCTGCGTGGTGCGCTCGTTCATCCCGCGGAACTTCGTCAGGAAGTACTCGTCGTCGCCAATGATGATGACGCGGCTGTCGACGTAGTCGACGGTGCCGGCCTTCGTGGCGTACAGGGGCATGTTCGAGTTGGCCGCGACCGGCTTCTCCATGCCCGTTCCGACGATCGGGATCTCGGGGATGATGAGCGGAACGGCCTGGCGCTGCATGTTCGATCCCATGAGCGCGCGGTTGGCGTCGTCGTGCTCGAGGAACGGGATGAGCGAGGCCGAGATGCCGATGATCTGCTTGGGGCTGACATCGACGTAGTTCAGCTTCTCGGGCGGAACCTCGATGTTGTCGCCGTCCTTGCGGGCGAGGACACGCTCCTGGAGGATCTTGCCGTCCGCGTCGACGGTGACGTCGGCGGGCGCCATGATCTGGCCGGTTTCCTGGTCGGCGCGCAGGTACTCGACCTTGCGGCTCAACTTGCCCTTGGTCACCTTGCGGTAGGGCGTCGTCAGGAAGCCGTACGAGTCGAGCTTCGAGTAGAGCGCGAGCGACGAGATGAGACCGATGTTCGCGCCTTCCGGCGTTTCGATCGGGCACAGGCGGCCGTAGTGCGACAGGTGCACGTCCCGGACGTCGAAGCCGGCGCGCTTCCGGTTGAGGCCACCCGGGCCGAGCGCCGACAAGCGGCGTTCGTGGGCGAGCTGGGAGAGCGGGTTGGCCTGGTCGACGACCTGGCTGAGCTCGGAGCGGCCGAAGAAGTACTCGACGGCGCTCGAGAACGTCTTCGAGTTGATCAGCGTACGCGGGCTGACCGTCTCGGGACTCTCGAGGTTCATCCGCTCCTGGGCGGTGCGGCGCAGCTTGAGCAGGCCCTTGCGGAACTCCTCGCCGGCCAGTTCGGCGATCGTGCGGACGCGACGGTTGCCGAGGTTGTCGATGTCGTCGATCTCGCCCTTGCCGGCACGCAGGTCGAGCAGGTACTTGACCGAGTTGACGATGTCCTCGGGCTGCAGGACCTGGATGTCCTCGGCGATCTTCTGGTTGAACTTGCGGTTCAGACGGAAGCGGCCGACGTGACCCAGGCGGTAGCGCTGGCCGTCGAAGAACTTCTCGTGGAAGAGCTCGCGCGCCTTCTCGAGCTGGGGCGGGTTGCCCGGGCGGAGGCGCGAGTAGATCTTGAGCAGCGCCGCTTCGTGCGACTTGACCGTCGGATCCTCGTGGAGGCTGTTGACGATCAGCATGTCCAGGTCGGCCGGGTCCGCGTCGATGATCTCGACCTCGGCCAGGTCACCGCCGGCGATCTCGAGAGCGGTCGTCTCGGGGATCTGCATGCCCGACTCGACGAGCACCTCGCCCGTCTTCAGCACGACGATGTCACCCACCGCGATGCGGTCGGTGAGCGCCTTGGCGAAGGCGTTCTGGGTCATCGACTTGGTCTTCTTGACGACCGCGGTCGGGTAGAAGTGGCGCAGCAGGGCCTGGTCGGTGCCGAGGTCCTCGGCCAGCGCGCGCAGGAACGTGACCGCGGTGAACTTGCCGGACTGGTCGATGCGGACCGACAGGTTCTCCTTCTTGGTGACGTTCAGCTCGACCCAGGAGCCACGCTCCGGAATGATCCAGCAGCTGTGCAGGTGACGGTCGCCCGAGCTGGTGTCGATCAGGAAATCGACGCCCGGCGAGCGGTGCAGCTGGCTGACGACGACGCGCTCGGAGCCGTTGATGATGAACTCACCACCGCCACGCATGATCGGGATCTCGCCGAGGTACACCTCTTCCTCGATGGGCTCCGGCTTGACCAGCCGGAGGCGCACCTTGAAGGGGTACCCGAACGACATCCGCAACTTGCGGCACTCGTCGATGTTGTAGCGGGGTCGTCCGAGCTCGTAGCCGACGTACTCGAGGCACATCGTCTTGTCGTACGAGTAGATCGGGAAGACCTCGCGCAGGAGAGCTTCGAGGCCCTGGGAGAGGCGCGATCCCGAGGGATCGTCGGCCGCCAGGAAGTCCTCGTAGGCTTTCGTCTGGATCTCGACCAAGCCCGGGAGGGGTTCGATCTCTTCAACGTGGCCAAAGGTCTTGACGGGGACCTCGGGCTCGACAATCCGGCCGGTGTTCTTGTTGGTCATGAAGCGCTCTCCGCCCACGACGAACCCTCAATGGTGGGTTCCGACGCGGGGTTGCGTTCGTTCAACGGTGTCGCCGCTTTCAGGTCCAGGGCTGCGGCTCCCACCGAGGCGACACGCGGGGGCGTGCACGTCGGAAGGAATCCAGGACCGGAGAGTGGCGGACGGGGAGTTCGGTCGATGGAGGGGTGAAGAACGCCGCATTCTTCACCACGTGGCAGACGGACCCCCTTCCTGGGGAGATCCGCGGAAGAGGCCCGAGGCGGGAGCCAAGGGCCTTATGTACGAAACGCCGTGGACCGGGGCCAGTAAAACTGTGCTCCCGGGCCACGCCCGAAGTCCTGAAGCCCCCTCGCAGGGGCGCCAGGGCTGTTCCGGCATGCCGAAACCGAGCTCGTGGGGACGCGAGTCCCCACGGGCCCGGATCAGCGGGCTGCGTACACCTTGGACGATCCGAGGTGGAACGGGGCTCACTCGGAGCTGCTGGCGAGCCGGCAGGAACGAGTTCGTGAGCCCCGGACCCTCAGTCGATCTTGACGGTGGCGCCGGCGCCTTCGAGCTGCGTCTTGAGAGCTTCGGCGTCCTCCTTGGACGCGCCCTCCTTGACGGCCTTCGGAGCGTTGTCGACGAGCTCCTTGGCTTCCTTCAGACCCAGACCGGTGATCGCGCGGACCTCCTTGATGACCTGGATCTTCTTGTCGCCAGCCGCTTCGAGGATCACGTCGAACGCGGTCTTCTCTTCGGCTTCGCCACCACCAGCGCCACCGGGGGCGGCCATGGCAACAGCGGCGGGAGCGGCGGCGCTGACGCCCCACTCTCCCTCGAGGAACTTCACGAGCTTGGAAGCTTGCAGAAGGCTAAGTCCACCGAGCTTGGTGGCAATATCTTGGAGCTCGGGCTCGAGCTCGACGGTGGTGGTCTCTTCGGACATCTCTAGTACTCCTGAATGCAGGGAATCTGCGATTAAGTATGCGTTGGGGGGACGGACGCCAGGACGATGGCGCCCATGTAAGTTGGTTCGTGAGTCGGAGGCGCTTAGCCCTCTTCCCCACCTCCGCTCTCGGCTCCTTCGTCGACGCGTGCCTGGAGCACACGGGCGACGGAGGACGGAACAGCGTGGATCAAGGTGGCCAGGCCGCGGGCCGGGCCGCTGATGACGCCGAGCAACATCGCGTTGACGGTGTCACGATCCGGGAGGTCGGCCAGCGCAGCGGCGTCGGCCGCATCGAGGACCTCGCCCTGCATGAAGCCCGCTTTGAAAGCGACCTTCTTGGTCTTCTTGACATCCTTGTCGGTGAAGACCTTGGCCGCACCGATCACCTGCTCCGCATCGCCGTAGGCGACGGCGGTGTTGCCGGTGAAGCTGTCGGCGGGCAGGTCGATCCCACGATCGCTCAGCACCTTGCGGGCCAGGCGGTTGCGGATCATCTTCAACTTGGCGCCCTTGCCGGCGATTTCGTTGCGGATGTGATCGGTCTGGGGGATGTCGAGACCACCGAAGGTGACGAGGACCATGGCCTCCGCCTCCTTCCAGTCTTCGGTCATCTCGCGGACGACCCATTCATTGACGAGGTTCGGCATCGCTCAGCCTCCGAAATCGATGTAGGCGCCCGGACCCATCGTGGTCGAGACGCTGACGCGACGGATGTAAATGCCCTTGACGGCCGGCGGGCGCATGCCCATCAGGTGGTTCAAGAACGCGTTCAGGTTGGTCAACAGGTCCTCGGTCGAGAACGAGCGCTTGCCCACCGGCGCGTGGACGTTGCCGCCCGCGTCGGTGCGGAACTCGACCTTGCCCGCCTTGAAGTCCGTGACGGCTTGGCCGACGTCGGGCGTGACGGTTCCGGACTTCGGCGAGGGCATCTTGCCCTGGGGTCCGAGGACCTTACCGAGCTTGCCGACGTGCTTCATCATGTCCGGGGACGCGATGACGACGTCGAAGTCCATCCAACCGCCGTTGATCTTCTCGTACAGGTCCTCGGAGCCGACCTCGTCGGCGCCGGCTGCCTTGGCAGCCTCCGCCTTGTCGCCTTCGGCGAACACGACGACGGTGACCTTCTTGCCGAGACCCTTGGGCAACGACACGGCACCACGGACCAGCTGGTCCGACTTGCGCGGGTCGATGCCGAGTCTCACGGCGACCTCGACGGTCTCGTCGAACTTCGGACCGGGCAGGCTCTTGAGAATCTCGAGAGCCTCTTGGGCCGAGTAGATCTGGGTGCCGTCGACGCGTGCCGCGGCTTCGCGATAGCGTTTGCTTCGCTTCGTCATGGTGCTCATCCTTCCACCTCGATCCCGGACGACCGCGCCGTTCCCTCGATGATGAGGCAAGCGTGATCCAAGTCACGGGCGTTCAGGTCGTTCATCTTGATGTTCGCGATCTCCTCGACCTGGGCACGAGTGACCTTGCCGACGATCTGCGTCCCCACTTCGCCCGCGCCCTTGTCGACGCCAGCTGCTTTCTTCAGCAGCACGGCGGCAGGCGGAGACTTGAGGACGAAGTCGAAGCTACGGTCCTTGTAGACCGAGATCTCGACGGGGATGATCATCCCCATCTGGTCCCGGGTCCGGTCGTTGAACTGCTTGACGAATTCGGCGATGTTCGCGCCGTGCGCACCAAGCGCGGGGCCCACGGGCGGAGCAGGGGTTGCCTGCCCAGCGGGACACTGCAGCTTGATTTTCGCGGTGACTTCTTTGGCCATCTTAAACCGCCTCCACTTCCCAATACTTGAGATCGACGGGCGTGGGTCGCCCGAAGATGGTCACGATGACGCGCACGGAGCCTTTCTCCGCGTTGATCTCGTCGACAGCTCCATCGAAGCCGTCGAAGGGACCCGCGTTGATCTTCACCATGTCACCCTTGCTCAAGCCAATCGTGACTTGAGGGCGGGTTTCAGATTCCTGCATGCGTGAAAGAATCGATGTCACTTCGGCCTCGGTGATCGAGGTCGGCTCGCCACGACTTCCGAGGAAGTCGCGCAATCCATCGACGCTGCGCAGTGCATTACGGGCGGTGATCACCCGCGTGTCCTCGGGATCGTCCAGGTCGGCTTGGACCATCAGATACCCGGGGTAGAGCTTTTTCTCGACGGTGCGCTTGCGACCGCCTTTCATGTCGGTGACGAGCTCGTACGGGACGAGCACCTGGGGAATGATCTCCTCAGCGCCAGCCACCTTGAGCCGGTTCTGTGCGTTGTCGCGGATGCGCTTCTCGCGCCCCGATTGACAACGGACGAAATACCATTTGTAGGCCATCTGGAATCCTCTTCTTGGTTCTCGCTTGGGTTCAACCGAGGAGGACACGACCGACCAGACGACCCAGCACCCAGTCGGCGCCGGCCATGAAGGCCATGAGGAAGACGACACAGATGATGACGACCAGCGAACCGTCCATGGCTTCGTCCATGGTCGGCCAGGTGACCTTCTTGAGCTCGTTCTCGGTCTCGATCAGGAGCTCCGCGTTCTTCTCCTTCTGCTGCCAGCTGTTCAAGAGGAACAGGCCGCCAGCCAGAACGAGAGCCGCGATGAGGAAGGCGCCGCTGGGCGTGATCCCGATGATCGGGATCGTCTCCACACCGGAGATGAGGGACTTCCCGAGGCTGGACCAGGTCACGACGAGCGTCGTGTGCAAGGACATGCACCCGTAGAACAACAGCAGAGCGAGCGACCAGAAGGCCGCCATTCTCACCATCCGTCCTTGGTCTTTCTTGTAGGCCATGTTGGGTTCCTCTTGGGCTGGGTCCGGATCTGCTCAGTGGAGCGTCACGCCGGAAGGGAAGTCGAATCTAGAAGCGCGTGGGGTCCCCGCGCAGGTCGCCTGGGAAGGCGCCCGACACGGGAAGAAGACGGCTCAGAGCTTCTTCTCGCGGTGGGCCGTGTGGGCCCGGCAGTAGCTGCAGTACTTCTTCTTCTCGAGCTTGTAGGCCGCCTTCAGACGCTTGTGCGTCGTGTAGTTGCGGTGCCGACAGGTGGTGCACTCGAGGAAGACGTAGCGTTCCTTGGTCTTCATGACATGGATTCCGATTGGGGGTCCGATCCGGGGGGATCGGAGGGCGCCCTGGCGTGAGCGACTCGGAGTGAGTCGGATCGGCCGGAGCGTTGAAGGGTCGGCCCACCCGCGTCGGCGGATGGGCCAGAAAGCATTCGGGAAGCGCGGGAGGACTCCCCCACGCGCTCCCCAGTCGATCACTCGTGGATCTTGGTGACGACGCCGGCGCCGACCGTGCGGCCGCCTTCGCGGATGGCGAAGCGCAGCTGCTCGTCCATGGCGACCGGGGTGCCGAGGGTGATCTCGAGCTTGACGTTGTCGCCAGGCATGCACATCTCGGCGCCGCCGAGCAGGTTGGCGGCTCCCGTCACGTCCGTGGTGCGGAAGTAGAACTGCGGGCGGTAGCCCGAGAAGAACGGCGTGTGACGGCCACCCTCTTCCTTGGACAGGATGTAGACCTCGGCCTCGAACTTGGTGTGCGGCTTCACCGAGCCGGGCACCGCGAGGACCATGCCACGCACGAGGGTCGTCTTGTCGACACCACGCAGGAGGACACCGACGTTCTCGCCGGCGCGACCTTCGTCGAGCGTCTTCTGGAACATCTCGACACCGGTGCAGGTCGTGGTACCGATCTCTTCCTGCATACCGACGAACTCGAGGGCGTCGCCGACCTTGACGATGCCGCGCTCGACGCGACCCGTGCCGACCGTTCCACGACCCTTGATCGAGAACACGTCCTCGACGGGCATCAGGAAGGGCTTGTCCACGTCGCGCTCGGGGAGCGGGATGTGAGCGTCGACCGCGTCCATGAGCTCCTTCACGCAGGCGAAGACGTCATCGTTGATGTCGGTGCCGCTGTTGAGGGCGTTCTCGGCGTTGAGGGCCGAGCCACGGATGATCGGAATGTCGTCGCCCGGGAAGTCGTACTTCGAGAGCAGTTCGCGGATCTCCATCTCGACGAGGTCGAGGAGTTCCGGATCGTCGACCTGGTCGACCTTGTTCATGAAGACCACGAGCGCCGGCACGTTGACCTGGCGGGCGAGCAGGATGTGCTCACGCGTCTGGGGCATCGGGCCGTCCGCGGCGGACACCACGAGGATCGCGCCGTCCATCTGGGCGGCACCCGTGATCATGTTCTTGACGTAGTCGGCGTGACCGGGGCAGTCGACGTGCGCGTAGTGACGAGAGGGGGTCTCGTACTCGACGTGCGCGGTCGAGATCGTGATGCCGCGAGCTTTCTCCTCGGGCGCCTTGTCGATCTCGTCGAATGCCATCTCCTTCGCCAAGCCAATCGACGCCTGGTGGCGGCAAATGACGGAGGTGAGGGTGGTCTTGCCGTGGTCAACGTGCCCAATGGTGCCCACGTTGACGTGATCTTTGGTCCTGTTGAAGACTTCCTTGGCCATCTCGGTCTGTTCCTAGTCGTGGGGCGAAGCCCGATCGCAGTGGGTTGCTTCCCTGACGAGACGACGCCGGGAAGATCGAGGTGGAGCCTGATGCCGGAGAACGTTCTCCGGCGTCGGGGCCCCAACTGTTCGTGAATTTGGTTGTGGTTGGAGCTGCTGTCGGGACTTGAACCCGAGACCTCTTCCTTACCAAGGAAGTGCTCTACCACTGAGCTACAGCAGCAACGAACGCCTCGCCGTGCGTGAGCGGGCGAGACGTCGGTGCGTGGACCGATCTTCGAGCGTCCTGCGCGAGGTCGACTCCCGCCGCATCCCTGCAAGAGAGCAAGGAATGGAGTGGAGGGAGTGGAGCGGGCGAAGGGAATCGAACCCTCGTGTACAGCTTGGAAGGCTGTCGTTCTACCATTGAACTACGCCCGCAAAATGGCCCCGAAGGGCCCGCAAAGTGCGCCGGCAGCGTGCCCAAGGGGGCCGCGCCAACACATGCACGAAGGCGACACGGGTGCCAGGCAGCGTCCCCGCAAGGGACCACCACCGAAGGGTGTGAAAGGCCGAACCTGGTCATGAGACCGCGCCGAAGCAGCAGCCTCCCCCACCAGCGTCCATAGACACAGCAACCGCCAGAAGCCCTAAGGCCTCGGCCATCGTCACTGCGTGTTCGTTGTCGCGCGCTCGCTGTCGTGCGCTCACTGTCGTGCGCTCACTGTCGCGTCCAAGCCAGATGGCTCATCGCGCCCGGCTCACCATGTGTGCTCGCTGCGCTCGCAGCCACGTCACACGAAGTGCCACGCCGCCACACCACATTCACCGTATGACGCATTGGCCAAACGACGCATTGGGTGCGTCTCGTCCGCGTCAGCGGACGAACCGGAGAAGTGAATCCGCCCGGCC
>TARA_R110002096_G_scaffold411789_1_pt1 | contig 15859 bp, 23 predicted proteins | sample TARA_R110002096 | Tara Oceans TARA_R110002096 (sample SAMEA4397295) | marine metagenome | biome: Polar Biome; feature: [DCM] deep chlorophyll maximum layer (ENVO:01000326); material: water (ENVO:00002006), including particulate matter (ENVO:01000060) such as... | depth 35 m | reverse complement strand
GGGAACGTGGGCCGATATGGGTGATCGCGGCGACCTTCGTTTCCGGGAATGTGACCATTTGCACCCGCATCAAATGAACGTCCTGCTGCCTGAGCGTTGCACAATCTGCCGCAACCGGCAGCGGATCGATACCGGATTACGCGGCGCGATGCAGGTCGATGAGATCCTGGAAACTGATCGTCCCAATCTCGTTTTGTTCATCGTCGAGCAATTCATAGAGTACGCCATCGCCGCGAATGCTGAACAGAATGATGACATCCTGATCGCCGCCGCCTTCGCGATGAGGCTCGGTATCCGGGGCACTCGAGGTCATCGAGCCAACGGCACGTACTTCCTTCAGCGAGCCATCCGGCTTGTACAGGCGATGTTCTCCCTGCACGACGAACGTGTTGTTGTGCGCCTTGTGCCGGTGCAACACGATGCGCTCGTTCGCGGCAAACTTGAACAGCACGTCCGCGATGCGACTGTTTTCATCCAGCGCGAGGATCGAATAGTGCAGATGTTCGAAATCGCCGAGTCGGTGCCACGTGATAATACTGTCATCGAATACATGCTCAGACATTCGGGCTTTCTCGATAGGGGTAACGGTTAATGTAGCGGAATCTCTCGCCTGGCGACGAACCCCGCTCATCGGCGCGCGTGCGGAGTCGGGCTGGCCCTGTAACATGCGGAAAGCCCGCCGCTTGCGACGTTCGCCGCGCCGCGTTGTGCCGCGATGCGTGGTCAAGCGCCCGGTCGAACGCCTTGTCAGGCCGGCGCACCGGGATCCCGGCGCTTCCTCGTGTCGGGTCGAACCCAATACCAGCTCGCCGCCACGAGAATCCCGAACACCGTGTAGCAAACGGCGAATACCCACGGCGGCGCCGTGTAATACAGCAGCGATTGCATCCAGTGCGATACATACGTACCGGTATAAACGGCGTCCCCTGCCTTACCCCGAAACCACATCTCGAGCGTCGTGAGCGGACACACGATCGCGAACCACGACTGCACGACGACGACCGCGACCGTACCGAGGTGGATCGCGCGAAACCACGGGTTCCTGACCCAGACCCAGCGACACCATCGACCGAGGAAAATCAACAATAGCCCGACAATGACGAACAGCACGACGAGGAGGTGTGAGAACAGCGTTGCATCGGCCGCGAGTAACCATAAGGTGTTGGCGTTCATGCTGTGGTGCGTAACAATGCGTTCTACTGCCACGAAAATACCCGCACAGCGGCAAAGCGCACGCTCACGGGTTACCGTGGTTCCCGGTTATTTTTCACGTACTTTTTCCCTGACGGCTTTGTCCGAAAGCGGATTGCCCACCCATATCGCCGGATGCTGCGCCCCGGCGCGCACGACTACTTCGGCAAGAATCCGCTGTTCCACGTCGGTCAGCCCGTCTTCGACCATTTCCAGCGGATGGATCACGGCGTTCGGGCGGATAATGCGGGCGGTCGACTCGAGCAGTTCCCTGAAGCATTCCCGCAACAGCGCTTGCGCCGCGCTGAAATGCCCGATCAGCAAGCGCTTGCTCGTGAACGGAACCCTGGCTTTGCGGTGACACGTACGGCCCGATTCGATGTGTTTGACGATGAACTCGTTCGCCCTGACCTGCACGTACAGCGTGTTCGGGTTCAGCCTCTGCAGCAAACCTTGCATCATCGTGACGGCAACCTGGCGTCGCGTCGCGCCGCTCCGCCCGGGGCGGTTCCGGGGCGGTTCGGCCGGCGCCGCATCGGCAACGCGGACGGGAGCGGATTCGGCGCAACTCCGGGATCGGTCGTGACGATCATTTCCCTGTCCAGTAGATAATCGCAGTCAGCAGCAGCACTATAGCAATTGACAGGATCAAGCTCCGAGGTCGCGACTTCCTCGCCGCGGGCTCTGTTACGATATCCATCGTTCGCCTGTAGTCGGCAATTTTTCGCTGCACGAGATCGATCACGTCCGGATCGATGGCGGCGCTGTTGCGCGCGAAGACACTCAGCACGTAATCGACATCGCACGGCATACTTCGGCCGTGAATCGGCGTACCCGGATGTTGCCCGCTCCTGGCCCCGTCATCGAGTTCGCAATGCGTGTAGTGCGACGGCGCCGTCCACACGAGGGACTTCTCGTGGCGCGGTTTATCGTACGTGAGTTCGAATCGATTCGGTTCTCCGGCGGCCGTTGACCACACGAACAGATCCATCTCCGAATTCTGGAACCAGCGACGCTGTTGAGCGGCGCTGGATTTGATTTCACGTAGCATGAACCCGCGTGATCACAACTGCCCTCCTGCTTCCTCTGTACGCAACAGCGCCTGAGCGAACCCGCCGTGGACGGACGAACTTCTCGTCGCCGGCACTTCGCAGCTTCGCCATGAAGTCTTCCGTTCGGCCCGGCTTTATCTCATAGACGAACCTTGCGATGACGGGCATGGCTAATTCCTCGGGGTCATCGGGGGTTTCCACCCCGGAACCGCTTGAGCATGGCAACCGTTACTGCGACCGGAATGTTTTCGGCCGGGCGCAGGTGCTGCAGGATCTGACGTTCCCAACGCGAACCCGTGACGGGGCGCTGCTGAACGGTGAATACTCCGTGACATCGGGCCTGCGCACGCTAACGGGTCGACCGGATCGGTGTGCTTTGCATGACGGTGCTCGCGAACTGAACGCACTGACCGGGCAGTTAACGAGGCGCCACCCGCGCTGCTTCCACCCGCCTCAACCGGCGGCGCCTTCAACGTGGAACAGTTTGTTGTAGATACTCCATTTGTCGTCGGTTTTCAGTAACGACAGCGTGTCCATGAACGTCATGCCTAAATAGTCGTCCCGCACCCGGACCGCCGCGGTATTCCCGGCGATATCGACCGACAGGATGTCCAGCCGCGCCGGCTCTCCCTTCGCCTTTGGCGACGGTTGCTGGCTCGATACGAAACCCGCGAAGTCTTCCACCGTCATCTCGTGCAGCCCATCATCCAGATACCCCGTGATCCGGGCGCTGGGGTGAAACGCGGCGTGGGTTTTTTCCGCACTGGATTCGTACATACAGTCGAAGTACGTCTGGACCGTGGCGCGAATTTGCTCGTCGTCGTTCATGCGAATGCCTCCGGGAATTTGTCGTTCAACCCGCTAATAGTCAGCGTAAACCGTGCGCGGCGCAACGGTCACCGGGCGCGGTACCGTGGCGCCGCGAGCAGCGAAAGGAGCCGGCGGTCACCACAACAGTTGCAACCGTGTGATCCGGCTTCAGTACGGCGAACACTTCGTGTAATTTTTGCGCTTTAACTGTCATTTATCGTTCGACTCGGGAAATTCCGGCCAGGGCCCGGGTGTCTCTCGCCCTGGATTCCACGAGCCTCTCGGGCGGGATCCTGTGCCGGATTAACGGCATCGCTTATGGTCCTTTACCGCGGGGTCCCGGACGAGGGCCCATTTATGCCCGACGGCGTATCACCGCCAGATAAATCATCAGACCGAGTAGCACGAACACGATATTCGTGAAGACAAACCAGCCTGCCGCGCTCTCGAGATAGGACGGATCCTGCGTGATGAAGCTCGCCGGGCTCCAGCCTGTCCTCGCCCCGGTTTTGCTCGGAGTAACGGGCATGACGAGGCCGATGACCAGCGAGACGACTTCGAGCACAACGACTGCGACGATCCAGTCTCGTAGTCCCGTCCAGCGCTTCGGTGATCGCGTTTCCATCCCGATTTTCAGATCATCCGGGATACCGGCATCGCAGGATTGAACCCGCCCGACGTCGTGCCCTGCTGCCCATTGCCGACCTCATGAACCCGCTACCGGTTTTCCGGCGATCCAGCGGGTGCCCACGAACAGGATCGTGCCAACCACGATCGATACGACGCCGCTCCAAACCTGGTATCCCATGTCCATGTCCATGTCCATCCCCATGTCGCTCGGCCCAATGAGGCGGCCCAACGCGATCGCGCCGGTGCCGATGAAATAGATCGACAGAACGCCCAGCCCGGCCGCGAGCAATCCGTCACCCGCTACCGTACCACCTGAATCCGCGGGATGGACCCAGGCCGCGATCGGCCGGCGAAGCATTATGAGCAGCGAGCCCGCCACGACACTCAGAAAAAAGTGCAGCGTGGGCGTCAAAAACGCCCCCGGGCCCGCGCCCGAAACCGGCAGCCCGCCCGCCAACGCGAGGATCGCGAACGTCGCGTAATCCGGAAGTTCCCGCGCCATGAGCCAGATACCACCGGCTGCCAGCAGCGATTCAAGCAACGCCCCCCCATCTCGTGACTCACACTCCATGATGCCTCGCACGCGCGGCTTATCGATGCGGCTGCGTGCGTCAGGCGGCGTACCGCAGTTCGAGCCAGGCCCCCCGCAGTACCCGAGCAGCGGATTGCGTAAACACGATGAGCAATGCGATAGCCATGATCAGGTCCGGCCATGCCGAGTCGAGGAACCAGACACCAATCGACGCGAGGACCACCGCGACACCATCGAAGATATCGTTACGCGAACACTCCCACACCGAAGACATGTTGATATCGAGATGGCGATAGGGTGTCAAAAGCCACAGGCAGAGCAAGTTTGCCGCGAGATTAACCACCGCCGCGATGCTCATCGTTTCGACGATCGGGGTTTCAGGATGCAGTAAATGCCGGAATATCTGGCCGGCAACGATTAACGCCGCGAGGGCAATGAGCGCGCCTTTGAACAGGGCAACCCGTGCTTTTGCAGTAGTGCCCGATCCGACAACAGCGAGACTCAGGCCGTACGTCAGTGCGTCACCCAGATTATCCAGCATGCCCGAGAGCAGGGATGCGGAGCCACTGACAACCGAGCCGACCGCCATCACTACGAAGGCGGCGACATTCACGACGAGCACGATGACCAAAACACGGCGCTGCCGTGCTTCGAGCGCGGCGACGTCGAGGTGGCCGTTGCAACAACTGTCACTCATACAGCGAACCGTATCGCCGCCTGACGTCGTGCCTGGCGGTGCGTTGCAGTACCTTCGTTAACGGAGTCTTCACATCGCTTGCTTTCAGTTTACGAACGACCGCATCCGCAGCCGCGAACTAGAACATAGTATTGCTGTTTTTTGATGATTCCGGAACGACCTGCAGTACATCCCAGTGCTCCACAACCTTACCGTTTCCGTCAAAGCGGAATATGTCGATTCCGGCATATTCCTGATCGCCAGGCCAGTGCTGATGGCAATGCAGCACGACGAGATCGTCTTCGGCTATCGCGCGTTTGAAGACGACGTTCTTGCCCGGGTATTGTTCAGCCATACGTTCAAAATATTCGACGAACGCGTCTTTTCCGTCGGCCACTTCGGGATTATGTTGGGTGTAGGTGTCGCCCGCGTACTGTTCGATCGCTTCCCGAGGCCTGCATTGGTTGAACATCAAATCGTAGAACGCCAGTGCGTTCTCCTTGTTGCTTGCCGGCGATGTGCTCAACTTGTGTACCTCCACGATTGCGGATCGAGCACGATACCCGGTTCAGCAATAGCGAGCCATTCCGCGCGGAACCTCAGTTCGACGACACATCCCGACGAGCTGCCAATGTCGGATCGCAGCACCGGCGCGGGCGCCGGCAAGACGCCGTCAATGGTCCGGTGAGCCACGGCCCGGGTTATCGAGTGCGCCTTCGAATTACGGTCACTTGCCGAATCCGTCCGCCGCGGGCTTTCGCTCGTGTGTCACCGGCTCTCGTCAACCAGGACCACGTCGTCGTCGTGAACGGTGGCCACGACGACTTTCCAGCCCGCCGCTGTTTCCAGCAAGGTGTAGCTTGCGCCAAACGTTTCGAGCAGCTCGTCGTTCCGCCCCAGCCTTCGCCATAACGTGGCTGCCATGGCCAGTTTCGGGCCCAGGAATCTGATATTGCAGAGGTCCAGTGCGGAGCGGGTGAATCCGCTGTCTTTCAATTCCTTGATCATCGGGGCGAAAGCGTTCTTCGTATCCTCCAGCGATTGGGCAACGAAAACCGAGTCATGATGCACGAACGTATGCCGGGGATTGAAGAAGCTGAGCCAGCGGTCTACGTCGAGCTGCGAGAACGACTCGGCGATTCCGTCGATGACGTCCCGGACATCCTGTTCTCGCGACATGGTTCACGCCTCCTGAAGTGGCTAAAGCCAGTGATCGTTACGCTACCAGACGGCAATTACAACACCGTGAACATTGGACGGACCGTCCGGGCGAGCACCGGCGAACGGTTCGACCCACCCGTTATGGTTTCAGCCATTGATACATGATCAGCGCGTCAACATCGCCGCTCGACGGGTGCTTGAACATCCGGGGCAAGCGCCGTGCGACTTCAAAGCCGGACTTCTGCCACAGGCGCACATCACCGCGTGCTTTCGAGCGGCGAGAACAGCCGCACATAGCAACCGCCCGTTGTCGTCGGGCGGCTGCCGCACGACGTCAGGGCGAACCCGCACTGAACGAGCCCGTGCGCAGAAACGTGATGCTGTGCTCGATGACAGTTTCGTCCTGCATAATGAACGGGTGAGATACATTCACCACAACGAAATCCGCCATGCCGTCGACTTTCGTCCTTGCTACAGACACTTTTCCATCATCGGGGTTCGGCAGGAACTGCGACAGGATTGGATTGAACGTCCGGTTTCCGGCGATCACCCCGACGGGATAATTCACCGGGCCCAGGTTCGCGGGAAGGCTGTCCGGGTCCGTGCCCAGCTGTAAGCCGGCAGGTCCGTTAACGAGCGCAAACCCCGGTACGTTCGCGAGCTTATCGACCACTTCGCTGCCCTGGTTCGGTGGGGCGATCATGACAACTCGCCCGAGCTTCCCGATCTCGAAGTTTTCAAGATAATACCGAACGAGTATTCCCCCCATCGAATGGGTAACAAAATGAATCACGTCCGCTTCCACTTGCGCACAGTAGCCCAGGCCTTCGGCGATCGCTTCGGGTGCCAGTTGCTCTATCGTTTTCTCGCGGGACGGGTAATCGACGTTGATTACTTTGTAGTTTTGCGCAGTGAGCGACTGCTCGAGCGCTTCCATTGCGCCTGATGTTCTCGCGAGTCCGTGCAGCAGGACCACACATTCCGGGGCGGCAATAACCGCCGAACTCGCCAGCATGGCGACGATGAAAACGAACGGACGACCCATCAGGCTACCCATCCGCCCTGCCCCAGACCCCTGCGGCGCGGTGTTGCGCGCTCAAGTGAGGGCGGACACAGTGTTCGGCTGTCACGTCAGGGCGTTCCAGGTTCATCGGCCAAAGGACCTTCTTCATAGGCCACGATCCCTTCGGGCAAAATTTCCCACGGCGCTTTCGACCCTACATAGATGTGCATGCCAATCGAAATACCGGGGTCACCCTCCACGCAACCCAGGGTAACGCCATGCACCCGGCCTTCGACGGTACCGCAAAGTGTAGACCCGCAGATGCTGCAGAACTTCAGCCCGCCGCCGTTGCCGCCTTCATAGCTCGTGAGCTTTTCTTCGCCACAGACCCACTCAAACGTACCCGGTTCGACTTCCGCATAAGCGGACGCCTGCGCACTGAATGCTTTGCGGCACATCGAACAATGGCAGGACCGCGGGTTGTGGAGCGCGCCTCGCACGACGTAGGCGATCGCCCCGCAGAAACACGATCCTCGAATTTGCATGATGGTTCCTTATTCTTCAGCCGAATGGCAGCGCTTCATCAGGCGGATGACTGCCCACTCTTCTCGCCACTCGAACGACGCCTGAAGTCCCGATGCTTGCATAAACGCTTATCTTCGCACGACCATTCGTCCGGTTTAAGCTCACATCCGAAATACAGCGCGAGGGACGGTTTTCTGCTTTTGAGTTGCGTCACCGATCCCGATTGCGCGCACGGGGTCGGCGCGTAATGCGATAACGCATTCGGGAACCTGGCTTTGAGACAAGCGGTCATGGATCCGGGTTGATCCCGTTGTCAGGCAGGCTCTTCCGCGATACCGGGCGCACAGGATACGCAGTCCTTAACGGGTCGGATTGATTCGTTGATCAGGGCGCGATATCTTTACTTGCGGCGGCCAACCCCTCGCTCACTTCGCAACCGTAACGCCGTTTCTTGCGAGTATTTCCAATGCCATGCCAATATCGGGGTTCGCCGGATCGATCCCGGCGTCCACTTGCGTAAACAGTTCGGCGGCCAGGCTTTCCCGGCTCGTCAACTCCAGCATCGATCCGCCTCCGGCGCCATACGTGAATGCATGGATCGTATGGCGTGGTACGTGGACCAGGGTGCCCGGTGAGCATAAATGCGTTTCATCCCCGCACTGAAACGAGATTTCGCCCGACAAGACGAAAAACGCCTCGTCCCACCCATGGCTGTGTGGTGGCGGGCCGCTGCCTTCTTCGCCCTGCTGATGCGTGATCCCGTAGCCGCCTGTCTGTGATGCCGCCGCGAGTACGGTGACGTCGGTGCCAAAGACAGTGAGCGATGGCGGTCGGTTATCCGGCGTTGTCACGATGTGTTTATTCATGGCGCTAACTTCAAACCCGGTCGGAATAATGTGGAAGCCCTGTGCGGCCTGACCCTGAGACGATACGCCCGTTACGGGGTGCTTTGGAAGACAAAAAGCATCCGCATACGAAAAGAAGCGCTGTCACGGGCCGGATTAATCCCGTTGTCAGGCGACATGCGTAACGTCCCTGGTCGTGAACAGAAACACCGGCAGGTAGCGCCCAGGAATGCTGTCGGATTGTCGACGCCCGATTTCGCGCCCCCCGCAAGCCCGGTAGAACGCAGCCGCGTTTGGATCGCTTTGTACCACGAGAGCCGATCCGCCTCGATTGAACGCCTCTTGCAGGGCGTTTTGCAGTAATAACCGCCCGATACCCGTGCCGATCAATGATGGCTCGACGAAGAGCGCTTCGAGTTCACAGCTTTCGCCGTCTGTTTGCGTTACGCCGTAGAACCCGGTGACGACACCGTCTGTCTCCGCAACGACATAATGCGCAGTCTCATTTTCCAGATCTTCGGGGGTGACGGTCAGCTCACCGCGACACCTGTCGAGGAACGACGCCGGGTAACCCCAGTGTCCTTTCGATCGCAGCGCGAGTGCTGTCAATACGTCCGCGTCGCGCTTGACAGCATTACGAAAGCGCATTCGTGGCCTCCTGTCGCGCAACGTCGCGCTCGCTTGCGTCGTCACAGCATGCGCTGGAGATGTGGAAGTCCGTACACATCCTCGCTGCGCGCTAACGGGTTCGCTGCAACACTTTGCTCGATGGTTCGGTCAATACGGCTCCCCGTTTTTATGCGTCAGCAGCCACTTGCCGCCCTCGCCCTGCTTTGCCTGAAGATCATCTTCCGGAAATACCGCCGCGTCGCCGATGCTGCGATCGCCGATCTCGAGGTAGCTCGCGGGCTCCGTGCTGCGGTTGACTATTTGATGCCCGATGCCATCGCCGGCTTTGAAGCCGACGCAATCACCCTGTTTTAGCGGATACTCGTCATCGCCCAAGCGGGCCGTGAGTTCCCCGGCGATAACGTAAATGAACTCATCCTGTTTTGAATGATGATGCATCAGCGCGGATGCGGCCCCGGGCGCAAGCGTTGTCAGGTTTACGCCGAAGTTCTGAAGCTCGAAGTGATCGCCCAGCTTGCGCTTCGTTCGTCCTTCGACGATGTGTGCGAACGCCGGCGGATAGATCGTTTTCCCCCTGGCGGCTTGAACGGACCCTGACGGTATCGGCTTTCTTGCCATATGATCTCCAACCCGGATAACGCGTGGCGCGCCTGCCCGTTACAGTGCGTTTTTGCGCTGCGCGAATCCACGCACATCGCGCACGCGCTCCGTCGCGTGGCCAGTTGTTCCGGTTGTTCGTTGATGTTCCCGTGGTTGAACCTGGCGCGACATTATGGCGTGGCTTTGACCGGCGGGTTAGCGCCGTCCAGTCGTTTCAATTCAAAGACGGGATGGAGCCTCGCGACATTGGCATATTCATCGTCGGAGCTTGCCGGGTCAACCGTAAAATAGCGCTGCACTGTTTTCGTATAGCGTGCGAGGTATTCGCGCAGGATTGGCACCCGATCAGCGATTGGCACTTCTTCAGCGGAATACACTGCATCGTCGGAGCCACGCGTAAGCTGCAACTCGCGGTTCGCCCGAACGTTCTTGACCCACCCGGTTTTGCCCCTGGGCGCCACCAGGTATTCCCTGCCGTCGATGCGCAGCAAATTAACCGGCGTGCGGTAGTGCCGGCCGGAATTTCTTCCACGAACCGTTAACCGGTAGTTATGTTCGAGGCCGATTCCGAGTCCGGCCAGCACCCCGAATACCCGGTTGAATAATCGCTCGACCACCGAGGGCTGCAAAAACGCTTCGTCGCGAGGCATCGGTTTTATCCTTTTAATGTCGTGCGAAGGCAGCCAGTACAGCACGCTTTGCCGTCCCGGCAATGCGCTTTCGAGACGTGAACGTAATTGCACGCCGCGAAAACGCGTTGTAACGGCGCAAGTTGTTCTCCTGGTTAAGCGGCGTATTCGATTGAATACGATACCCATAGACCGACGACCGGGAACGGAATAGCCAGACCAGCGGAATGCCGAACAGCAACGCCGACGCAGGCAATGGGACAGGTGTTGGCACGATGGTGTCGATGCGGCCGAAAATATTAACACCCGACCCGGGGCCCGTTCCCAGCGTGTCTATCGCCAGGCCTCCGTCTGCCAGGTTTTCCAGGAAATCGAACGGTCCGGGAATCCTGAATTCGTCCCAGACACCCAAGCCGTCGTAACTGAACAACACTTGATAACGCGTTACCGTTGTCCCCCATAAAGGTATTTCTCCTGCATTGTTGCTCGTTGCAACATAATCGGAACTAAACCCTGATGGCCAAATTTGCGGGTGCGGAGGATCAACTTCGTTCTCGGCTATCAACAGCCCAGGGACATCGTCCACATTCAAAGATTCGCCACCGAGACTAAGCGTCAAGTTTCTGAGCTCGTAACTTCGACCGTTTCCGCTGGCAAACGCATTCCCGAGCTGTTCGGTCTCTACGGTCCAGGATCCATGGAACGCATCGCCAACCTGAATCGTCGTTCCGTCGGGAACCTGCGTTAGCTGACCGGCAAAATCATAACGATACAGTGCCGCCATGGAATCACCGCCTGGTATTCCGCACAGAACGCCGAGTAATGCGACAGCGCTGAATCCCATTGTTGCATCGGGTTTGCCGACGATAAATTGTTTCCGACGCATTCGACTATCCTCAAAGGGTTCGATCATCCGCCTGACGTTGCGGTAACCGTACCGTTACGGCGCGCCGTAATGGCTTTACTGCGGCACTTTGTCAGGTGTGATCGTCATATATTCTCGCCGCATATCTTGTGCCTGAATACAGGCATCCGCCGATTACAATCAGCACGACGTACACAAAGTAGCTCATGTCTACATGATTACCGCTCAAGAACCCCACATAAGCGCCTGAGCAACACAAATAGAGCACGAACTGGAACGGAGCATTCCGGGATCGCGCTATCCGTCGACTCACGTAGCCGCCGACGAGGGCGGCCAATACCGCTCCGAGCGTTAACGCGACAAATACCGGCGAGACGAGCTCATTTGTCTGGTTCAGAGCGTCGAACTCTTCGTCACCTACACCGCGTGCGGCGAACCACATCCCTGCGAGTCCGGAATACCAGAACAAGCCCATCAGCATGATAACGAAATAGGCAAGGAATCCAGCGATTGCGCCAATTAGCTTGCGGCCCATCTGCATCCTTTTCCGAGTCTGTAAACCACGGGGTTGCGCGACTGTTCCGAACACGACCAATGTTGCGCTACGGCGCCTGTTGTCGCGCGCTTTCGAAGACTGCGAATATCTGCGTTGTGGAAACGCGCGCGGGAACGGTTCGGCTGACAACAATGTCTTTGTTATGCCTCATCATTGCAAACGAGCGACCATTTCAATTTCCAGTTGCAGGTTCGGGCCAGCTAAAGCTGCAACGCCCACACCCGTCAGACTTGGCTCCGTACCGTCGAATAATGTGTGGAGATAGGGCATGACGATCTGTAAACGTTCCGGCGACAAATCGACAACGTAAACTCTTACCATAACCAAATCTTCAGCCGATGCACCGACAGCCCCAAGGGCTGCCTTCGCGTTTTGTATAACGAGCTCCGCTTGTTCAGCGAGGTCATCAGGCGCAGGCTCACCGCTCGTGCGCGAAGCAACCTGCCCTGAAATAAAGGCAAGCCTGCCTGGCTCTACGGTCGTAATCTGGGAGTACCCAAGCGTGGAAGCATCGGGCAGTGTCGGTGGGTTGATACGGGTAAGTGAAAGTGACAAACCAGTGCCTCCTTGAAGAGGGAGTTGTTTTTTCGGCGAGAACGAATTAATTACCGGCACTTCGGTCCGGGTCAGCAGTTTCCAGGCGGATTAGGCGCTTCGGCCTTTCTTGTGTTTACGCTTCGCGTTAACAAAAATAGTTGCTGAAGCACAGAAAAAGGTAATGAGCGGCGGCGGTATCGGCACCCGGCTAACCTGAACTGTGATTGCGTAATCTAACCGAACCAGATCCGGATCGAATGTCGGCGGATTATTCGGATCCGGGAACCGGAAGTTGTCGTACAGGATGTAGTCCCCGGGCTCTATTAATACCGTTTCTATAGGGTTCTCAGGCCCGTTCGGCAAACCTGGATGCATCGGCGTAGAAAGCGTGAAGTGCTCGGCGATTGTTATTCCGGAAACAGAAGGGGGATCGATTGCGTCCAGTAACCATATCCAGGCAATTGGATCGTCGGTTGTATTTCCAACGATGGATTCTTCAAACGTAATACGAAATATTTCGTTCTCGCCGACGTTAAACTGAAAACCGTCAGATGGATCAGGGCTGTTGAATCTCCATGGCGTTGTTCCAACGACTGTTCCGCCTGACTGCCCGAAATCGATCTCCGTGTATGTTGTGATTCCGCCCGGGTTTATGCCGGGGAGATCTCCGTCAATGGATTCATCGTACAAAACATCTGCGGCGCTGAAGAAAGGGAACAATAACAATCCCAACGCCATGACTTTAGTTTTCATCTCTGGCTTCCCGCTGAATCCCAATTGCGTCTTCCGCCTGCCGTCGCGATAAGCGACGACGGCCCGTGTAATCCAGTCAAACTCGCCGCCCCGAACTGCGTTCGCGAAATTCACGTGACGTTGCGCTCAGCTGCCCATAAAAGCGCGTGATGGAAGAGTGAAAATATCTGCACTTTGGAAACGCGCGCCGTTTCGGGTCAGCTGCAGCGCGTGGTGAGACGGTGCGGCCGCGGGGAAGTCTCGTCTTCCGGTGAATAGCGCATCATGTTCAAGCACTAGAACCTGTATGCGGTTGCGGTGAGCCTCGCAACGATTGCCCCTGCTTCATCGGATATGTCAACTTGATAATTCGCCAATTTTCGCGATGCGGACACTTCGAATGCTCGCGCGTGTAGCCGCCCTTCCTCAGGCTTGGCCAGGTATCGGATGTCGGCCTGGACACCGATCGCCGAAACTTCGGAGTTACACGCGGCTGCAAAGGTAATGTCAGCGAGTGAAAATATCACCGCGCCATGAACGGAGCCGTGGCCGTTATAGTGGTCAGGTGTGATGACCATCGTCGCGCGAGCCTCGCCATCGCCGACGTGCTCGATTTCGATACCCAGCAGGCTCGCGAAAGTATCGCTGTTCAGAAAATTATTTTTGCGTTCGCTATCGGTCACGGATGATGTCCTGAGTTAACAAGTGAATTCGGTTACCCGACAACGCTCGGGCTCGGGGGCGCTTGACCCGCCTGGTTCGGCCGCAGGCCGGCACCTGATGTGCCATTACGTACCCGCAGCAGGAGCAATGATTATTTCAGAGTTTCTGCAAGCCAGCCCGTCGTTTATCGTGAGGGTTGTGGCGGCGAGGGCAGCGCGGCGCGCAATGCGTCTTCGGTTACGCCAAGTTTTGCGGCCGCCGCGGCAAAATCGGGGCGCTGCGCGGCGCCGCCGAGGGCGTCCATCAGTTGTTCGGCGGTGACACCAAGCGTGCGCGCTGCCTGCTCGAATCCCGGTGGCATGCCATCACCTGGCCCTTGCCCGGGAATTCCCGGCGCACCAATCCCGGCTGAGGCTGTGGTCGAAAAGTTGTCCTCGGCAACCACACCGGAAAGACAGGGCGGCAGGTTCGGGAAATCGGTCGAGGCGTGGTAGTGATAGGTTTCACCCAACGCAGTTTCACCCGCGTGCCCGTGGCATTGGTCCAGATCCTCGGGTTTGGAGCCATCCGCCTCACGACTACCAAACATCGGGAAGCCATCGAAAGCAAAGCCGAATGCCGCCGTCGCATCCTGGACCAGCGCGCAGTCGGCCTTGACCCCTTCGGTTTCCAGCGCGGTGGCCATGTCCGTTGCGGTCGCGTGCCAGTGATACCAGCCCCCGGGATCGACATGGCCGCCGCAGACATCGAGTGCTGGCAGGTGTCCGGTGTCAAGAACCGAAGGCGCATCCGCAAAAATCGGCACACCGTCCAGCGCTACGCCGACCTTGGCCACCGTCCCCAGCGAGGCAGGCGCATCGGCCATAACCGGCTCGATCGGCAAGCGCATCGTGATCGTGACGCTTTGATCAGGCGTGGCCATGAGGCAGGCATGATCTGCCTCGGGACGCTGGCCAGATCCCGGATCGGCGATCACGATGTTCCCGTCCTCGTCATGGAATCGATAGCCCTGTTCGGCCAGCATCTCGAAGAAAGTCCGATTGAGGCGATAGAGCCCGGCCTGGTCGCCATCCCAATCCCAAATGCCTCCGGTTTCGTCGATGTTTGCAGGGCAAAACGGACCCACGTCCAGGCCCTCGGGCTGATAAGCAACGATGAACTCGTAGCACTGCGCCGTGGCTCCGTCCACCAGGCTGCAATCGACAATGGCCGGTTTCTGGACAAACGCTGTCCGCGCAAACCGCTCCGGATCCGGGTGTGCGTCGGCCAACATGGGCATCGCGACCATGCTCAGGATGGGAATGCAGCTTAGTGAGCCTGATGGCGTCGTGGGCATGAGCAAGATCCTTGAATGTGAGCGTAGCATGATGCCAAAGCGTTCCCCGAGTCGCCTGACGTTGCGCTCAGCTGAACATTACAGCGCCCGGTCTGGTGGAACTTATGCGATGTCATATTTGGCAAATACCCGCGGCCAATGAGTTCGCAAGAGAAACCGCTGGTTTCGCTGTTTCGAGCCGTTAAACGCCACCATTTTCATCCAGCGCGCGCCGGGAAACCGGCTTTCTGCTCAGGCGGCCACAACAGGGTGAACGTATTTCCATGCCTCATTCCCGCCAGATGCCATTGTAATACTCGATGTCTTCGAGAAGAAGACAACGAAAATACTGGAACAAGTCATCGATGTCTGTCCGCGCAGAGCAGAAAGCGATGACAATGAAACGAGCTAAGAGAAACAGGCTTGAGGCCGCCGGATGGACGATCGGTGAAGCGTACGAATGACAAAGAATCCTGACACGAACGCTGGGTATAGAACGAAAAAGGGGAAAAAGATCGGAAGCATCCCGTCATTTTCCGGGTCATGAGAATGTTGACCGCGCCCCTTAATCCGAGCCACGTTGGATTAAGGGGAGACGGTCAAGGGCAGTGCCGCGAACCGCGGCGCCGCACCCGGCAACGGCAACGTGATCGAAGCCCGGCCGCGGAACGAGTCCCGCGCGGCTTCAGGCACTTCGGCCGGGTAAGTAATGCTCGTGCTGTACCGTGATCAGCCTGTTCGGCGGCGGTGTCGGCGTTGGTCTCGGGCGAGCGCTTGAAGCGCCGCGATCAGTTGCGTGATCGCCGGGCACCGAGCAGGATCGACACACCGATAGTGAGCAACGCCAGCGGAGCGGGCAACGGGGGGGTGTAACAAATTCTGTGTTTTGAGCCATCATTCCCACAGG
>TARA_R110002096_G_scaffold109056_8_pt1 | contig 15879 bp, 14 predicted proteins | sample TARA_R110002096 | Tara Oceans TARA_R110002096 (sample SAMEA4397295) | marine metagenome | biome: Polar Biome; feature: [DCM] deep chlorophyll maximum layer (ENVO:01000326); material: water (ENVO:00002006), including particulate matter (ENVO:01000060) such as... | depth 35 m | reverse complement strand
ACTCACACTGTATTGGCTGGAACCATTGCAGTCGCTGAGAAAAATGATTTAAGTATAAAATTGTTGGAAGAATTGATTGATTTAGATACCATAGATGATGTTAAAAAGTCAGCTTATTCTTATCCTTGTAAAAAAAAAAGTGATGATACAAAAAATCAAGGAAGCTACTGAATACATTCAATCACAAGGGGTTACTGAGCCTGTTATTGGAATTGTTTTAGGCACAGGTTTGGGAAACTTGGCAACTAAAATAGAATCTGAGCGAGAAATTGAATATTCTAAAATTCCACATTTCCCAGTTTCAACTGTAGAGTCGCACAGCGGGAAATTAATCTATGGAAATTTGAATGGTAAAAAAGTACTCGCCATGCAAGGAAGGTTCCATTATTATGAAGGGTATTCAGGTGCTGAAATCACTTTCCCAATTAGGGTGATGAAGCAATTGGGAATTCAAAAACTACTCATTTCAAATGCTGCAGGAGCCTTAAATCCTAAGTTCAAGAAAGGTACACTGATGCTAATAAATGATCATATTAACATGATTCCTGACAATCCGCTTAGAGGTAAAAATTTGGATGAGCAAGGGCCAAGATTTCCCGATATGAGCAAGCCTTACAATGAGGAAATGAATCAATTGCTAAGAGAAATTGCTCTGGAACAGGAAATTACTTTGCATGAGGGAGTTTATACACCAGTAGCTGGGCCTAACTTAGAAACTCGTGCGGAATACAGGTATCTTCGAATAATTGGTTCTGATGCTGTTGGAATGTCAACTGCACCTGAAGTGATTGTAGCGAACCACATTGGGTTACCTTGTGTTGCAATTTCAGTTTTAACAGATGAATGCGATCCAGATAATTTAGCGCCTGTTTCCTTAGAAGAGATTTTGGAAATTGCAGGAAGGGCAGAAAAAGACTTGACAAGTCTATATGTTTCCTTAATTGGGAAAATCTAAATCAGCTTAATTCAAACTTGTCCCCGTCCATTCCAACTGGAAATTTTTTTCGAAATTCTTCTAAGGTTTTTAAATCTAAACGAATAGTTTGAATTTCTTCCTGATGGTCGGCTGCAGTCCATAGTTCTTCTCCCTTGGCGTTTAACACCATGCTTCCTCCGCTATAAGGCACCTCATTTCCATCAGTGCCAATTCGATTGAGTCCTGCTACAAAAACTTGATTTTCAATTGCTCGAGCGTAGAGTAACTTCTTCCAGGCATCAACTCTTGGCTGTGGCCAATTGGCTATGTAAATCAATAAATCGTATTCCGGTTCAACAAATGTTTTACGATCTGTTTGATTGCGATTGCGACTCCACACAGGGAAACGCAAATCATAACAAATTAATGGGCAAATTTTCCATCCTTTGAGTTCGATAATTGTTCTTTTTTCCCCACCTGAGAAATAATCATTTTCGCCAGCCATTCTGAATAAATGACGTTTATCGTAATGCACTAAATTTCCATTTGGAGGCATCCATATCAAGCGATTGAAATAGTTATCTCCCTCTTTAATAATTAAACTTCCACAGACAACTGCTTGCTTTTTTTCTGCCATTTTTTGCATCCATTCAATGGTTTCGCCATTCATTGACTCACTGACTTCAGTAATGTTCATACTGAAACCAGTGCTAAACATTTCAGGGAGCAGAATCAAATCCGTTTCAGGAAGACTCGCGATTTTTGATTCAAAATGTGTTCTATTTTTTGAAGCATTTTCCCAAAAAAGAGTGGTTTGAATAAGGCTAATTTTTAATTGGCTCATCATTCAAATGTAAGTGAAAAACGCTATTATTTAAAGTTTGTTGAGAATTTCTGCTGCTCGCTCTAAGGTATCATTTTCTTTGGCAAAGCAAAAACGAAGTACCGAATCGTCGACAGGGCGATTGTAAAAAACGGAAATAGGAATGGAAGCTACTTTATGTTCTTTTGTTAATCGAACTGCAAAATCTGTATCCTTCTCCTTTGAAATTTTTTCAAATCCCAACAACTGAAAATAACTTCCTGCTGTATGCATGAGTTTAAATCTGCTGTTTTTTAATAAGTTGGTAAAGAAATCCCTTTTTTCTTGATAAAATGATTTGAGTTGGAGGTATTCATCCACTTCATCTAGAAATGATGCATAAGCATGCTGAGTTGGTGTATGAACCGAAAAAACGTTGTATTGATGTGTTTTTCTAAACTCTTTCATTAACGCAGCGGGCGCTAGGCAATAGCCGACCTTCCAACCTGTGGTATGATAAGTTTTTCCAAAAGAGGAGACGATGAAACTTCTAGAAGCAAGGTTTGGAAATCGAGCTACACTTTGGTGCTCATACCCATCAAAAATAATGTGCTCATAAACTTCATCGCTGAGAACTAAAATATCAGAATTGTCTAACATCTTTTCCAACTGCTGTAGGTCTTGACCATTTAAAATGCTGCCTGTTGGATTGTGAGGACTGTTGATGATAATCATCTTCGTCTTTTGATTGATTACCTTCCTCACTTCCTGCCAATTAATTCGATAATCAGGTGCTTTTAACTGAACATACACAGGCTTGGCTCCAATTAATTCAATAGCTGGCTCGTAACAATCATAAGCAGGAGTGAAAACAACCACTTCATCTCCTTCGTTAACTGTTGCTGCAATGGCAGTAAAAATAGCTTGGGTGGCTCCTGCTGTAATGGTGATTTCAGTTTCTGGATGATAAACTCCAGTATACAAAGCCTCCGTTTTTTCTGCAATCTTTTCTCTCAACGACATTAACCCAGCCATTGGAGCATATTGATTGTGACCATTTCTCATGGCTTGGTTTACCAATTCAATCAATTTTGTAGAACACTCAAAATCAGGGAAACCTTGAGAAAGATTAATTGCATTTTCAGCATTCGCCAATGCAGACATTTTACTAAAAATAGTGTCACCTACTTTTGGTAATTTGGAATGGATAGAAATACTTGTCTTTCTTTTAGTTGAAAGCGACATAAATCAATTGAATTGATGAAAGTCTACTTAGTTAGACTTGCAGAAAGAAACTCTCGATTCATTCTGGCAATATTTTCTAAGGAAATTCCTTTTGGGCATTCTACTTCACAAGCTCCTGTATTGGAGCATGGGCCAAATCCTTCTTTTTCAGCTTGCTTCACCATGTTTAATACACGTTCTTTTGCCTCAACTTGACCTTGAGGTAATAAAGCATATTGAGAAATTTTAGCTGAAACAAATAGAGAAGCTGAGGCATTTTTGCAAGCTGCTACGCATGCTCCACAACCGATACAAGTTGCAGAATAAAAAGCTTCATCTGCACTGTGTTTATCGATTGGAATAGCATTAGCATCTTGTGTATTTCCTGAAGTATTTACTGAAATATATCCACCAGCTTGCTGAATTCTGTCAAAAGCACTGCGATCGACAACTAAATCTTTTATAATTGGAAAAGCTGCTGCTCTCCAAGGCTCTACATAAATTGTTTCTCCATCTTTAAAAGAACGCATGTGCAATTGGCAAGTAGTAATTCTTTTTCCTGGGCCGTGAGGCTCACCGTTGATGTATAAAGAACAAGATCCACAAATACCTTCGCGACAATCGTGGTCAAATTCTACCGGAGAGTCATCTTTTTGAACTAATTCATCGTTTAGAATGTCCAACATTTCCAAAAATGAGCTGTCAGGAGAGATATCTTTTAATTGATAAGTCTCTAGTTTTCCTTTAGCTTGAGCGTTTTTTTGACGCCAAACTTTTAATGTTAAGTCTAATCCTTTTCCTGTTGACATAGTTTCTTATTTATAGGAACGTGTTTTTAATTCAACATTCTCAAAATTCAATGTTTCTTTGTGTAAAATCGCTTCAGAAGGTTTTCCAGTGTATTGCCATGCAGCAACGTAGGCAAATTCTGCATCTCTTCTCAAAGCCTCACCTTCTTCGGTTTTGTATTCTTCTCTAAAATGACCACCACAAGACTCTTCTCTCTCAAGTGCATCTCTGGCAAATAATTCTCCGAGTTCTAAGAAATCGGCTACTCTTCCAGCTTTTTCCAATTCCTTGTTCAATTCATTGGCATCGCCAGTTACCTTAACCTCTTTGTAGAATTCTTCTCGTAGAACTGCAATTTCTTCGATAGCAGCTTTTAAACCTTCTGTAGTTCTAGACATCCCTACTTTGTTCCACATAATTAAACCTAACTTTTTGTGGAAATAATCTACTGTTTTTGTTCCTTTATTTTGAAGTAAACGATTGATTTCATCGGTAACTTTCTTTTCAGCAGCTTCAAATTCAGGAGAATCTGTTGGTATTTTTCCTGTTCGGATATCATCAGCTAAATAATCTCCAATTGTATAAGGCAATACAAAATAACCATCGGCTAAACCTTGCATCAATGCAGAAGCACCTAATCTATTCGCTCCATGATCAGAGAAGTTGGCTTCACCAATAGCGTACAATCCAGGAATGGTTGTCATTAAGTTGTAATCAACCCAAATTCCACCCATGGTATAATGCACGGCTGGATATATTTTCATTGGTGTTTCGTATGGATTCTCAGCAGTAATTTGTTGGTACATTTCAAACAAATTACCGTACTTTGATTCAATTACCTTTTTTCCTAGATTTTTGATTTCCTCAATCGAAGGATTTGTAAGACCTTTAACATGAGCTTCTTCTTTTCCATATCGCAAAATAGCAGAAGCAAAATCTAAAAATACGCCTTCATTGGTATCATTTGCAACAACGCCATAACCTGCATCACAACGCTCTTTTGCCGCTCTTGAAGCAACATCTCTAGGCACCAAGTTACCAAAAGATGGATACCTTCTTTCCAAATAATAATCTCTGTCTTCTTCTTTAATACTTACTGCTTTTAACTTTCCTTCTCGGATTGCTTTTGCATCTTCTAATTTTGCAGGAACCCAAATTCTTCCATCATTTCTCAATGATTCTGACATTAAAGTCAATTTTGATTGCTGTGTTCCATGAACTGGAATACAGGTTGGGTGAATTTGCGTGTAACAAGGATTGGCAAAATAAGCACCTTTTTTATGGGCTTTCCAAGCAGCAGTTACATTCGATCCCATTGCATTGGTTGAAAGGAAAAATACATTTCCATATCCTCCAGTTGCTAAAACTACAGCATGAGCAGAATGTCTTTCGATTTCTCCACTCACTAAGTCTCTAGCAATAATTCCTCTTGCTTTTCCGTCAACAACTACTACATCGAGCATTTCGTGACGATTGTACATTTTAATTTTTCCTTTTGCAATTTGTCGGTTCATTGCAGAATATGCGCCCAACAACAATTGCTGACCAGTTTGTCCTTTTGCGTAAAAAGTTCTTGAAACTAAAACTCCACCAAAAGAACGGTTGTCTAATAAACCACCATAATCTCTTGCAAATGGAACGCCTTGAGCAACACACTGGTCAATAATGTTGGTCGAAACTTCAGCTAAGCGATAAACATTCGCTTCTCTTGAACGGTAGTCACCACCTTTTACAGTATCATAAAATAAGCGGAAAGTAGAATCTCCATCACCTTGGTAGTTTTTTGCTGCATTGATTCCACCTTGAGCAGCTATGGAGTGTGCTCTTCGTGGAGAATCTTGAAAACAAAATGCTTTTACGTTATAGCCTAATTCTGCTAAAGTTGCAGCAGCAGAGCCACCAGCCAAACCAGTGCCAACAACAATCACATCAATGTTTCGCTTGTTAGCAGGGTTAACAAGGTTGATTTTATTTTTATAATTCGACCACTTATCTTTAAGTGGGCCTTCAGGTATTCTAGAATCTAAACTCATGCGCTTCAGTATTTGTGAAGATTATTGTGCCATTAAAAAAAGATAAACTGGGATAACAGCAAATAATGCCGGAATAATAATGGCAAAGGCATATCCCGATTTTACCACTAATGGTGAATATTTTTTGTTTCTCAAGCCTAAAGATTGGAAACTGCTTTGAAATCCGTGAAACAAGTGGAAAGCAATTGCAATCATTCCCAATACATAAAATGCAACAAGAAGTGGGTTTTTGAAACCATCAATGACTACAGTGTGTAAATCGCCCATTGCAGCTCCCATAATTTCACCATTGAAAACAACGTTGCCATTTTCAACATTTCCTCCTGTCACAATAGTGCCGTCTTGCAAAAGTGGCTCTCCAGTTTCACTCGACATGAAGGGTACTTCTCCAAATTTGTATTCGTACCAAAAGTTTTGCATGTGAACCACGATGTAAACAAAAATAACTGTTCCTAAAATTCCCATGTTGCGAGATGACCAAATTGAATTTGCTGAAGGCTTGCTGTATTCATAGCCTTTTGGTCTTGCTTTTCTATTGGCAATAGAGATAATAATACCGTCAATTGCGTGAAATAAAATGCTGATGTACGTCACATACGATAAAATCTTTACAGCAGGATTTGTTGACATAAAAACAGCATACTCGTTAAATTGAAGCTGTCCTTCATAGCCTCCTAAAAAAAGTTGAAGGTTGCCGGCTAAGTGTCCAAGCAAGAAAAGACAAAGAAAAAGCCCTGTAAAGGCCATCCAGTATTTTTTTACTAAATGTGATTTTAATAATCCTTTTGACTCGCTCATAGGGTTAAAATTTTAGCGTTTTTTGAAGTTCAAAATTAGTCCTAGAAATATTCTTAAACAACAAGCTCAATTGGCTAGAAACTATTTAGAAGCATTCTTAATAAGTGTGGTTATGCTTTTATTTCATAAACCAATAAAACTGATTTTAGTTTTTTAATGAATGAATTTAACGCGATTTTGAGAGAGAAGTTTCTACTTCGTACATTTGCTTCAAACCTATGATTTTATGAAATATTTACCCATTGATTACAATTTATTTATCAAAAACAGAGCAAAGTTTAGTGCCGAAATGAAGCCAAAAGCCTTGGCTGTTTTTTGTTCGAACGATATTATGCCAACCAATGCTGATGGTACAATGCAATTCAGACAAAACAATGATTTGCTTTACCTTAGTGGTGTTGATCAAGAAGAATCGATTTTATTATTATTCCCAGATTCTCCTCAAGCAAAGCACAGAGAAGTTTTATTTTTAAAAGAAACCAACGATGAAATTGCCATTTGGGAAGGGGAAAAATTGACCAAAGAAGCTGCTGAAAAAGCTTCGGGAATAAAGACCGTTTATTGGTTGAAAGAGTTTGAAAAGGTATTTAATGCCATTGTTTACGAGGCGGATAGCATTTATTTGAATGACAATGAACATTTGAGAGCGGATACAACTGTTGAAACAAGAACAGATCGATTTAACGAATGGTGCAAAGAAAAATATCCGATTCACGAATACAAAAGGGCTGCACCAATCATGCACAACTTAAGAGCTGTGAAAGAGCCAGAAGAAATTGAATTGATGCAGAAAGCTTGTAACATCACAGGTAAAGCTGTTGATCGTATTTTAAAATTCATTCAACCTGGAGTGATGGAATACGAAATTGAAGCTGAAATCATGCATGAATTTCTCAGAAATAGATCTAGAGGCTTTGCCTATACTCCAATTATCGCATCAGGATTTAATGCGTGTGTATTACATTACATTGAGAATAACCAAGAATGCAAGGATGGAGATTTAATTTTAATGGATTTTGGGGCTGAATATGCCAACTATGCTTCAGATTTGACAAGAACAATTCCAGTGAATGGAAAATTTACTCCTCGTCAAAAAGAAGTGTATCAAGCGGTTTTAAATGTGATGAACTACTGCTACACCATTTTGCGTCCTGGAATTACATTACCAGAATACCATCAAAAAGTGGGAGAAAGAATGACAGAAGAGTTGTTAAAACTCGGCTTGATTTCAAGTGAAGAGGTGAAAAATCAAAATCCTGACTGGCCGGCATATAAAAAATATTTTATGCACGGAACTTCTCATTACATTGGCTTAGATGTTCACGATGTAGGTTCATGGACTGGCAAAATTAAAGAAGGAATGGTTTTTACTGTTGAACCTGGAATTTACATTCGGGAAGAAAACATGGGAATTCGATTGGAGAATGATATTCTGATTACAGCCGATGGTTATCAAGATTTGATGGGACATATTCCAATCGAAATTGATGAAATTGAAGCAGCCATGAATGCTTAAAAATGCATCTATTAGATTTTAGAAAGGGAAAAATTTCCTATTCAGATCGTGGAAAAGGGAGAGCAATTGTTCTGATTCACGGTTTTTTGGGAAATAAATCGCTGTGGAAAACACATGTTGCTGCATTAAAGCAATCTTTTAGGGTAATTTGCATTGACTTGCCGGGGCATGGAGCTTCCGATACGTTTGGCTACATCCATTCCATGGAATTGATGGGTGATGCAGTAAAAGCTGTCTTAAATCACTTAAAAATTCGCAAAGTAGTTTTAGTTGGGCATTCCTTAGGAGGCTATGTGGCTTTAGCTTTTGCTGAGAAATATCCCGATTCTGTAAGTGGTTTAATAATGATTAACTCCACAGCTCAGGGGGACAGCAATGCCAAAAAAAAGTCGAGAAATCAATTGCTTGAACTTCTAAAACAAGACCGCGAAAAAGCCTTGAAATTATTGGTTCCGAATTTTTTTACCTACAAAACTAGAACGACCCATTGGAAAATAAAACAATACTTAAAAGCAGCTACTCAATGCTCTGCCAAAGGAATTGCCGCTACCATTGAAGGAATGAAAAAGAGAAAGGAACGGGAAATCGTGCTACATTTTTCACCCTTTCCATACCTGTATTTGATTGGTTTGTACGATGCAGTTTTGGATAACAAGCAACAAGAAAAGGAAATGAACATGAGTGAAAGTGGAAGCGGAGTACTGTTCGAAAATTCCAGTCACATGATTTATCTGGAAGAACCAGACAAGAGCATTAGAATGATTAAGAAATTCGTGAAAAAACTAATGAATTAAGATTGTATGCACTTTTTAAATACAGAGCCGTCTTGAATAAGGAAAAGTTGGTATTTACCTTTAGAAATATTTTTTAAATCAATGGAAGTTTCCTCGTTGATGGGGTCTAACTCTCCGCTCAACAATATCTTGCCGTCAAAACTGCAAAGGTCGTAAATAGCCTCTGTTGGTGCAGGTTTGTGCTTAATGACTAAGTGTTCGTCATCACATACAACTTGATATGGAAATAAATCAGAAATAGCGGTAAGTTTTGGTTAATAGACTATAAATGTAAGCCCTATTATTATTCAATGAAAAAAAAATAGACCAGCACGATGTTTTGTACCATGAATTGAGAAAAGGAGGTTATAGATTAATTTTTAGTTAGTAAATTATTTTCTTTTTGTCAAATTAATAGGGGATGCAGGTAGAAAATTGAGGTGATTAGGAGGGATGTACAGGGCTATGGCTAGTGCGGGCTTTCACAGCTCAGTTTTTGTGTGTCCGCTGTTGAGATTATTTATTGCAATATACTCATTTTTAATTAATCAGCCCGAATTAGCCATAACCAATATTAGCGGTAGTTTTTCTTATTTTTCTAATTTGGAACATTAATTTCTGTCATTAGTAATTGGCAGTGATACCACTTTTTCATTTTTAAGCATTAGTTCAGTATACTCAACTAATTCATAAATTAAAGAGATTGTTTGTTTTGTATCGAGAGTCAATCTTTCATTTTCTTTGAAACTAATGTTGCAGTCTTCACTTTGATATGAAACTTCCTTTGGTTGTTTCCATTGAGGTCTGTAGTATCCATTATTATGTATAGTATTTCTCAAAGCGTCAAGACAAATAATATAATCTTCTGGAAAGCAATTCACAATTTTATTTACTAGATTTAGGGGCTTTCCTTTTTCTTTATTTAGTTCTAATTTATCGACAAGAATTCTAATTGTAGTTTCCAATTGATGATAAAAAGAGTGAAATAGATAAAAGCGAATTGATTGATCAATATCTTTAGTAAGTCCTAGGTATTTTGACTTTTTATGTATATCAAAGGAGTAGTTTTCAACAAAATCTTTGTCCCAATTATCACTTTTCAGGTAATCTAAAGTTCTATCAATATGGTATCTAACAGTAATAGATGCTGCTAGGTATCTACCAAGAGTTCCAGGTCTAAAGTCTCTCCTTGTATATAATTCAGGAAAGTTTATTCTATACCATTCCAACCCAACGTTTAAGACTTTCTCTAGGTTAAAAAGCAAAATACAGAATAATGGATAATTGTGAAGTAATTCCTCTTCTATTTCTTCTTTGGTCATAATATAACCGTTATCGTGTCGCAGCTAAGAGACGTGGGGCAATAGTGCTACCATCTTCACTGCGTCAACAAATATAACTATGAAAAAATTAATTACATATCTACTAAAAACGCCCCATGTACTCTTAGGTGCTGTTAGGGCAAGTTTTTATTTAGTCACGTAATTAATCAACCGATAAAAGGGATAAAGTTGGATGCCCTGTATAAGCGAAAGTCCGACGGTTAATTTTATTAATAAATGGTTTTAGATAAAAAAGTTGTAGGAATAATTATGATTGGATTTAGTGTCGCCTTAAACGTATCACTTCTTGTCGTCTTTTTTGAAAAGTATTCTAATAAAAGAGATCAAAGCGAATGCTGCTGTTATCCAACTAGTAATATTAATACAAAAAATCAATCTAGTGCTTGCATAGTAACTAATATAAGATACAAGGCAGACTAATAGGAACGTTACAACAAGCGCAAGTCCGAACTGTAGATTAATATCACCTTTATTAGAACTATATGATGTCAGTACTAACATTGAGAACAACACAAAAGAAAAATTTACTGTAGATAAACAAAATGAAATTATGATGGGAATATATATAGAATCTGTTACAATCATTGATGGCTTTAAGGCATATATTGTCAAGAACCAAAAAGGCATAATAACTAATATGCTTGATAAAAACCACTTTAAACTAAGGTTGAGTTTATTAAATTCTCCTATCATAATATTTTTTAATTTGCCCTAACTAATCAATACAACAACACTAGTGTGCTTTATCGAAGCTATCCAAACAAAAGTATAGAAAAAGAGCAATTAAAAACCATTGAGATTAAGTAGTTGTTATACAATCAATAAAAATTGGTGGAGTGTTTGATTTTCATATTTCCATTTTTTTTCGTGTAAACTTATTTAAGGGCAAGGTGTTTTTTAATTCACTGTAAAGACTTAAAAAATACTTGCAGCATGCTTATCAATATCCTTAGTTTTAACTTCCTTTGCAAAAAATTATTCGAATGTCGTTGCATTGTTTAAGTTTAACAAAATACCTTCGTTTCAAGACACGAGAAGTGAAAGTCGGGAACAAGAAAATTGGTGGAAATCAGCCAATTTTATTGCAGTCAATGACTACCACCGACACAATGAATACGGAGGCAACGGTTGCTCAATCAATAAGAATGATTGAAGCAGGCTGTGAGTTGGTTCGAATAACGGCTCCAAGTAAAAAAGAAGCTGAAAATTTAATGGAAATAAAAGCCAAATTAAATGCTTTAGGCTTTAATACCCCACTAGTTGCAGACATTCATTTCACTCCAAATGCCGCAGAATTAGCAGCTCAATATGTAGAGAAAGTTCGAGTGAATCCGGGAAACTATGCGGACAAAAAGAAATTCGAAAACATTGAATACACCGATGAAACTTATCAAGCAGAATTAAATCGAATTGAAGAGCGCTTCACACCACTTGTCTTGATTTGTAAGCAAAACGATGTGGCTATACGAATTGGAACCAATCATGGTTCCCTTTCTGATCGAATTTTAAGTCGCTATGGCGATACACCTCTTGGCATGGTTGAATCTGCCTTTGAGTTTTTAAGAATTTGTAGAAAACACAATTATCACAACATTGTGCTTTCTATGAAGGCAAGTAATACCTTGGTGATGGTGCAGGCTTATCGTTTGTTGGTGGCAAAAATGCGAGAAGAAAACATGGATTATCCATTGCACCTTGGAGTAACCGAAGCAGGAGATGGGGAAGATGGAAGAATTAAATCTGCTGTGGGAATTGGCGCATTGTTAGAAGACGGGTTGGGCGATACCATTCGTGTTTCTTTAACCGAAGAACCTGAGTTGGAAATTCCTGTTGCTCAGAAATTAGCAGAGAAATATCTTGAAAGAGGAAATCACGATTTCATTAAAGAAGTAGCCACAAATCCGATTAATTTCTTTGAATTTAAAAAGCGCGACAGCATTCAATTGGGAAATGTTGGAAATCATCAGGTTCCTGTTGTTATTGGTGATTTATCCATGCATTCTGAACTAAAACCTAGCTTGTTTTTTCCACATGGATACACTTATTCAGTGCCCTTAGATAAATGGAATTTAGCTGATCAAGCAGTTGACTATGTTTATATTGGAAGTCAACAGTTGAACTTTGAAATTCCCGGAACTTTGAGCATTATCCAAGATTTTGAAGCATGGAAAAAGCATCCAACCAAAGAAAGGCATTTTCCTTTGTTAAGTGAGGCAGATTTTTTAAATCAGAAGGAAGCTTTGACTTCGAATTTCTTTGTTGAAATAGCTGCAAAATCATTGATTGAGAAAGAGGAAGTTAAAAAACAATTGGCGAAACATTCCAATGCAATAATTGTGCTTTCAACTACTAATAGTCATGGAATGGCAGAACAGCGAAGAGCCATGATGGAACTCTTAAACCTAAACTTAGCACATCCTGTAATTTTTAAAAGAACCTATTCAAATCTAGATGCCGAGCGTTTTCAAATTCACGCAGCTTCTGATCTTGGAGCACTTTTTATAGATGGCTTAGGTGATGGTTTATGGATTGCTGCCGAAAACTGTGGGGGAGCTAAATTAGTGACGTCCACTTCATTTGGAATTTTACAAGCTTGTAGAGCTAGAATTTCTAAAACAGAATACATCTCTTGTCCTTCATGTGGTAGAACACTTTTCGATCTACAAGAAACCACGGCGAAAATTAGAGCAGTAACTTCTCACTTAAAAGGAATTAAAATCGGCATCATGGGTTGCATTGTAAATGGCCCAGGCGAAATGGCTGATGCTGACTATGGTTACGTAGGCACTGGTCCTGGAAAAATCACCTTGTACAAAGAGAAAACCGTTGTGAGAAAAAATGTGCCAGAAGCCGAAGCAGTGGAAGCCCTAATTCAATTGATTGAAGAAAACGGCGATTGGGTAGAAGCTGTTCACTAAGCCATTTTTTTCCTACATTTATTGAAAATTAAAACATCCTTTAAATTTAACATTTGGACAGTTGTAATTAATACACTAACAGCTGAAGATTTTTTTAAATTGAATTAAAACAAACCAAACATTAAACAGAAACACATGAAAAAATTCGTTCATTTCTTTATTCTAGCCCTATTTTTAAGTGCTTGTAATGATGCTGAGGTAAAAGAGTTAGCAAATGAAAATCAAGATTTGAAGCAAACTGCAGAACAGCAAAACAAAACCATTAATGACTTGCTTTCTACTTTTAATGAGATTCAAGATAACATCAGTGAAATTAAAAAGAGAGAAGGCATTCTTAAAATTGAAACCGGAGAAAGCACTGGAGAATATGACATTAATTCAATCAATGAAGACATTGACATGATTAGTGATTTGATGAAGAGAAATGAAGGTTTAATGAATGAGCTTCAAAATCAAGTGAATAAATCAAACACAAAAAATGTTGAGTTATTAAAGCTGGTCAAAAATCTTCAGAATCAATTAAAAGAGCGTAACGAAGAAATTGCAACATTAAATGATGAATTAAGAGAGCGAAAAATCAAAATTGGACAGCTGTATTATTCAGTTGATTCATTGACTTTCGCGAATAAAGTTAGCGGCCAAGAACTAGAAGAGAAAACAGATCAATTGCATGAAGGATACTATGCTTTCGGAACTTCTAAAGAATTGATTGAAAAAAATGTTTTATCGAAAGAAGGCGGTTTGTTAGGAATAGGAAGTAAAGAATTACTAAAAGACGACTTCAACAATGAATATTTCAGTAAAATAGATATTAGAAAGCAAACTTCATTTTTGATTTATGCTAAAAAGGCTGAATTAGTTACTCCACATCCAAAGAATTCTTATGAATTTAAAGGAAAAGATGGACAAGTAGATAGCTTAGTGATTTCGAAGCCAGATGAGTTCTGGAAAGCTTCAAGATACATGGTGATTGTTACTAACTAACTAAGGTCTTCTAATTGACTAAGGGCGATGAAACTCATTAGCCCCATTCCAATTTCTAAAGCTTTTGCATCAATATCAAATTCAGGATGGTGAACACTCTGCTTAATTCCTTTTGCAGCATTTCCAACTCCTAATCGATAAAAACAAACAGGGCTGTGCTGAGAAAAATAGGCAAAGTCCTCAGCCGTCATTCTTAAGTCCAATTTTTCTACTTTGCTTTCACCTAGGTATTTTACAGCTGCTTGTTCAGCAATTTCAGTTGTCTCCTGATCATTTACCAAAAATGGATACCCTTTATGAATGTCAACAATGGCTTCAGCTCCATTTGCTTTGCAGGTTTTTTTGGTGATCGACTTAATTTTTTGATGGTAAATAGCCCTCCATTCTTCGTCCATAGTGCGAAGTGTGCCTTCTAAATTCACTTCATCGGGAATCACATTGGTTGCACCCATTCCGGTTATTTTGCCAAAGGACAAAACTGTAGGCACAGCTGGAGGAGCAACTCTGCTCGAAATTTGTTGAAGGTTAGTAATCACTTGAGCAGCAATTACAATTGGATCAATATTTCTGTGGGGCAATGCTGCATGTCCACCTTTTCCTTTGATTGTTAAGTAGATTTCATCGGCAGAAGCCATATACATTCCGCTGCGAAAACCAACATTCCCAACTTCCATTTCTGGATAAACATGTTGAGCAATCATTCGCTGGGGTTTATATTTTTCCATGATCCCAGCATTGATCATCAGCGAGGCACCACCTGGAAGTTTTTCTTCCCCTGCTTGGAAAAATAGAATCACTTTGCCTTTCCATTTGCCTTTTAATTCACTCAGTATTTTTGCAACTCCCATTAAACATGCTGAATGAACATCATGTCCGCAGGCATGCATCACTCCTTTGTTTTTAGAACGATATGGGACTTCATTTTTTTCTTGTATTGGCAATGCATCTAAATCTGCTCTCAAAGCAATGCAAGGACCATCTTTCCCTGAATCAATAATAACTGAAAAGCCTGTTTCTACCCATTTTTGATCTATCGGTATACCCCATTCTTCAAGTTGATTGATTAAAAATTCTGATGTTTCAAACTCCTGAAAAGAAAGCTCAGGATTGGCGTGAAGGTGCTCCCGAATTGCTTTTATCTCTTCAAAATTCTTTTTAGCTAATGCTTTAATCTCTTGAATCATTGTCATTTACTTAGGAAAAAATACTAGTTTAATGGAAGCGATTAGCATTACTATTCCAAAAATTCTTTTCATGCTGTCCTCACTGATGTATGAAATGGAAATTTTAGAACCTATGTAACCACCAAGAATAAAGGCAATGGAAATAATTAGGGCGTATTTAATATTTAATGCTCCTGCTTTGTAATAATTCATAGCAGCAAGAATTCCAATTGGGGGCAGCATTAAAGCCAAGCTTGTTCCTTGAGCACCATGCTGACTCATTCCCATAAAATAGACCAATGCAGGAACAATAATTATTCCGCCGCCAACACCAATCATTCCGCTTAAAATTCCTGCAAGTACACCTATTACTAGTAAAATAATTATTGTATTCACATGCATCTAATTTAGTTATTTAAATATCCAAACTTAAGGAGAAAATAAACATGGCTTTTTCACTTACTTGACCATTTTCAACTCCCCAAGCCCAATCTGCTCTTACAAAATATCCCAACAAAGTAGAACGTAGCCCGAAGCCAAACCCACCGACTACTGGATTGTTGATGTTCTCATAAGTTACGGTAATTGGTCCGTTAACTCTTGTCTCATTGTTTAATGGA
>TARA_R110002096_G_scaffold67332_10_pt1 | contig 15882 bp, 11 predicted proteins | sample TARA_R110002096 | Tara Oceans TARA_R110002096 (sample SAMEA4397295) | marine metagenome | biome: Polar Biome; feature: [DCM] deep chlorophyll maximum layer (ENVO:01000326); material: water (ENVO:00002006), including particulate matter (ENVO:01000060) such as... | depth 35 m | reverse complement strand
CGAAACCGCTGCGATTGGCCGCCGCTATCGCCGCCAAGATGAGGTCGGAACTCCGTTCGGAGTGACAGTCGATTTCGACACCCTGGGAGAAAGCGGAGACGAGTTGAAAGATACCGTCACCCTTCGTCACCGAGACAGCATGGAGCAAGAGCGTGTCGCGATTTCCGACCTTCTGGCCTTTCTGCTGGAGCGGATCGCGTAACATCGCCCTTTTCAAATCAATCTTCCGGAATCAAAAAAAGGCGCTTCTTGCGAAGCGCCTTTTTGATGAACTATTCCAAATTTGAAAGGGATCGCCTTTCCCAATCACCCAAGATTCTTCTGCGTGGTTGGCAGGTAGCGATAGTAAACTTCCAGCATCAGGGTGCAGAGGCAGGTGTGGTAAATAGCTGCAGTAACAGGATCCTTTGGACCATGCCCGCCGTTGACTTTGAAGAAACCGCTCTCGTCCTGGGATGCGAGGATCTTCGGCATCGCAAATTCATTCCAATTTTTCCAGTCCTCTCCCCCCTTCAGAAAATAAGCCTGCATGATGTAATACCAGCCGTAGGCGTGAACATTGCCCTTACCCAAATGGTATTTGTTCATGCCTTCGAAAGCCTTCTGAGTTTCCGGGGCATCGTCCAAGCCCTTCATCAAAAAGGCCAGCGCACCAACGCCAGCGAGACCTGGATTGACCTTGTTCTTGTCTCCCTCAACCCGATACAGCAATCCACCCTTGGGGTCCTGGGCCCTCTTCATATACTCGATTGCTTTCTCCATCCCCTTTTCAAGTCCGCTAATACTTTCACCCGTATTGGATGCAGCCTTGAGAGCTTGAAATTGCCAACCACTTACCGATCCGTCGGGATTATTTCCTTGGCGGTAGCCGTAATCCCAACCTCCAGTTTTCTGCTGCCCTTCCAAAATCACCTTAATTCCTTTTTTCATGGTGGACTCAAGTCGCGGAATGCGTTTCGCAGCTCCCGAAGCCTTTGTCATCGTGTACATTTCAGCCAACGCGTAGCTGCAAATCGCATTCTCGTAGGCAGCCTTTCCACCCTCAGACATAATCGCTCCGGTCGGGTGATCGGAGTCCTTTGCCCGTTCCATCAAAAACAACGTCGCCTTGGTTACGGTTTCACCAAACTCCACCGAATCGGGAGTTTCGCAGTGTCCCAGAAGCGCCAAGACCACCAATGCCGTCATGGAAGCCTGATATTCGCGACCGAACGAACCATCTTCGTTTTGGTTCTCCTTCAGGTAACGAAGGGCCTTTCGAACCGCGCTTTCACACTTGGTGGTGGCTCCGCTCTCTTTCAAACGCGCCATTCGTTGCCCCATACTGCACCGGCCAGCCATGGAAGGCGGAATACTGGACATTCCAGCACCTCCTCCCGGAGGAGAAAAGGACATTCCAAAGTCCATGCCCATCTCGGCCCCCATCCCGACAACGGCAGAAGTGGCCGCCGTATCCACCGTTGGCATCGCGATGTCGGAGAACATTGAACTGGTCAACACCTGCTGGGTCGCAGGCGCCGGAGCCGTCTGCTGCATCTGCGGCTTCTTGATTTCGTTCGCCTGCATGTCTTCCGATGAATCGGCAGACGAAACAGAGGCATAAATTTCCGGTGGCTTGCTTTGGGGGATATTCATCGCCACCAGCGTGAACAACCCCAGAATGACCACGTGCGCGACCACCGCAATCGCAATTGAGGAGACTTTGTCATTCGTGCTCTTGACTTCCCTGACCTGAGGCTTCGCGCTCATTTCATCTACCGTTCCCGACATCGCAGCCACCATTGCGGTTTGTCTCCCAACGATTTGCGAAACCAGATCTTCCGGCTCCTCATCTCCTTCTGAATCCACCGCAGCAACGACAAGAGCAGGATCTTCGGTCGCGCTTATGGGAGTGACAACGAGGCCCGTTCCTTCCATCTTGATCTGTTCCGCAGAACGCTTCGGAAGCGAAGCTTGAGGAGCTCCCAATGGAACCACATCCGGCGTTAGGGCCGGAATCTCATCAATTGCACTGGTGCTTTCCACTGCCGAATCGTCATCAACGATCGCGGCGACAATCTCTTCATCAGCTTCAGCCGACACCGCCGCAGGAATACTCGTTGGAGAAGTTGGCGGCTGAATTGGAGCAACCCCAGGAACCGTGGGCACTGGAGTTTCATCAACGGGCAGCGCTTCCGCAATTGGAGCAACGACAACATGACTCGTCGTCCGCTTGGCTGCTTTTGCCAACCCTGGAAGAGCGACAGGAACAGCTTCTTCAAACCCTTCCATCTGAATCGGCGCCACCGCAAAGGGGTCGTAACCGTCCGTGCCCAAATGCGGATTCAATACCAAGGCGACTTTCCGATGGGTTTCCGCCTTGGCATCCAGCCCCTGAAGTTCATACAGCCGGGATTTCAACAAATGCGCCCGAGCGCTCGAAGGGTGATGAACCAAAAAGCTGTCAATCAGTTGGTGTGCCCTCTTGATGCTGTGTCCACCTGCCAATTGACAAGCAAAGAGCGCATGATCTTCGGTATCAGGAGCAACCGGCGCTGTCGTGGCCAAACTGAGGGCGCTCGACTCGTCTCCCAGCCGAAGATAATGCTCCGCGATGTAGCGCCGAGTATTCCAGTTGGCCGGTTCGGCCTCAAGCGCACTAAGAAGGAAGGGGATTTCGTCTGAACTCACAAGCAATCTGGGAAAAAATTCTGGGATCAAGCAGAGACTGTCGCAGTCTCTCCCTGAGGAACACCTCGGTCAAGACGCAATTCTTAACAGGCTTCTTAGAAAAAATCAGGATTTTCCTGCCACCAATGCTTGACTGAGGAATTGCCACCACCACTATGCGAGCCTTATGGCTGAGAATTCACCTCAACTCCGCTTGGGCCTCCCGAAAGGCAGCCTCCAAGACGCTACCCTGAACCTCTTCGAAAAAGCAGGATTCAACATCTATGTTTCCAGTCGCGGCTACAAGCCTAGCGTCGATGATCCCAGTCTCACACTTCGCCTGATCCGTGCTCAGGAAGTCGGAAGATATGTCGATCATGGCTTTTTGGACTGCGGAATCACTGGCAAAGACTGGATTGCTGAAAATAAAGCTGACGTCGAGGTCATTTGCGATCTTCAATACAGCAAGGCGACATCGAACCCGACACGCTGGGTTCTTGCCGTTCCCGAAGATTCCGACATCCAGAGCATCGATGACCTTGCTGGGAAGCGGATCGCGACCGAAGCCGTGGGCCTGACCGAACAACTTCTGGAGGCCCGTGGAATCAAAGCCCATGTCGAATTCAGCTGGGGCGCAACGGAAGTGAAAGTGCCCGAATTGGTTGATGCCATCGTTGATATCACCGAAACAGGCTCGTCACTGCGCGCCAACAATCTCAGAATCGTCGACACCCTGATGGAGTCCTTTCCTCAGTTGGTTGCGAACAAGTCTGCCTTTGCTGATCCCTGGAAGCGACAGAAGATCGAGCAGATTTCGCTCCTTTTGCGTTCTGCACAGAATGCCCGGGACAAAGTCGGCTTGAAAATGAATCTCCCTGAAAAAGATTTGCAAAACGTTCTGGACTGCCTACCCTCCCTCCGCCGTCCGACCGTAGCTAATTTGGCTGAAGAAGGCTGGGTGGCAGTGGAAACAGTAATCGACGAAGCTGTCGTTCGGGAGATTATCCCCAAGCTCACCAATTTAGGGGCAGAGGGGATTATCGAATACCCTCTCAACAAGCTCGTGCCGTGACCCCTGCTATCTGGAACCCTGGCGACTAAACTTGTAAGTATCACGACTCCTATGGGATCGCTCAAAAAACGAAGAAAAACGAAAATCAACAAGCACAAACGCAAAAAGCGCATGAAGGCTAACCGCCACAAGAAGCGCTTGCGTTACAAATCCTAGGAAGCTAGGATTGTGCTCCATGAAACCGGGACGGAATATCACCTTGTTCTGCCGCTCCGGTAAAAGTCGCAGAACTTCTCGCTTAGCGCATGTTGGCGTTGCGGCCCTGATTTGTCTTGGAGCCGTTGATGGTGCCCACGCGCAATCGTTGTCGCGGGAACCGTCGGCTGTCGCCAGTAAAGAGTTCGCCGAAGCCTCGGTCGATCGCTACACGCCTCCAGACCCACGGCATCTTCTAAACCAAGAGGGTGCCGCCAAAAGTCAGGCGCTTTCACAATATTACCTGGGTCTCTCGCGCGAAAAAGCGGGTGATATCGAGGGAGCCTTGGACTCTTTTGAGAAAGTTCTGGAGGTAAGCCCGGGTCAACTCCGCTTGGCAGGAAAAGCTGCAGACTTGGCTGGACAGTTTGGCGATAGCGAACGAGGCCGCAAAATCCTCGAAACCAGCTTCAAATCAAACCGGCATCTTCCGGCCGCTTATTTGCGCCTTTCCGAGTATCTTTGGACCTATCACAACAATCAGCGCTCCAACCGGGAACGTGCGCTTGAACTCGTGGAGGATGCCGCCGAACAGTTTCCCGACAATCCGTCGATTTACGATCGCCTCATTACCCTGCATCTCGCCAAGAAGGACCGCGCCAAAGCCAGGGAAACACTAACCAAGGCCCTGGAGCGTTCGAACTCCGATCCTGAGTTTTGGCTTGGAATGGCAAGGGTAGCTCAAAGACTGTATCCGTTGCAGCAGCAACCAGTCCCGGTTCTCATCAACAAGATTTATGAAAAGGCGTTGGCTCTTGGACAAGGGAATCCCGAAGTCGAAAACCGGGTTGCTGATTATTACAGCCTGACCCGTCAATTCGAATTGGCGCGCGATTTATACATTACGATCATCAAAGAGCGCCCGGAAGAACTCATCGTTCGGGAGAAGCTGGCCAGGGTTTACAGTTTGCTGGGTCAGGAAGACAAGGTTCTGGAAACGCTCGTCGAATTGGAGCAAATCAATCCCCACCGCCTGGAAACCCAGCAGTTTCTGGCCCGGATCTACTACGACAAGGAGAACTGGTCGAATTCGATCAAGCACTACTTGAAGGCCTTCAAAATATCTCGCGGCCAGCCTCTGGAATATCGCATCGTCAGCACGATGATGCTTTGGGAAAACCGAGCCGACGAAGCAGTGGACCTGCTCATGCGAGCGCAATTCCATTATCCGGAAGACCTTCAACTCCAGGTCGAAATGGGCGTGGCTCTCAATGCATCCGACCGCTATGACGAGGCTTTCGATCTGTTCCGGGAAACCGAAGAGTTGGCGGAACAATCTCAGCCTGAGTTACTGACAGACGGCTTCTATTTTTCCTACGGAGCCTCGGCTGAACGGTTAAAGAAATTTCAGGAGGCGGAGAAGCTTTTTCAGAAATCGATCGATCTCGTTCCACAGAACAATGCGGAAAGAGCCGCCATGCCCTACAACTATCTTGGCTACATGTGGCTGGAACAGGACATGAAAATTGAAGAAGCCGGGCAACTCATCATCATGGCGAATGATCTGAGACCCGATTCCGGGGCCTATGTCGATAGTCTGGGATGGTACTACTTTAAGAAGGGGGACCATGATAGTGCCGTTGAAACGTTGCTCCGCGCGATCAAGCTCATGGAATCCCAGGATCCCCCAGAAGAAGACGCCGTCGTCTATGATCACCTCGCTCAAGCTTACTTCATGCAGGGCAACATCAAGGAAGCTGTCAACTACGCCCAAAAGGCTTCGAAACTGGAGCCGGACAACAAGGAGATGGCAGAGCGCCTCAAAGAGTATCTCGCAGCGAAAACGGCATCAACCCAATCGGATCTTGAGCAGCCACAACCCGTTGTTGCTCCCGATCCCAAAACGGACGTAGCTGCGAAAGAGCTGCCCAATGCGGCCTGATTCGCATTCAGCCCTACTGAATCAATGCCGGAGTTGGCAGAAGTCGAATTTTATCGAAAGCAGTGGGATTGTGGCATTGGGAAAGCCGTCGATCGCATCCACCTGAACGGAAGCGCGAGAATTTATCGGGACGCCAATCCTCGCAAGATCCGCAAAATGCTACCGGGCACGACCTTCCGAACTTCTGAAGCCCACGGCAAACAGATGCTGTTCGGATTCGAGCCGAATCTCTGGTTGGCCGCTCATTTGGGAATGACCGGAAAGCTCCTCGTCGCGGGCCCCGAGCACCAACCCGAGAAACACGATCATCTCGTGATTTATCAGCCCGATCATTCCCTGATCTTTCGTGATTCAAGGAAATTTGGCAGGATTCGATTCGATCAGGGCAAGGCGCCTCCTTCGTGGTGGACCGAGTTGCCTCCTCAACCGATATCACCAGAGTTCAGCCGTGACCGGGTCACTGCTTACCTTGCTCGCCACCCCAAGTCTGTCATCAAAGCCCTTCTTCTCGACCAGGGAGGTTTTCCTGGAATCGGTAATTGGATGGCGGACGAAGTGCTTTGGCGCATTCGGCTTCACCCCGCGACGCGCGGCCGTGATATTCCCCGATCCCAAGCTCATCTCCTGAGAGATGAAGTGCGGAAACTGAGCTTTGAAGCCCTTTCCATCATTGGAACGGACTGGAGCGATCCTCCAGATTCCTGGCTCTTCAACCATCGCTGGAAGGATGGCGGCGTTTGCCCGCGTCCCACGTGTAAAACGCCGCTGATCCGTGAAGATTTAAGGGGAAGAACCACTTGCTGGTGCCCCAAGTGCCAGATCGCAACCTGAAGTGCGAAAAACGGCCCGGTCCTAACTGTATTTGCCCCGGTGCTCGGCACCAAACCACCTCCACGCGCTCTCGACAATGTCATAGACATCCGTGTGCTCCGCTTTCCAGCCCAAGACACGTTCGGCAAGCTCTGGGTTGGCGACCAGCGTCGGAGCATCCCCGCCACGGCGCTCTCCATACTTCACCGGAACGGTTTTCCCGGTTACCTTCTCAGCGGCCTCGATCATCTCCTTCACGCTGAATCCCGTTCCCGTTCCCAAATTGCAACGCAATGACTCCCCTCCCCCAACGAGATACTTGAGAGCCTTGATGTGAGCCCTCGCCAGATCCAGCACGTGAATGAAATCCCGGACGCAGGTTCCATCCGGCGTCTCATAATCCGTTCCAAAAACGCTGAAGGAGTCGGTTTCGCCATTGATCGCCATTAGGATGCGAGGGATCAGATGCGTCTCGGGTTGATGAGCTTCTCCAATCAGACCATCGGGAGACGACCCACTCGCATTGAAGAAACGAAGGCAAACGCTCTTCAAGCCGAAGGCCGTGTCGCAATCGGCCAGAATATCCTCGAGAAAGCTTTTGCTCGCCCCATACGGATTGATGGGGTGCTTGGTATGCGTCTCATCAATCGGCATGCTCTCGGGCTCGCCATAAACTGCGGCAGTTGAGGACAGGATGAACTTGGCGCACCCGGCATCCTGCATGACCTCCAACAACGTCAGCGGGGCAGCTGTGTTGTTTCGATAGTATTTCAGCGGATCTTTCACCGATTCACCAACTTGGATAAATGCCGCAAAGTGAATCACCGCATCGATGGAATTCTTCTCAAAGATCGAGCGAACGACCTCTCTATCAGCCACATTTCCCTCAACCAACTCCACTTCCGGAGATACGATGGCCTGCTTGTAGCCCTCACTCAAATCATCCAACACGATCACCTTTTCAGCAATCTTCCGCTCGACCAGCATCCGCGTTGTATGGCTTCCAATGTAGCCAGCACCACCAGTCACCAGGAGTCCACGAAGGGGGCTTTGATCCGGATTCGACATTCGGGCTGTTACGCTGAGTTTGCCAAAAAATCCAGTCAGGCCTAGACTCTTTTATGATCGCAAGACTGCTGCTGGTTTCTCTCCTCACAAGTTTCTCGTGGGCTCAGCAGACTCCGTTGCCGGACTTCAGCGTTCCTTCGGGAATGGTTCGGCGGGATTTCTCTCTCGGAATGGCCGACCTGACGCTGGTTGAACAGCTCTGCCAGGAAACCCTGTCCCCCGGGGGAAAATATCACGTTTTTAAAACGCAGCGAAAAATTCGGGTGATCGACAAGCCCGAGCACGTCGAGACCATTCGCCAGATGCTTCCGCATATCTCGCAAGCCGCACCGAACGTGAAAATCGAGTTCACTTCGCGCACGGTGGACAACTCCAGGCTCGCCGGTGGCCAGGTTCGCGGAGTAATCAGAGGTGGCAATGGTAGAATTGCCGTTCAGGGCCAAAATCCGGGAACTCCCGGCGTTTTTGAGCGTTCCATCGGCGGAGGTGACCGCGGAGACATTTCCCGCCAGGTCACTCCCGGGGGCGTGACGGTCTTTGACTCCGGCGGCCGCGGCGCCATCGAGATTGACCTCATCAATCAAACGAATCGGGGAGCGGGACTCAACAGCCAATTCATTTTGGTTCGAGCTGGCCGTGATGGATTCATCGAAACAGCGCGTGAGATCCCAATGATCGACTATTTTACCCGATTTATCGCCGACGGGAGTTTCGGTGGCGTCCTGGGAATCGATCCAAGGTTGGTCGGAAACAATCTACTTTTCCCACTCGGTGGAGGCCGTTTCGAAGTCCCCGAAATTCGCTGGGAAAAAGCCGGCAGTCGACTCCTCGTGCGCCCGACAATCGAAGGCGACCTGATTCATCTGGAGATCATGCCGCAAATCTCAGCCGTCGTCATCGTTGATCCCGAAGCGTTGCGGCGACGCGGATTAAACGACTACCTCACGGGTCGCGAGCAATACGTGACCTACACCAAGCTCAATACCAGTGTCACGGTTCGGAACGGTCAATCCGTCCAAATCGGCGGTTTCCAAAAGGCCACGCCGGAATTCAACCGCTTCTTCTTTGGCGGAACGCAATCTGGTGGCGTCAGCTCCGGAAACTTCACGGTGCGAGCGACGATTCAGAAATAGTCTCTAACTCGTTACGCGGCCGACTTTCCTGCGCGCTTTCGTTCGTGCCGGCAAAGAATTTTCTTTCTCAAACGCAGGCTCTTGGGCGTTGCTTCGACCAACTCGTCGGAAGCAATGTATTCGATCGCACGTTCCAGAGAAAAACGCTGTGGAGGAGAGAGCTGGATTCCTTTTCCATCGCCGCTGGAGCGGTGGTTGGTGACGTGCTTGGCCTTGGTCGGATTGACGGGAAGGTCGTCAGCACGTGGATTCTCGCCGATAATCATGCCTTCGTAGACTTCTTCGCCCGGGGCAATGAAGAGCTTCCCGCGACTTTCCAAGCTATCGAGACTGTAGGCCATTGAAGTGCCTTTCTCCATGCTGATCAGTGTTCCGGTATTTCGAGTCCGGATTTCGCCGGCAATCGGACCATACTCCTTGAACAGGTGGGACATGATGCCTTCTCCACTTGTGAGGTTGAGCAATTCGAATTCGAAGCCGATCAGACCACGGGTTGAAATCGTCGCCTCGATTGTGGTGCGCCCGTTCTTGGCTTCCATGTTATCCATCTGGCCGCGCCGATTTGCGAGCGACTTCATGATCCCTCCCACAGCTTCGTCAGGAGCTTCAACATAGATTGTTTCGTAAGGTTCGCAGCGTCGTCCATCGACTTCGCGCTCGATGACCTGCGGTCTGGAAACCAGAACCTCATAGCCCTCCCGTCGCATTGATTCGACAAGAACGGCAACCTGCATCGCTCCACGAGCGCTGACCCGAAAAATTCCAGCCTCGTCGGTGTCCTCAACCTGGATGGAGACATTGGTTCGGGCTTCACGCAGCAAGCGATCGCGGATCTCACGCGACGTCACGCGATTGCCTTCCTTTCCTGCAAATGGACCATCATTGATCGAGAATGCCATTTGCACCGTTGGCGGATCGATCTCAACAAATGGCAATGGTTCCGCGTCCTCTGACAACGCGAGCGTTTCGCCAATATCGGTGTCTTCAAATCCGGAAAGACCAATAATGTTGCCAGCGATCCCGACCGTGGAATCCGTCGTCGCCAGGGCATTGTATTCAAAGACCTTGGTAATCTTGGCCCGCTCCCGCGTTCCATCGACTTTCATACGCCAAATGTTGTCACCCAGCTTTACGCTTCCGCTCAGGACCTTGCCGATGGCAATACGACCGACATAGTCACTCCAGTCGATATTGGAAACCAGCATCTTGAAATCCTCGTCCGGATTCGCATCTGGCGGAGGAATGACTTCCATGATGGCTTCCAACAACGGAACCATCGTGTCTTGCTCGTCACCCAAATTTTGGACGGCAAATCCATTCTTCGCACTCCCGTAGAGAAACGGGGCATTGAACTGTTCATCATTCGCCTCCAAATCCAGAAACAGCTCCAGCACCTTGTCATGGACGGCAACCGGGTCTGCGTTGGGACGATCGATCTTGTTGACGAAAATGATCGGCGTAAGTCCTTCCGCCAAAGCTTTCCGGAGAACAAATCGTGTCTGTGCCTGAGGCCCCTCGTAGGCATCAACCACCAACATGACTCCATCGACCATTTTCATCACCCGCTCGACCTCGCCCCCAAAATCAGCATGGCCGGGGGTATCGACGATGTTGATAATGTTCCCATTCCAGCGAACCGATGTGTTCTTCGCTTTAATGGTGATACCTCGCTCGCGTTCCTGATCCATCGAATCCATGGCTCGTTCTTCGACGACTTGGTTGTCTCGGAAAGCTCCGCCCTGGCGGAGAAGCTGGTCCACGAGAGTGGTCTTGCCATGATCAACGTGTGCGATGATGGCAATGTTGCGGATTTGGTCAGGAGTAGGCTGCATAGCGGCCCTTAGGCGGGCGGCGGGGAATGAGCACGATTTTTGGCAATTTGCAAGTTCGGGGACAATTCCATTTCAGGAAGGAAGCAGAGATCCGTTCCGTTTTCGGCCCATCACCGGCTTCGTTAAGAGGCTAAAATCCGGAGCCTTGACCCTTTTGCGTTTTCTCTTCCGCCTAAGCGAGGCTGGGCCGTGAAGGCGAATTGGGCGGACCTATTTATCAAAACGTAAATAGAAGTAGCGAAGATGCCCCTCCCGATGCAACCAACGAAGGGTTAGCGCAGAAGTTAGCATTGGATTTACTGGATCCTGATCTTCGCTGGTTCCCGGCGGAACCGTGAAACGGTGCGTCGGCAACGTTGCCGAGGTGGCATCGTGAATCCCCATCAATTTCAACCCATTGCTGGATGCCATTTCCTGATAGTTCACGCGACTCTCCCATATTTGAGGCCAGGGGCTGTATCCTTCCCGCAAGAGCTTCTCCACCATAAATCCCGGAACTCCGGAACCCGTAACGGTGTCGGCAACCAAAATGTCTGACACCACCAGGCTCGCGCCCGGACACATGACGCGCGCAACTTCCTCAAAAAATCGTTCACGAGAGGAAAAATGGAACATCGCCTCAATGCAAAACACTCGCTCAAATTGTTGCTCTTTGAAAGGCAGGCAACAGGCATCCGCGTTGACCCAACGGAACTCATTTCCGTTTGTTGATTTGATGCTCCGGCAAATGTCGAGCTGCCGGGAGTCGATGTTGATTCCCGCCAACAGCATCTCGGAGTAAATGGAATTGATTCGAGCCAGGTTTCCACCGAAGCCGCATCCCACGTCCAACACCCGTTGGCCATTTCCCAAATCTGCCATCTCCAGCAAAACAGCATTCAGCCGTGCCTGAGCCTTCTCGAATTCACCGGGAACCGGAGGCTGGCTGAGCGGCGGAGGGTTGTCCCAATGACCTAAATGTACGTGCCTGCCAGTTCCACCTTCATAAAACGCCTCGATCAGGTGATCAAAATAGGGAGGAACGGGAAGAGATGGGTTCACCTGACTAACCCCAGCAAAAAACTTGATCTCCGGCGCGGTTCTCAGCCAGAAAACTACAGAGCGTCCACCGCTTTCGGGTCCCTTCAATTTTACTGACTCGGTGGAGATAGCGCCCCGAGTCCAGCACAATCAAGGATCCGGGTTGCAACTGCAGTTTCACCGAAGGAATGGTCGAAAAATCAGGAGCTTGCCGGGAACGCGCGGGTTGAACCGAGTCACTTGAAACCGCATTCATTTGGTAGTCATAAACCTCCAAAAATCCGCCGCCAGTTGGACAGGATAAGGCCAGGACGAAAGACATCATCGGAGGCCGGATCTGCGTGTGAAGTTGCGCAAACGAAGGACGATAAGCCTGCTCATTGTCGCAATGCGGGGGAATGAATCCACCTTGGTCATGAGCCCGGATGGTTGTAAACATATAGGACTGACCTGCCCGCGGCCCGGGTGGGGCGACAAATGGTTTTCCACGGTCCAATTTGGAAAGGAACGGCGCCAGGTATTCAAAGACTCCCCAGGGTGAGGGAAACAGTTCGCCCAACTGCCGGTGAAATTTCTCCGTTTCCGCAAAATAACCCGGCAGTTGCTCCGGATTCGTCAGGTTCAAATTCATTCCGTAAAAGCAGGATCGGAACTTTTCCGGAAACCAGGTCTGAACAAACGGAGGATCATGGCGCTCCAGCCGCGCCACAACTTCACTCAGGATTTCTGAAGGGTAGAGATTGTGAACCAGAACGCCTTGAAGTTCTCGTCGCCTTATCTGATCAAAAACGTCAGAGTGCGATTCCACCTCCGAAGCTTCGATTTCAGCTAGCTCAAAAAAATGTGCCATGGCTCATACGGAAGAACTCCCCGTATCCAGAATTACGGCTTGGAACCAACTCCCAACGACTCAATCAACGATTCGCCACCTTCGGGAGCCCGGAACGTTCCGACGGTCTCCTTGATACTGTCTCGATAGTCCGAGGACTCTTCCATCAGCTGGTGATGAGCTTCCTTCAGATTGTAGTGGGGAATATTGGGATAGATGTGGTGGATCAGGTGAAAATCGTTTCCATAACCAAGAACAGCCCACCTCGTAAACGGATCCGCGATAATGATTCGTGAATTGTTGAGCCGGTCGGTCCCCAAGTTGGCATGCTGATAAACCTCCCGTAACAGCATCAGATAGGGAAAGACATAAATGAGCGGAAGCAGCCAGAAACCAAAATAGAACGGAGCCAGATCAAAGTTTCCAAAATGCCGAATCCAACTGATGGTCACAAACGCCACCGCGTAGAAGGAGACACGTAGCAGGCCACTCAACTTGGGATCGTAGCTTAACTTTGAAGATGATGTCCGGAAATGTTGCCCCGGGATCACCAACCAAATTGCGACACCAACCAAGTAAACCGCAATGGGTCCACCAATCACAAAACGTGGATTTCCCGTCGCTTCGAAGGCGTAAATCAACCCCACCATCGTGAAGAGGAACACGATTCCGAGCTTCGTTGGAGACAGGAAAAACGGAAGATTCTTCGGCTTCTCCGCACCGACCGACAAGACATGGAACAGATCAGCCAAGTTCCGGAAGACGAATGGTGGCCAGAAAAACTTGGCATAGTAGTTCCAAATAAACGAAGGCCGCGGCATCGGGAATTTGGAAAAGATGAGTTCGTCCTTGGTCCCCGCAAAGTTGGGGTCCTTATCCGGATCATTGGGGTGTAAATGATGCCCCAAGTGTTTGGCCCGGTAGCTCAAGAGGCTGCTCCAAAGCGGAAAGAAGCAGATGAGGTTTGCCAGAATGTCGTTCGCTCGCCGATTGGGCAATAGCATGTGATGAGAAGACTCATGCCCCATCAAACCGATACGATGCATGAGACATCCGGTCAGGATGACAAAGGGAGCACCAATCGGAATTGACCACAGCACGCGCTCCCTCCCCGTAAGTCCCCAATCATCAAGATGGGTCAGGATGAATATGCCGGTAGCCTGCACAAAAATCATGCACAACCAATCGATTGAGATTCCTAGCAAATTGCGGAGAGGACGAACTTTCGCCCAATTACGCAGCCTGACAGAATCCATGAGCTGGACTGTCTTAGTCACAAAAAAGAGTTGAGGAGAAGCTGAGGGTAATTGTTAACAGAACCAAAAAACCAAGCATAGTGCAAGGTTAATCTTAGTCCTGTAAAACCGTCGAGATCTTACTGCGACTTTGCTTGAAACGGCTAGCAAAATCGTGGCATTTTTTTCACATACCGACCGGAAATCCACCACTCAAACCACCTCGATTCCCTCGGGAATTTCGTAAGGCCACTCCTTGAGCGCAAATTCCCAGTCTTTCTGGATTCGGTCCACCTGACACTGAGTGAGTTGGTGCACATTGCGCTTGTAGGTCTTTTTCTTTTCCGCGTAGGGAGAAATGGCCTCCAAGCCTGGCTTTTTGTTAGGAATCCTTAATTGATCAAAGAGCCTTTCAATCTCACCCATCGGATCTTCGGTGATTTTTTCATAGGTCGTCTCGGCCATATCGGTATCAGGAACTTTTCTCCTCTGATCGAGATACGCACCAATCAGTCGCCGATATTTGTAGAAGACCATCTCTTCAAAATCGACGTCTTCGAAATCCTGCCAGGCAAACACATTCATCAGCCTGAAGTAGCGATTCATGCTGGATGCAAAAACTTCGTAAGGATTGCGGTGGATGTAGATAAAACGCGCGCCCGGGAACAACTCTTTTAACAACGTGATCCGAGCCGTGGAAGGCGGATTCTTGAACAGCAACTGCTTCCCGTTGTATGCCAGACTGAGCTTCTTCGCCAAGGTTTGATAAGCGTGGCAAAACCCTGCGGCTTCCTCTTCCGTTGTCCCATTCAGGAACACGGAGCGCTCAAAGTGCTGCTTCATGTTCTGCGGAAAGTAATACACGCTGTAGTAGCCAAGCGGGTTGAGGCTTCCCAACGCCATTTCCTCCTCCTGCGGTTCCTCAATGGCCAACTCCACGTTGTCATACCCCCGCTTTTTCGGCAACGCTTTGGAAATAAAATGGCGCCCCAATTTGTTATGGCTCAAGAGGTTGTGAGGCATCGCCGTTTGCCCAAAATCGAGAAACGCAAACTGGGGATCACGGCTCAAGAGGTTGTGCAAGTGGGTCGTGCCGCTACGCCAATGCCCAACAATAAAGATCGGGTCGTTGGGTAACTTGTAGTCCCGAATTCGCGCTTTCCAGTTCAAGTTCTCCAGCGCCGTAAACGGCTGGCGCAACCCGACGACAGCCGTCGCCAGAATTCGCTGCTTCAGGCTGCGCTCACTAAATTGGGAGTTGAAACGCAAGTGAGAAAGATAGGTATCGAGATCGCAACCCGCCAAAGGATGCAGCAGAGGCGCACGATCCGTCATCGCTCTCTGAACATCCCATTTTGTGCTACTTCCGGAATTGGAACTCATATTCGTAAGGCTTCGCCCCTCCCATCATCCGGATCAAAAGAAAATTCCGCATTCCCCTCACATTCGTCAGGAATCGACCTTCTCCTGAGTTGTGATTTCGACGGTCAGTTGGAAGCTAGGTCATGAAACCCCACCTTGCCTTTGTTTTGCTTACGCTTGTCACCGCTCAGGGAGAGCCGTGGAAACGTCACACCATTGACGCGTTTGAACCGGAAGCGGGCAAGAAAGGGGCCGATGGCGTTCGTCTCGCAGATGCGAACGGCGATGGTTTGCCGGATATCGCGACGGGTTGGGAGCAGGGAGGCGCCGTTCGCATATGCCTCAATCCCGGCCCGGACGCCGCCACAACGATCTGGCCGGCCTTCACGGTGGGAAACGTCAAAGGCGTTGAAGATGCGGTCTTTGCCGATCTCGATGCGGATGGAAACGTCGATGTCGTTTCCTGCGCGGAAGGCCGCGTCAACAGCGTCTTCATCCATTGGGCCCCCGCTCCGCCCATCGATCCCAAACTGGGAAACTGGCCAACCGAAGCCATTCCCGCGACGGCCAAAAGGCGTTGGATGTTTGCCCTGCCGATGGACGTGAATCTAGACGGCAAACTCGACATCGTGGTCGGCTCGAAGAAAGGAAATGCGATCGTGGGTTGGCTGGAACAACCTGCCGATGCCCGGGATCTCAAAACCTGGAACCTCCATCCCATGACTCAGGCCGGCTGGATCATGTCCCTGCGAAATCTGGATGTGGATGGAGATGGTGATGAAGACATTGTCTTCA
>TARA_R110002096_G_scaffold155907_1_pt1 | contig 15884 bp, 14 predicted proteins | sample TARA_R110002096 | Tara Oceans TARA_R110002096 (sample SAMEA4397295) | marine metagenome | biome: Polar Biome; feature: [DCM] deep chlorophyll maximum layer (ENVO:01000326); material: water (ENVO:00002006), including particulate matter (ENVO:01000060) such as... | depth 35 m | reverse complement strand
CCTCTGTCGAGGCGACACGGCTGCATTTGACCGGTTTTTCGAGGAAAACTACGCACGCCTGTATCGCTTTGCCTTGTCGCGACTCAATGGCAATCGCGAGGCCGCCGAAGATATCGCCCAAACCACGATGACTCGTGCCGCACGAAACCTGTCATCCTACAAGGCCGAGGCCGCGTTGTTCACCTGGCTTTGTGCGATATGCCGCAATGAGATGAGCGACTGGCTGGCGAAGAATCAACGTCACACCGAGCATGTTGTCCTGACCGAAGACTTTCCGGCAGTGCAGGCCATTGTTGATTCCCTGACGGCGCCGCTCGCTGACACGCCGGACGCACATTACCGGCGCTCCGAATCGATCCGCCTGATCAGTGTTGCTATGGATCGCCTGCCCGCAAAATACGGCGATGTTCTTGAATGGAAATACATCGAGGGGCACTCCGTCATCGAGATCGCCAACCGCCTCGGTATTGGCCGTGAGGCCGCACAATCACTTATCGCGCGGGCCAAACGGGCTTTCGCCGAAGTCTATCGAACAATGAGCGATGCGATTGGCGTCGCGGAGCACGAGGCACAACAGACATGACGAAGATTGCAAATTCAGTGCCGCAGGACGACGACGCGGTCGAACGGCTGCTCGCGCAGGCCGAGCCGCGCCCGGCGCCGTCGCCGGACGTGGCTGCGGCAGCCCGTGCGGCGGTGAAACGCGAATGGCAGCAAACCGTCCAGCGTCGCAACCGCTGGCGTTATGCTGTCGCGGCATCAACACTGATCGCGGCACTGGTTTTCGTGTCGACGTCGTGGGTGCCGCCTGCACAGCCGATCCCGCTTGCAGCGATCGATAGAGTCAACGGGACTTTCAATTTCATGCGCGACGACGGATTCATTGAAGACGGCGACGGCAGAAATAACATTGTAAGCGGCGAAACCATCATGACGGGTAACAATGCCAGTGTGGGGCTGCGCTGGCTCGGCGGTGGATCCCTGCGGCTCGATGCCGCCACGACCATTCGCGTTGTCGCATCGGACCAGATCGAACTGTTGCGTGGCCGCGTTTACTACGATTCGGGCCTGACCGGCAGTGTGCCCGGTTCGCTGCTTGTTCATACTGACCAGGGTGACCTGCAGCACCTCGGTACGCAATACATGGCAGACGTCAGGGAATCCGATTTGCTGCGCGTCAGTGTACGCGAAGGTGCGGTCGCGATCGCCGGTTTGTATCACGACGCAGAAGTTCAGCAGGGGAAACAGCTGGTAATGCACGGCGACCGTCTGCCGGTGGTCGCCAACCTCGAGCCCTACAGCGCGGAATGGCGCTGGACTCAGAGTGTGGCACCGGCGATGGACACCAATGGCAAGACGTTCTACGAAATCCTGCAATGGGTAAGCCGCGAAACTGGCTTGTCATTTCGCTTCGCCAGCGATGCGGCCGAGACTCTGGCAGGGAAGCCATTGACCGGGGTCGAAGGCGATGAGCCGATGGCGACGCTGCGAGTGGGTGCTGCAGCCGCGCAATTAACTGTTGAACAGATTGACGGTGTCATGTTGATTCACGAAAGGAGCCCTTGATACGAGATTTGAACTGCAACGTATGACGGCAGTAACGCTTGCAACAGCGATTCTCGGAATCGCTGCGAATGCGGCTGCGTCGGAACTTGGCAGGCGCATTGTCGATGTACTCGAGGATTTCCGCGACCAGGGCAACTCGATTGCCTATAGCGAAGAACTTGTCCCGACGACGATGCGTGTCAACATTGAGCCCACCTCTACGGCCGCACTGCCGAAAATTCTTGAGATACTGAAACCGCACAACCTGACACTCGATGCCGTAGAGGGCGTATTTGTCGTGATTCCGCTCAAGCGAGCAAATGCACAACCCACGGCAACACCAACGCCTGTCGCGGCGAAAGAATCGCTCGAAAACATTACCGTGTCAGCCAGTCGCTACGAGGTGGATCGTGACGCGACATCGAGCAGCGTCGCCATCGCACAACAGGCTATCGATGACATGCCGGATGTTGGCAGTGACCCGATACGAATTTCGCAGAGACTCCCCGGGGTAGCGGCCAGCGGTGCTTCGGCACGCGCGCATTTTCGCGGCGGTGAATTAAACGAGATCGGAATTATCCTGAATGGTCATCGCCTGTTTGATCCGTTTCACGTCAGGGATTATCAGAGTATTTTCAGCACCATTGACTCGCGTGCAATTGACGGGGTCGAAATCTACACCGGCGGCTTCCCGGTGCAATTTGGCGACCGCATGAGCGGTGTCGTTGTACTGGAATCCCTTGACCCCGATAGCCCGCGCCATACTGAAATCGGATTGAGCGTATTCAATACATCCTTTCTGACCAGCAGTCGCAGCGGCGACCTGCAATGGCTGCTGTCCGCGCGTCGCGGCAACCTCGACCAGGTTATCGACAAAAAATTTGGTCAGCCATCCTACTACGATGTGTTTTCTCAACTGGAAGTCGGCCTCGGGCGAAACTCGGTTTTGAGCGGCAACATACTGTATGCCGATGACGTCGTCACCATCGTGCTCGAAACAGACCCGGAAGAACGCGAGGAAGTCAGCAGCACGACACGCAGTCTGCAAACCTGGCTGCAACTCAGGAGTGACTGGTCAAATGAACTGCAGAGCCTGACAGCACTGTCTTATACCGAGTACGACAACCATCGCCTGGGTTCGACTAACGATCCCGAGAAGGTCGTTGCAACGGTCGACGACGACCGGGAAGTTGTTGAAATCGGCGTTCGCCAGGACTGGACGTTTCAGCCGCGCGAGTCACATCGGTTGCAATGGGGCTACGGCCTGTCCAAGGGTGATGCGGTATTCCGTTACGACGGCGAGGCCGAGTACAACGGCCTCCCCGCCCTGTTCCGTGACCAGACGCCGCTTGTCACACGCAATGTCAATGTCGCTCCCGATGGCAGCCGCTACTTTGCTTATTTCGCAGATCGCTGGCGATTATCTCCGGCAACGGTGCTGGAATTCGGGCTGCGCTGGGATGACCAGACTTACGCGAGCCAGAACTCGGACTCGCAACTCAGCCCGCGCATTGGCCTGCTCAAGCGCTGGAATGAAAAGCTGGACGTTCGTCTCAGCTGGGGCCGTTACCACCAGGCGCAGGGGGTTCACGAATTGCAGGTCGAAGACGGTGTTACCGACTACTGGCCGGCGCAACGCGCCGACCAATACATTGCCAGTCTGCAATACCGATTTAACGGGGGTACGGCGCTACGGGTTGAAGCCTTTCATAAACGCATGCAAAAAGTCCGGCCCCGATTTGAAAACCTGTTCGATCCCCTGGCGCTGATTCCTGAGCTGCAGGCCGATCGAGTCCAACTGGAACCCAGCCGTGCTTCCGCCAGTGGTGTCGAGGTTTCCATTAGTGGCTCGCATGGCGAACTGGACTGGTGGTCGTCGTACACACTGTCGAGAGTGCGCGACAGAATCGATGGGCGCACTGAACCAAGGTCATGGGACCAACGCCACGCAATCAATGCCGGGCTAAGCTGGTCAAATGCGAACTGGGACCTCTCGCTCGCGGCCAGCGTGCATTCCGGGTGGCCGACAACCGGCTTGATGCTGGTCAACGTTGACGGGCAACAAGACCCGGTCGCTGTTCCCGGTTCGCGCAATGCGTTACGGCTGGACAGTTTCGCCAGTATCGACTTTCGGGTGAATCGCCGATTCGAGTTTCGTCGCGGCACATTTAGCACGTTTCTCGAAGTGTCGAATACGTTCAATCGTCGCAATACGTGCTGTATCGATTGGGACGTCAGTGATAGCAACGGCGACGTTGCTCTCGAAAACTCCGCCGATTACTGGCTGCCACTGTTACCGGCAATAGGCTTTCTCTGGGAGTTTTAGGCAGCTTGTGCGACCGGTTTTACTCCGGTCTTCGGTCAAACGTTCAAACCGCTCGCAAACATAGAGCACATCAGGGACGGAGGCCACCAGCATGAAAGTGTTTGTCATCAGCTTGCCAGATTCCGGGGAACGGCGTCGCAGTGCGCAACAACAGCTCGATCGCGCCGGAGTACCGTTCGAGTTCTTCGATGCCATTCGTGGCGACATCGCGATTCGCGATTGCATTTTCGAGGGCTTCGACGAAACCTCGTACTTGCTGAATACCGGGCGTCACGCGGTCATTGGAGAAATTGGTTGTTTTGCGAGTCATCGGGAACTGTGGCGACACTGTGTTGAATTAAATGAGCCTTTAGTCATCCTGGAAGACGACTTCAACGTTCTGCCCCGCTTCAAAAATGCCCTGCGTGCAGCCGCGAACATTATTGATACCGTCGGTTTCGTCCGCTTACAAACGACATTACGGGCAAAACAGGCGAAAATTGCAAAGGTAAGCGGCTTTCAACTCGGGCGCTTCGTCAAAGCCCCCCACGGCATGATGTGCTATTGCCTGTCACCGAAAGTTGCACGGCACTTCCTGGAAGAAACCCGGATCATTCACGCGCCCGTCGATGTTTTTATGAAAAAATACTGGGAACACGGGCAACCACTATATGCACTGACACCGTTTACTATTGCCCCGTCAGTGCTTAGCGTGGAGACCACCATTGAAGACCGAAACAAAGGCCGCAAGTCCTTCCGAACAGCGCAACGCCGCTTTCGTCGCAAAGCAAACTGGTACCTGCGGCGCTGGATATTCAATCTGCGGATGCGATTTCAGCGCAGCCCGGTGGGAGATAAACCTGTGAATCGGAGTGACCTGCAGGAACCGGTTTCCAGCTCGCGGTAATACGATCCTGACGATCGCACGCTGCAGGCGCGCGCTAACGACGCGACCCGCAAAGCCTAACCATATACCAAGGCCCTAGGTCAGAATGGCGGTCCGGTTGCCGCTGACGAAGACCCGACGTTCGGCGTGCCAGCGAACTGCCCTGTTCAGCACCACACTTTCAATATCGTTACCAATTTCCGTCAACTGTTGAGGGTTCATCGTGTGATCGACCCGCTCCACCGCCTGCTCGATGATCGGGCCTTCGTCCAGATCTTCTGTGACATAGTGGCTCGTCGCTCCAATAAGTTTGACGCCTCGCTCGTGAGCCTGATGGTAAGGCCGCGCCCCCTTGAATCCCGGAAGAAAAGAATGATGAATATTGATGCAGCGACCGGATAGTTGAGACGTCAGTTCCGCCGACAATATCTGCATATACCGCGCCAGAACCAGCAACTCGGCATTGAGGTCCGTAAACAGTCCGAATAACTTCTGCTCTTGTGTCTGCTTCATGCCTTGCTCGATTGGCAAATAATGAAAATCCAGTCCGTACCATTCCACGAGGCGCCGATTTGCCTCATGATTTGATACGACCCCAACAACGTCAATAGGGAGCGTTCCGCTATTCCAGCGGTGCAACATACTGTTAAGGCAATGATCCTGCTTCGAAACTGCGATCATTACCTTGCACTTTTCATCGCTCGGCCGAAGCGACCAGTGCATATCAAAAGTCTCTGCAATTTTCGCAAAGTCGGTTTCGATCTGGTCTCTCGACTTATTCTCAACACCCGAAAAAACGGTACGCATGTACGACCGCTTGGCGACCGGTTCGCGATAGTGCGAAGCCTCCAGAATCAAGCCGCCGTGGTCGGCAATGAATGATGAAATAGCGGCGACCACGCCCTCGCGATCCGGGCAATCCGTGGTAAGTGTATACGCGTCGTGTGTCATAGGCTCCTGCCTGGTATTCATTGTTAATTGATTATTGTGCGAAACTTAAGAGGTTCAGCGAAGCAAACACCGGGTACTTGAAGGACTTCGTTCGGCTCTGGTGCCGAAGCTAGGAAGCACCTTCTTCACCATATTCTTTCAGGCGGTTGTACAGCGTTTTCAAGCTGACACCGAGGCTGTCAGCTGCGGCTTTTTTGTTTCCGCCATATTGTTCGAGCGTCGCCAGGATCAAGTCTTTCTCAACATCTGCGATTGAACGACCGACACTCAGGCCTTCAACTTCAACACCCAGCTCGTCGTCAAATTTCTCCGGGGCCTCAACGGTGTCGTGCTCGGCCATGATGTATGCACGATGGACCGTATGTTTGAGCTCCCGGACATTGCCTGGCCAATCATGCTGTGCAAATTGTTGCAAAGCATCTGTGGAAAACGACTTATCAGTCTGGTTGTCACGATTCAGCTCTGCGAGAAAATGCTGCGCCAGTAACTCCAGGTCACCTTGTCGTTGTCGAAGCGGCGGAAGCGTAATTGGAAACACGCGCAACCGGAAATACAGATCTTCGCGCAGTGAGCCTTCGCGAACTGCTTCCGCAGGATCGCGATTGGTCGCAGCGACAAGTCGGGCGTCGACCGGTACTTCCGACTCCGCACCGACCCGCAGCACATGGCCCGTTTCGAGGACGCGCAGCAAGTGCGTTTGAAGCTCGATCGGCATTTCCGTAATTTCATCAAGAAACAAGGTGCCGCCGTTTGCCCGCTCAAAAAATCCGGCATGGCGTTTCGTAGCGCCGGTAAAGCTGCCTTTCTCGTGACCGAATAACTGGCTGGAAATCAGTTCTTTCGACAGTCCGCCACAGTTCACGGGAATAAACGGGCCGGTCCTGTTACTCATTTGATGAACAGCATCAGCAGCAAGCTCTTTACCCGTTCCGCTCTCTCCCTGGATAAAGACGGTGCTATCGGTCGGTGCAACCTGGCGTAACTTGTTGACGACATCCTGCATGACGTCGCTATCCCCGACCATAGGCCCGACCTGCACAACGTACTCGCCAGTTTCGCCATCAGACTCTGTCGCGACGGCATTGACGACGCTAAGCATTTCGCGTGGCTCGATCGGCTTTTTCATGTATGAGACGCCCTGCCCCTCCATGCCACCAATTAGCGACTTCACACCCGTATGCCCGGTAATAATAATTATCCGCCCCGGGCGTTGCTTGCCAAACGCATCAAAAATTTCGAGGCCACTGCCATCCGGAAGCATCAGATCAAGTAGTAGCACATCCGGTGTACGTTCTTCGAGCATTTTGCGCGCGGCAACCAGCGTGTTCGCAGTAAACACTTTGTGTTCATGCAGACGCAGGAACTCGGCCATGCCGCTCGTGAATGCAGTTTCGTCGTCAACGATAAGAACTTGTGCCATTTACCTGTACTCAGCGATGGGTGCGGCAGCGTGTAGCAAGGGTGTCAATATAGGCATCCAGACTAAAAGTGGCAATCAGATTTTTTCGCTTTCAGGAACGTCTTGCGCTAAAGGAGCATCGGCAGGCTGGCACGATCATTGCTTATTAGTTCTGTTAAGCGAACCCGAATCTGGTCCGCGACACTTTGGCTCAATTCATTTTGCATTAATCGGAGGAAGAAATCATGAAGACACCTCTGACTAGGGCAATTAGCTTTGGTCTGTAAGTGGGCGGCCTGGTATCTGTATTTTTGAAAAAATTACAGCACGTAGAAAATCTTACGGGACTGATTTCGAATCTCAGACCTTTGTCCCGCTCCAGGCCGCCGCCTTTCTGGCCTCGCGCAATTGGCATGCTTGTTGCAGCTTACCTTTGTAACGACGCGCACTCGGTCCGAGCGCCGGAACGAGTGGGTCGGATACTGGCGTAAACGTAAATTCCTTTAAGGAGGATCAAAAATGAAGCATTACAAACTTCCCGTACTCATTGCTGGCTCACTCTTGCTCGGCGGAATTTCTACACCCGTTGTTTATGCGGGCGAATCCGGCAAGCAAACCATGGAGCATCGCGCCGAGGAGACAAAGTCCGCGGTAAAAGACGCATGGTTGGACGGTAAGCTCGAAAGTGCATTGCTTTTTAACGAGCACTTGAACTCATTTGCGATCGATACTGAGGTCAAAAACGGCGTTGCCTATCTGAATGGCGCAGTCGAGTCTGACATTGACCGGGATCTCGCCGGTGAAATCGCCCAGTCGATCGAGGGTGTTACCAAAGTCGAGAACAAGCTCACGATTGACGAAAACAAGGTCGCGAAGGCCAACCAGAGCGACACTGACACGCGAAAAGGTTTCAAGCAATCCGTAGCTAATGCGACGCTGACAGCTCGCATTAAGACTGAGCTGCTTGTCAATTCAAATACCGGTGGCTTGTCAATTGACGTTGATTCAAACAGCGGCCAGGTAACGCTCTCAGGTGAGGTTGAGTCCGATCAGGAAAAAGAGCTGGCCGAGCAGATTGCGAAAAACACAACGGGTACGCAATCCGTTGAAAACAATCTGACAGTTGCAGAAAACAGCTAGTCAATTGTCCGTAATTTCTGCAAATTCAAATTTCGAAAGGAGGTTCAAGGACATGAACGAGTATCACATCAAGGGCAACTGGAACGAACTGAAGGGCAAGGTCAAGGAACAGTGGGGTCGCCTCACTGACGATGAAATTGACCAGATTGACGGCCAATCAGATCAACTGGTCGGCGCGATTCAGAAGCACTACGGTCGTTCCATTGACGAAGCCAAGCGCGAAGTCGAAGAATGGCAATCGCGCTCGACACACTAAGCCTCGTAAAAATAAGTAAGATAATCAGGCCGGCAGCGACGCTGTCGGCCTTTTTCGTTGCTAGATATGGTCTTTAACGGCTTCAAGCAAATCGCTGAGTGACAGCGGCTTTCTCAAATAGCGGGAAACATTCAGGTCATCTGTTTCCTCGTACAGCTCGTCGAGCGGATGTGCAGTCATAAATATGATCGGCAAGTTGAAACGCTCTTGCAGCCGCCGCGCGACGCTTACGCCGCTCTCGCCCGCACCGAGCTGCCAATCGCAGACCAGCAGATTGGGTACTTGTTGTACGACGGCGGCATAAGCTGCTTTCGCATTCGCGGCGGTCGCGACATCGTAGCCACAGTACTCAAGATAAATACTGGTCGCTTCGCGCGCTGCAGGATCATCTTCAACAATCAATACACGTTTATTGGTGTCTGAATTACTTTGCATATTTGGTATCAATGATAGAGATCGTTGGTATGTTCAACAAGTTCGGACTCGCGAGTTTACAGCCAGTATTCCACCGTCCAGCTGAAGAACTCCTTCACACGGTCGAAAAACGGGCGACGCTTCCAGTCATCCAGCGTAACCTCCCTGGTTTCATTCAGGTCGAGCTCAAACTGTGCTTCCATCTGGCGGCCGAAATATTGCCCCATAATAATTGCGTTTACTTCGTCGTTGTGGAGAAAGCTTCGATAGTCGAGGTTGCTCGACCCCACCGTGGACCAGATGCCATCGATCACCGCCGTTTTGGCGTGCAGGAAGGTCCCGCTTGTTTCGTAAATTCGTATACCCCGCTTGAGTAATTCACCATAACGAGATCTCGATGCATGCAAAATTGCTGCGGAGTCAGAAATCCCCGGCACGATCAAACGCACATCCACACCGCGAGCGGCAGCGTCGCCTAACAAATTCAGGAAGGCTTTGTCCGGGGCAAAATAGGCCTGGGTAATCCAGATCCGGGTTTCCGCACGTCGCATCGCCTCCAGGTACGCCCGATAAATTGGCGACTCTTGTCCGTTGCCGCCTTCGGACAACAACACGGCAACCACGTCATTGCACGGCCCTGGCGCGTTGCAGGCCGGAAACTCGTCGGGCGTAAATGACAGATCGTCGCCGTCCCAGTTACTTGCAAAAGCTGCCTGAAAAGCGGCGACGGCAGGCCCGCGCACGGCTACGTGGGTATCCCGCCAGCCCGACAACAACGGATCAGACCGCCTGCGCAGCCGCTCATTGGATGCGCTGGAGTAGGTATTCGATACGTTGATGCCTCCGGTAAACGCAATCTCGTCATCGACGATGAGCAATTTGCGATGCGTCCGATTATTTGCCTTAAGTGGATTACCGCCCGCGAGAGGATTAAGCCGATTGAATGCCTGAACGTGAACGCCAGCGTCGGTAAGCAATTCGAAAAAATCGTCGTCACTGATCCAGCTGCCGATACTGTCATAGATCAGGCGGACGGTAATGCCCGCTCGACTGCGTTCGATCAACGCATCAGCAAACTGCTGGCCAACTTCATCATCGGCAAAAATATAGGTTTCGATATGGACCGTTTCGCGAGCGGCGCCGATTGCCTCCAGCATTGCCTTGTAGGTACTCGGACCATCAATCAGCAGGGTCGCCTGGCTGTCCGTATACAGCGGCGTTTCGCTGAGAGACTCCAGCGTAGACAATATCTCTCGCGCCGATTCGGGATTCGGTGCGTCTTCAACTATCGCATCGACAACTTTGTCCGCCTGGTGCTCGCTCAATACGCCACCCTCATCTGCCACTGTCGGTATTTCGTCCGTCGAAACGGTTATGGGAGTCACACTACAAGCCCCGAGGCACCCAGCCAGAATCGATAGTATCGCTACACTGGCGGGTTTTGGGTCGAAAATTCGGAATTGCCTGTCCATAGCTGACCCTCCCCGGCAAGCAGAATGCCGGCCCATACACAGGTTATCCTGCAGTATTTGTGCCAATAGAAGGCAGCGCCCGGGGCTTGGTAATCCTGTTGCGATGCACGAACCAGAGCCCTGGGAATCCCTGTCAAAATTACACAGCGGTGTAAATATTTCGCCAGCGCGGTCAGCCGGTAATTGCCGTTAATTACCGCTAAGTACCGCTAGCTGTCGATGCGCGGGGTGACCAGGGCTCGGTACTCTCCCAGTGTCGCAAATGCGTTCAAAGGAAGTTTGTTGCCGGAATCGCAGGCAGCGAAAACTTGCCAGGCACACCGCATCCGACGCAAAAGAAATCTGAAACTAATCAACAGGGAGAATTGACGATGAAAATAACGGCATTGATTCTTGGTGTACTTGGCGGTTTAGTTGCCGGTGCCCTCGGCGCTAAATGGCTTGGCGACTTCGGCCAGCTTAACGATATGCAACGTGCGATGGGTGGAGAGCAGCTCCAGAACATGGGCACAGCAGGCGTGCTGCTGCTCGTCAGTCTGGTGCTGGGAGTGACCGGCGGAATCATGTCTTGGAAACGGAAGTTTCTCGTTGGCGGGGTTCTAATGCTCGTTGGCGGGATTGCTCCGTTGTTCTTTGCGAAGCAGGCAATCCTGTTTCTGGCTATTCTGATCGCAGGCGGCATCGTCGCGCTCCTTGCGCATGTCAAGTCGGGTACCCCTGGCGAGATCACCCGCCCCGGATAAGCGCCGCTTACGACAACAGAGAATCGCGGCAGGTTGGAGGGGCCGCGATTCGCCATGAAATTAAAGTAACAACAGGTTGACAGCCGAGACACCCGCGACTCTCGCGCTCCTAAGATAAACTTAATGTTGCGCCGCTAAGCTCTCCTTGAACCCTCAACAAGGAGTCCATTCCATGAAAAAGATCTGCCTGGTGGTGTTATTCGGCCTGGTTGTTGTTACGGCACATGCCCAGACCGGCGGTTTCAACGGCCCTGACGGCCGCGAGCTCGTCTCGTCTCTCAAGGTCCAGGAAATGACTGACGGCGTCAATCTAAGGATCGAACCGGCAACACGATCGATGTCGATTCCATCCGGCTGGTGAAATAAGCTGTTCGAGTCGCAATCGGCGTCGGAATCCGTGTGTGAGCCCATTTTCCTCGCGAACATATTGATTCTGCTGCCGCAATCTTGAGAATAGCCTACTGTGTACCTGTTACTCGTCGAAGACGACCTGAACCTCGGCAAAGCACTGTTAAAGCTGCTTCGGCCGCACTACCGTGTGCACTGGGTCCGGAATCTCGCCTCTGCGAAAGACCACCTCGCAACAGCGCAGTATGACGCTGTGCTGCTGGACCTTGGCTTGCCGGACGGTGACGGCATTGACTGGCTGCAAGCCATACGCAAAAAGGGGTCACTGCTACCGGTTTTAATCCTGTCGGCGCGCGACGCGCTCGACGATCGGGTACGGGGTCTCGATACCGGCGCCGATGACTACCTGGTCAAGCCGTTTGAGCCCGATGAATTACTGGCAAGAATCCGTGTCCTGCTGCGACGACAATCCGGTGCCGCACAAGCCATGCTGCGCGCCGGCGACCTGAGTTTTTCACCGCAACAACAACAATTCTACTTGCATGACGCGGCAATCCACTTGCCGGCCAAAGAATTCCAGCTACTCGCTGTCCTGATGCAGGCGGGCAAGAAGCCGGTTAGTCGTGAGCGGCTGATACAACAGCTGTACGGTCTCGGGGAAGGCGCCGACTCGAATACGCTGGATGTGCACATGCACATGTTGCGCAAGGTGGTCGGCAAGGATCGTATCAGCACCGTCCGCGGGTTTGGTTACCGGCTGACACACGAATGAAGCTGCGCTTAACGCACCTGGGAATATTGCTCGCGCTCAGTACCGTACTGACCGGGATCGGCGGTGTTGCAGCGACCTATTTTGTCGCCAAGGATGAGTTTCGCGACCTGCTGGACGACGACCTCGAAACCCAGAGTCGCCTGCTTTCTGAAATGCTGGAATCCGGTACGCATAACTTGCCGCCAGACAAACTCGAAGACCTGCTTGAAGAAGTCTTTGAGGAAGATAATGAAGACACGTTATGGGTGAATGTGTATGAGCGATCAACAGGGTCACTTACCAGCAATCTCCACCACAACACACCGATGCCGAAAGATGACGACGAGACTCCACGACTCAAACTGGATGGTTACCAATGGCACGGCGCGCAGCGCGCAAGTGACCGGTACCTGGTCCAGATTCTGCGGCGCGATGACTACCTGAGTGATGCCCAGGATGATGTTTTCGACGACATCGCCAAGCCGGTTCTCATTGCCGGTGGCATCAACCTGGCATTGCTGGCGATATTTCTTACCATGGTATTGCGGCCCGTCGCGCGGCTGAGTCGACAACTTGAGACTCGCAGTCCGGATTCGCTCGCGCCGTTGTCTGTCAGGACATTAACAACGGAAGTCGCCGTGTTGCGCGATACGATGAATCAACTTATTAAGAACGTCGACGACGTGCTCAGTCGCGAGCGCCAGTTTGCAAATGACGTTGCACATGAGCTACGGACGCCGCTAACGACACTCAAGCTTGAACTCGCGGGCGATGATCCGGACAGCGAAGTGTTGCAGTTCGAGGTCAATCGTTTGACCCAGCTTGTCAACCAGATGCTGACCCTGGCACGTGTAGAGCAAGGACACATGCGCAAGAGTTTTGCGGATGTCGATCTTGAGTTGCTGTGCACGCAGGAACTGGACCAGTTGTCATCTGAGATGACGGATGCCGGCATGACTGTGCATCGTTCGCTCGCCCCGCTAACAGTACCCGGCGATAAGGTGCTACTCGCGGTGTTGCTTAGAAACCTGTTGCTTAACGTGCTTCGACATACGGGCAATGGGACTGAAATTGACGTCAGGGTGGAGCGGACCGATCAGAGAGTCAGCCTGTCGGTGGAAGATAACGGCCCGGGGATTGAGCGGCACCGTCGCGAGACACTCAACGTCGGATACAGTCGCATGGACAGCCGCAGCGCCGGTCACGGACTGGGGCTGGCGATTTGTCGCAAGATTGCTGCCGTACACGGTGCATCGTTTACGCTCGAAGCGAGGCAGGATGGCGCCAACGGTTTGCTGGCACGAGTCGTCTTTCCCGCTTAAGCCAGACTTAAGATTCGGCTGGCAGAGTTACAGCATGCAAGCCATTTTTGACAACCACAGCAACACTCGTCCACGTAACCTGCCGTGGCCTGCCCGTCTCTCACAGCAGCGACAATCGGTTTTCCTGGTTGCTCTGTGGCTGTTGCTCGGGTTAAACCCAACGGCATGGGCGGAAACAGACAACGTCATCGTTTTCGAGCCGAGTTATTTCGTCGCGGCTCAAGCGAAAAACGCCTACGAGATGGTGCTGCTGCTGCCGGGCTTTACGTTCGACCCCGGTGACGACGATGTCCGTGGTTATTCCGGGGCGAGCGGAAACGTCCTGATCGGGGCACAGCGACCGGCCGCCAAATTTGACAGTCTCAAGAGTATCCTGGAGCGCATTCCCGCGTCCGCAATTCAGAGAATTGAGTTGATCCGTGGAACCCACACTGGCATCGACATGCAAGGCCAGATGCTGGTTGCCAATATCGTGCGACGTAGTACGAGTGCTACCGAGCTTGGTGCAACTGTTGCATTGTATGCGCACGGTGACAACCGGCGATTGCCCGAGGCACGGTTTGACCTCTCGCGGCAGTGGAATGAACAACTGTTCGAAGCTTCTGTGGAAGCCTATAAGCTGGCTGACGATGACAGCGGCACCGGCTTTCGCCGGCGATCCGACGCTTCTGGCCAGCTCACACGCGATGCGGCGTCGCGCCTCGTTGCAGACGATGAAGGATTACAGGCGACGCTTGGTTACGAACAGCCAGTCGCCGGCGGAAAATTGCGATTGAATGCCGCCGCTTTGAGCGGGACCAAATCCGATAATGAGCAGCTGCGGAGCATATTGCCGAGTTCCGAGTCTGCAGAAATTCGGGAACAGGAAAACTACGACCAGCTCGAACTCGGTGCCCGTTTTGTACGACCAGTATTCGATGACAACACCCTGGAGCTGTTGGCGATTCAACAGCTTCACCAGGAAGATGCTTCCGAGGTAGAGAACACAGTCGATGGTGATACCGCTTATATTGAGGAAACAGAAACGGGTGAATCGATACTGCGCGGAACGATTCGTAACCCGCTCTCGGATGCCAGTACATTCGAATGGGGTGCAGAACTGGCGTACAACTTTCTCGACAGTCGCTTTGGCAGTGCGGACAGCGGTACCCCGCTGTTGCTACCCGAAGCTGACGTTAGTGTCCGGGAGTATCGCGCCGAAGGCTTTGCCAGCATTGGCTGGGAGAACGGCGAGTCGTTGCAGGCAGAAGCAGGCCTTGCCTACGAGCTCTCCCGGATCAGCCAGCAAAGTGACAGCTATTCATCCCGGGACTTGAACTACCTCAAGCCACGACTCAGCGTCACGTGGACGCCGTCGGCGACCGACCAGGTTCGTATACGCCTCCAAAGACTGGTCGGCCAGCTGGATTTCGGAGATTTCGTATCGTCGGCAGAGCTCTCGACCGACACTGTCAACATCGGCAATCCCGAACTCGAACCCGAGACATCATGGGACCTGTCGGCGAGTTGGGAGCGCCGGCTGCAGCAGGACGCGACGCTGGTTTTTGGCATTAGCCATTCACGTATCGACAACGTCGTGGACCTCGTACCGATATTCGCGGACACGAACAACGACGGTATCGATGAAGTGTTCGAAGGGCCCGGTAATCTTGGCAGTGGTGCGGTCAATGAACTGAGCCTTGGCATGGACTTATCTTTATCCAAAGTCGGGATTAAAGGTGGCACGATCAAGGGCGATATAACCTGGCGCCATACCGCGGTGGATGACTCGATCACGGGTCAACGCCGACAAATAGCGGGCAAGACACAGCATTGGGAAGGTCGCCTGGAATTCAGCCAGGATATTCCGGCTTATCGACTGCGCTGGGGCGCCCATTTGACTCTTGCGGAACGAGAACCCGAGTTTCGCCTCGACGAAACACGGCTTGAGACCGAGTCTGCCTGGGTCGGTGTTTTTGCCAACATCGCACCTACACCGAACTGGACCTTTTCGGTAGCGCTGCAGAATCTCAGCAGTCGTAAAAAGACCCTGACGCGTAGACTATTTAATGCGCCTCGAGACAGCGGCGGGATCGAAGCGATTGATAAGCAGTCCAGAACGTATGAGCCTTACGTTGTTCTGCGGGTGCAGTGGCAGTCGGGTTGGTAGAGTATTAGGCAGGTTTTGGGTGGCTTTCCTTTTATTCATGGCCGCTGGCACCGTCGAAAATTCGAATTCCGTCAATTGCCGTGTTAGCCACAATTGGTAGCCAGCCGGGACACATTTGTCCTTACTCAGTTTCTTGCCTGCATCCAATACCTAGTATGTGAAGTCGGCATTCAATTGAACGCGGTTGTAGTCACGCTCGGCAA
>TARA_R110002096_G_scaffold46676_2_pt1 | contig 15890 bp, 12 predicted proteins | sample TARA_R110002096 | Tara Oceans TARA_R110002096 (sample SAMEA4397295) | marine metagenome | biome: Polar Biome; feature: [DCM] deep chlorophyll maximum layer (ENVO:01000326); material: water (ENVO:00002006), including particulate matter (ENVO:01000060) such as... | depth 35 m | reverse complement strand
ATCTGCGACAACAACGTGTCGTCGCCGACTTGCGTTACTTTCATGATCAGGCTGCCGGTGCCGTTGACCGTTCCGCCAACGACGTTATCGCCTGTGGTTTTTTCAACCGGAATCGGCTCGCCGCTGATCATCGACTCGTCGACGGAGCTGTGTCCCTCGATCACCTTGCCATCGACTGGAACCTTCTCGCCGGGTTTTACCCGCAGGCGATCGCCAGTTGCGAGGTCATCGAGTGATACTTCCTTTTCACTACCGTCATCTGCAATTCGCCGGGCGGTTGGCGGAGCCAGTTCCAGCAACGCACGAATGGCACCCGACGTTCGGCTTCGCGCCTTCAGCTCGAGCACCTGGCCGAGCAGGACGAGCGTCGTGATGACTGCCGCCGCTTCATAGTAGAGCGCAACTTTGCCGGCGTGATTCCGGAACGCATCTGGGAAGATTCCGGGAATTGCTGTCGCGACGAGCGAGTAGACGAACGCCACGCCGACGCCCAACGCAATCAGCGTGAACATATTAAGATTCACCGTCCGGACAGACTGCCAGCCGCGCACGAAAAACGGCCAGCCGCCCCACAATACGACCGGCGCGGCCAATGCCAGTTGCCCCCACTGGCGCAATGCGACCGGCAACAGGTGCTCCAGCGGCTGCCCAGGGATCATTTCGCCCATCGCGTAGATAAACAACGGTAACGTCAATACGGTGCTGACCCAGAAACGCCGCGTCATGTCATCGAGTTCGGACGTATCCTCCTCCTCATTCACCATGACCGGTTCCAGCGCCATGCCGCAGATGGGGCAACTGCCGGGTTCGTCGCGGACGATCTCCGGGTGCATCGGGCAGGTGTATTGCGTCCGTTTCACGGCGACATCCGCGCGCTCCAGCGCCATGCCGCATTTCGGGCAGCTGCCGGGCTGATCGGACTTCACTTCGGGGTGCATCGGGCAGGTATAAACGGCGCTCATGATTCGCTCCTTTCGAGGTCGTGCAGTATTGGGCAGTCTGGGCGCTCGTCGCCGTCGCAACGTATTGCGAGGTGTGTCAGCGTGTCGACCATAGATTGCAGCTCGTCGATCTTGCTGCGCAGTTCATCAACGTGTTTCATCGCTACGGCTTTTACCTGCCGGCTGCTGCGGCCCCGGTCGTGCCAGAGCGCCAGCAGTTCGGAAACCTGCGGAAGCGAGAAGCCCAAACGGCGTGCCCGTTGAATAAAGCGCAAGGTATGCAAGTCGGGCGCGGTGTAGACCCGGTAGCCTGCATCGCTGCGCTTTGCCGGTTCCAGCAGACCCACCTGTTCGTAGTATCGAATTCGTTTGGCGGAGACGCCCGTGGCGTCTGCCGCCTGACCAATGTTCATCACCTCAAACCTCCGGCGACGATGTCGCCCTGTTGTTACGTTCAAGGCAAAAGCATAGACCTTACCATTATGGGAAGGTCAAGCTTTTTTCACAGCGGTCTTTGGCTCAGTGCTTGTGCTCCGGCTCTTCGACCTTAACCGGTCGTGAGGAGCTGTGCGTGTGCACAACCTTCCACTCACTCCCGATGCGTCGAAACAGGAATGTCTCATAGCCCCGATTGTGAATTTTCCGGCCGTCGGACTTAACCACCGCGATGACCTCCACATCGGCAACGGCCCAGGCAAACTGCCCCTCGACGTGTGTTTCAATATTCGAAAAGTTCAGCTCCAGTCCGTCCAGCGCGTCGCCCTCGGGCTCTACGTGATGATCGATCAAGTCACTGAGCCCAACATTTTGCCCACCACTCTCCACGTAGCGCGCGCCGTCGAAATCCAGGAAGTGCTTGCGAAACGGCGCACCATCCGCGTGCTCCCAGCCGTATTCGATGGCCTGAATGATTGCGGTCATCTCCTCAGCGTCGGCGTCTTGCGCCTGTGCAGCCGAGGCTGCAATGAGAATCGCGCATGCGCCGGCTATCGTTTTCAATTTGTTGACTATTGTTCCGTTCATCAATCGTCTCCCCAGCAATTTTCTATCAAAAATTATGCGTTCTTTCGCCGAGGTGGGCTGCCAAAGTCCGGATCGCTGCTGACCCGCGCCGCAACGGTGCCTTCCGGTGCGTCGTACCAACCCGGGTCGCTGTAGTCGCCGCGCCTTACGTTGTCGCGGACTTTTACCGTCGTAAACATGCCGCCCATCTCGATGTTCCCGTAAGGCCCCTTGCCGGTCATCATGGCAAGCGTGTTCTCCGGGCCATTGTGATGACCCATGTCGACATGCTCCTGGTGTTCGGCCATGCCGTACTCGCCCATCGCGATGAATCCCGGCAGGATTTTTTGAATCTCGTCTTCAATGCCGCTTTGATCCACCCCCAGGGTATTCGGAATTTCATGGCCCATGGCGTTCATTGTGTGATGCGACATGTGGCAATGAAACGCCCAGTCGCCGGGCTCAGCGACAAATTCGATGTCTCGCGTCTGGCCAACACCAATGATCTCGGTGGTCTCGGGCCGCCATTGCGATTGTCGCCATCGACCACCGTCCGATCCGGTAACCAGGAACTGCACGCCGTGCATGTGGATCGGATGGTTCCACATGGACAGATTGCCCATGCGGACACGCACGCGCTCCCCTGTTCGTGCGACCACAGGATCAATCGCCGGAAACACTTTGCTGTTGAACGTCCATAAGTCGAAATCCACCATCACCGATGGATCCGGACGATAAGTACCCGGGTGCAGCGCCCAGTTATGAGTAATAAAGCAATAGTCTCGATCGACCGGTATTGCTTCGCGCTGCTTCGGGTGAATGATGAACATACCCATCATGCCGACAGCCATTTGCGTCATCTCGTCAGCGTGCGGGTGGTACATGTGCGTGCCGTGTTGCCGAAGCGTGAATTCATAAGCGAAGGTTTCACCGGGACCGATTTGCGGCTGGCTCAGACCACCGACGCCATCCATTCCGCTGGGAAGCAGAATGCCGTGCCAGTGAATCGTGGTGTGCTCCTTGAGGCCGTTAGTGACCAGAATGCGAACCCGGTCGCCCTCAACCGCCTCGATTGTGGGGCCCGGTGTTGAACCGTTATAGCCCCAGCATTTGGCGACACTTCCGGGTGCAAATTCATGATCGACTTCCTCGGCGACCAGGTGAAACTCTTTGACGCCGCGTTTCATCGTGTACGGCAGGGTCCAACCATTGAGCGTTCGCACGGGCACGTAATTTTCTCCGGCGCTGGCGGCCGGCTTCCTTGGCGCCTCCTGTGCGTTGACTTCGGTGCTGACCGAACTCACCGCGGCGGCCAATACACCGGCGCTCGAAATACCCAAAAATTCGCGTCGTGATGTCATTGTGACTCTCCGTCGGGTTTGTGGTTGCCGTGGCCGGCGTACTCGCTCTCGGGCGGTGCCTTGTCGGCTGGTTTCGCGTCGTCGTGCTGCATGCCTTTCATATCGCCCTGCATGTCGTGTTGCATACCCTTCATGTCACCCTGCATGTTGTGTTGCGAGTGTTCGCCGCCACCTTGTGGCTGGATAAGCTCTTCGACATCGAGTCGTTCTTTTCCGATATTTCCGCTGCTAGGCAGGGAATTGCCGACGGCGCGGGTTAATTCGGTGCGTGCCAGCCAGTAGTCGCGCACGGCTTCCAGGTAGCCCTGGTATGCGTCGTACTCCTGCTGTTTGATTTCCAGCAACTCAAAAATGCCGATCAGCATGAAAGCCTCTTCCTCTTTTGCGCGCGCCGTTACCGCGACACGGGCAGGCACAAGCGTGTCGCGATAGGTTTTCACATGTGCCCTGGCGTTTGCAGCTTTCGCGAACGCCAGATGCACATCGTTATTAACCGCAAGCGTCAGCCGCCTTACTTCTGCGATCGCGATTTGCAGGTCGGCATCGAGTCGTAATAATGCGTCCCGGTTCTGCGTAAACAGGGGCGCCTCCCAATCGACGGACGGGCCTTTCAGACGCGCACCATCCGTTTCGCGTTCATTCTCAAAGCCGACATCAAGATCGCCCAGCCAGCGTGTCCAGCCGGTGACACCCCGTTGATCAGCAACCCTGTCCGCATCAGCACGAGCCGCCGCCAAATCGAGGCGGCTTCGCGCCGCAAGAGACAGCAACTCGTCCAGCGAGTCTTCGCTGGCCAATGGCACGGGCAATTGCGCGGGGGCGTCCCAGGACCCGCTAACGGACAGGCCCATGACGGTTCCGAGCGCAGAACGCATTGCGTACGCCTCGGCATCGGCGGCCAAGGCCTCCAGCCGGGCTTCCGCAGCGGCCGCCCGCTCCATCGCCAATTCGCGCGGCGTCATGTTGCCCGCTTCGTGATAGCGCTCGGCCAAAGCCGCCGATAAGCCTGCGGCCTTCGCGATCTGCGAACGAAGGGCAGCGACCTGCTTGGCACCCACGAACTGGTAGTACGCAGACTCCGCTTCCGCCGCCGTTTCGAGTACCACTGCGCCAATGTGTTGCTTCACCGCGGCATATTCCGCCGCCGCCAATCGCTTACGCGCCGGCAGCGTGACGAAATCGGTGAACGAGGTCACCAGGCCAAACGACACCTGGTCAAGCTCGCCCGAGCGATTGGAGCTGAGGACCAGGCCCGACAATATTGGATTCCGGATACGGCCCGCTTCATACACATCGGCTGCTGCGAACCCAAGTTCCGCGTACGTGGCTTGCAATTCCGGATTGTTGATCAACGCAATGCGAACCGCGTCGTCGGCGGTTAACGCCTGCGTTACTAGGTTCGAAAGTATTGCGGACGTTTCGCCGGTGTCGATTGCTTGGCCCCTTTCGGCTACCAACTCGTCCACTTCACTGCGACCAAGGTCGGCCGGTACGCTCGCACAACCGGAAAGGCCCAGGATCATTACCGGTGTTGCGATACGCTGCAACCAGCGGGGGCTAGTGATCATGGGTACTGTGGTCATGTTCTGGCTCTTTCTGGGCGGGTTCATCTGTAGCTTCGTCGCCGTGTTCATGTGGCATCGCGCTACCTGACGTGCTGTCCGATGCGTGGTGCCCATGCCCTTCGGCACTCACCAGCAGCTCGGTGTAGGACTTCGCGTCGAGCTCCGGCAACGCGACCATCAGTGCTACCACCGGCCACAAGGATTCATCATCGTGGGTCGCACCCCAGGCCGGCATGCCGGTCATCTTGATACCGTGTTTCGTTGCCCAAAATAACTCGGCTGGCGTTCGCTGTTGCGCGGATTCCCTGAGGTCCGGCGCCTGCGGATTGAGCCCCTTGCCAGCGGGACCACGTGCCTTGCCAGGCGCGCCGTGACAGCCGACACACATCGCTTCGAAATCGTTGATGCCGGCACGTATCAAGGCATCGTCGTTCAATTCGGGTACAGTAATATCCTTGGCCCGTCGCTCTATCGACGCGCGCATCGTCGTGGACATGGCCCAATTCGACAAGCCGCTGTGCGGTGTCGACGCGCTCACGTCGTAGAGTCCGGAATACATATACGCGACCGCGGCAACCCCTGCTAATAAGGCGCTCGCAACGATTGTCTTCAGAATTGTTTTCATGCTGTTATCTCTTCACCATCGAACATCAAACAGGCGTATCGCCTGACGAACAGCATCCGCTATGGATGCAGGACAAGTTGGCGCAGAGAGGGGCTAAGCCAGGATACGGTCGAAACGACGAATCGGGCTGTTCCGGCCCAGCACAGGCGGTGCGTGCAGAACAAAGGAATAGATGGGGCTGCCGCTAATTAGCGTCTGGTCGCCCGGGACGCGAATAACGGCTACAGGCTCATCAGGCTCATAGCTACGCGGAGCGGCCGCTACTGCCGGATCGTTGGCCGTAACGCTCGATAATGTGCCGCAATTTCCATTGCAATCAACATGCGGACAAGCCTGCGTACTATCGGTCCCGGCTTGAATCGCGTGATGGGCGTGTCGCTCTGCGGCGGATGACTCGACTGCTGCACTGGCCTCGCACAGGCACAGTGCGTTGCCCGATACGAAAGTAGTAATGAGCAGAATGGAAACAGTCTTTTGCAGGATGGCCATAAGCTGCGAAATTATACTCCCTTTATCGCTCGGTCAAGATTGAATTAGTGCCGGTGGGTAGCCAGGCGGGTTACCTTATTGCCTTAGCTATTTCACCATCGTCCCAGTCAGCTCGTAGGCGTCGCCTGGATGGAAAAGCTCCGCATGGCTTACAGGACGACCTTGTGTCCACGTTCTGCGCCGAATCACGAGGCAAGGTTTGTTCACAGGCATCTTCAAATACTTGCGTATCCGTGGCGACGGCATCGTCGCGCGAACGACATGTTCCGCCGAATGTAGAGGAGCGACTTGTGTAAGATAAACATTCGGCGTGATCTTAGTGAAATCCTGATCCAAATAGTTCGGCGCCAAGGTCGGGCAGACGTATCGGTCCTCCAGCTGAATCGGACTTCCGCTCTCCAAATGTAGAATCAGCGAGTGAAAGAGACTTGAGCCAGGACGCATCTGCATTCGATCGATAAGCCATTGCTCTGCCTCAACCTCTTGCAGCGTCAATACGTGCGCGCTGTGCACATGCCCGCGCGCACGTATTTCATCGGCGATATTTCTAACCTTGAGAACATCCGAGTGCGGTCGAGCCTCCGCGACGAAAGTACCGACTCCAGCTAATCGAGTTACGTACCCTTCATCTGAAAGCTCCTTGAGGGCGCGATGGGCGGTCATTCTCGCGATTCCAAACGCTTTTACCAGTGCATGTTCTGAGGGTACGCGATCTTTGGGCTTCAATTCGCCGGTGTTAATCAACTTGACGATATGGTCCTTGACCTGGCGATACCTGGCTTGGATAGGGTCTGTCGCGACTGTCGCGTTCTTCATTCTGACTCCTGGTCGGATTCGCGGCACCTCCGCGCAGCAAGATAGAAGCTATCTAATCTGGAAATCCATTCTAACATCGTCAATCGTGTTCAGCTTCGCGCGTACCATTCCGGCTCGAGGGGCTGGCACTAATTCCCAAAGTCATCAAATCGTATCAACGACTCCGCGACACCCAGCTTGCTCAGCATCTCCCGCGTGGCCGCGAGCATCATCGGTGGCCCGCAAATGTAAAATTCACAATCGCCGAGCGATTCATGATGCTTTAACAAATTCTCGAAAATCGATTCGTGTATGAATCCACGCTTGCCTGTCCAACTGTTATCGTCATTGGCATCCGAAAGCGCGACCTGCCACTCAAAGTTTTGGTGGTCAGCGGCAAACTTTTCAAAACTATCGCGATAGAGAATTTCTTGCTGATTACGCGCGCCGTACCAGAATCGGAGTTTTCCTTCCCATTGCAGGTTGCTCAAGAGATGCACGGCCATCGACTTTAGTGGCGCCATTCCCGCACCACCACCAATGAGGATCTTCTCGCGATCACTTTCATGCAACAAAAAGTCGCCGCCGGGCCCACGGAACGTCACCGAATCACCAGCTTGTAGGCTACACATGTAAGTGGAACCGATCCCGGGCTGGACCTCAAGGCCATCGGGAGGCGGAGCGAAGCGAACGGTAAATTTAAGATCACTGGACGCCTCACCGTTTGGCGCTACCGCAATTGAATAGGTTCTTGCCACCGTATTCGTACCTGCGTGCACCAACCTTTTTGATAGCCCCAGCCCTCTCCACACATTGACATATGAACTTGGGACAGCAAGTTGATCGACATCGATATCGAATGCCGGGATTTGAAACTCCAGGTGATCGCCTGGTCGGAACTGGACAGGGGCATCTGCCCGGATACTGATTTCCTTCAGCAGCGGCGTTAGCCACTTTGACGAGACTACAACTGCAGACTGAAGCGACTGCTGGAATGCCATATCCGGAATAACGATGACATCGTTTGAGCAAGGCTTGTGCTGGCAGCCCAGACGAAAGCCGTCGGCAAGATCCGACGTGTTGATCCATTCGCGATCGACGGCGGTATCGGGCGGTGGATCACTTGTGTATTGGACTTTGCACAGGCCACAGCTACCGGACCCATCACAGTTTGAAGACAATCTGACGCCATGTTGAGACAAGCTCGAGTAGTACGACAACGCGCTGTCGAGGTTATAGCTTTGTGCTTCGTTATTTTCGGAGCCGACTTTGCTGCTTACTCTCGCGCCGCCGGACCTGAACCCTGGTAGCCACAGGAAATCACTTCGACCAAAACTGAATAGCACCAGCAAGACACCGGAGATGGCAATCCAGAGCGTGCCGAAACCGACGATGATGATCTGCCAATTGTTGAAACTATCCTCTCGGGCATAGTCCATGAAGTGCAACATAAGAAGAAAATCGACTACTTTCCACCGGCTATTTCGGTGCGCCAGTACCCGTCCGTCTTCAGGCGACACATACACTCGTGTGGCCAAGTCGTCTTCAATATTAATCCGCCAGATCGGTCCGGCGAAATCGCGAACTTCGTCTGATCCGAGCGCAATTAGTTCGCTATCAGTTATCTCGCCGTCGCCTCTATAACTTTTTCGAGCGATAGCCTCGGCCAGGTGCTTATCTATGCGAAGCTCGCTGCCTGTTTTGGCATCAAACAGCATTGTCTCGCTGCCCTGCCCGATCAGATACACAGGGCGCTGAAGAATTTTTGTCAGCGCGATCGAGTCTATTTGGTCGGGGGTGATCGAAAGTTGGTGCGATGGATAGAGAACCTTTGCTAAATCAGTCGATTCTTGATCGGTCACCGACTGGCGGGTTTCATTGCCACTGACTTCGACTTGATCAATGAAACTGATGATTGTGCCAGTTACCAGCCAGACGATAAGCTGCGCTCCGATCAAAAGGGTCAGCCACTTGTGTAGTTTGCGAATGAAGATCATTTCGCTATACCGTCAACTTTTCGACGATTGAAACTGTAGAACAACAGCCAAACACCACTTAGTCCGAGAAGCGTTCCAAATACGGAAAAGATTCGCAGTACGTTGTTATTGATATCGCTGCGAGTGTCATAGTCCATCACATGCAACATCCACAGGAAGTCAAAAACGCGCCACAACGAATGTCGTCTGGTTGTAAATTGGCCGGAATTCGGATCAACGTAAAAGCTGCTATTCCAAACGTCGTCGAAATCGACCCGCCAAAGGGGTAGAGCGCGTGATTGGAGCTCAGTTGGAGGATCGCTCTCGATTAGCTGAACGCGACTCACTTCACCATCGCCCGCGTAGTGGTAGGTCGCGATTTGAGTAGCTGTATTCTTATTGATAGGCGACAGCAATTCGCCGGAGTTTGCGTCCAGAAGTCTCGGGGTTGGGCCCTCGACGAGATATGCGGGGCGGTCAACGACTGCGGTAAGTGTGACGCTGCTGGAATCTGGAAACTCACCGGCGATTCGTTCCAGCGGTATGCCTACTTGCGCATATGAGCCCACATTGGTGTCCATATTTTTGACCAACATATCGCCATGGATGATGTCGATATCCACCGCGACCATGTAGAAGCCACTCAGTGCCCAAAGGAACAACTGGATGCCGAGAACCAATGCGAACCATTTGTGGACTTTGCGAGATAGCCTTATTGCTTTCATGGGTACGTGGCTCGGTGACGGATTACTTGCAGTGATCCTCTGAAAGGATCCATCAAAGGATGTCATGCTTGCAAAATACTGGCCAGCGACTATCCGCTGGCCAGTACAATTTGTGACTCTTTTAGACCAATCTAAAATTCATAACTGGCCCGCATGTACCAACGCTGCCCTAGCAGGTCGTAGGTAAATACATCGGTGTTGGCATCGTTCCATGAAGTGATATATGGAGCCTTTTCGTCAAATGCGTTGTCGACGCCAAGTGACAGCTTCAGACTGTCGCTCACAAAGTAATTGAAGTTCAGATCGTGGTAGAAGATATTGTCGACCGAGCTACCAATCGGACCGCCACCATTCTCATCGTCTGCCTCGCCGATCATGCGAACCGACCATCCTGCTGACCATTTTTCTGTGTAGACTTTTGCGCTCATGTTCGTGCGCCATTTAGCGAAGCTGCCGCGATCGGCAGTAATCTTGCCACGTAGAACTTCGACTTCTGCCGCCGGGTTGGCCTGATTCTCATGCTTTAACAGATTAGTTGCCCGGAGCCCAAACGAGGTATCGAGTCCTCCGATCTCTGTGTTATAGGTGAAAGCATAGTCGATACCACTGACCTCTTCCTTCGCCGCATTTACAGGACGCTTGTTAAGGAACGTGACCTGGTTGGTGATTGGGTCGCGGGTAAATGAGTTACAGAACTCGGCATATACGGTTGGATCTGTGTAGCACAAACGCAGTTGATCACTACCGTCGACTGCGTTAATAGCGTTGTCAATCTTGATATCGAAGTAGTCGATTGTCGCCGTAAATCCTTCGAGAAATTCGGGTTCGAAAACGATTCCGACGGTGACGGTATCCGCGTCCTCAGGCTTCACATTCGGATTTCCGCCAACACCGGTCAATATTGTATTGCCGTTCTGGATGAAACCCGGTGGCACGCCATCGGCCTGGCAGTTGGTAGCTATCGCCCCAGTTGCCCCCTCGCAAGGATCAACTGTGATCAGATTTTCCTGATTAGTGCTGCCCTCTTGTTCGTTGATGGTAGGTACGCGGAATGCAGTTGACCTCACAGTCCTGACCATGAGCTGTTCATTGACTTGCCAAACGGCACCGAGCTTGTACGTCGTATTGGAGCCGAAGGCGCTGTAGTCCGACCAGCGTGCGGCCATCGTAAGGCTCAGGTTTTGAGCCATTGGCGCATCAGCCAGCAAAGGTATGGACAGCTCTCCGTAAAGTTCCGTAACATCCGACCGACCACTGATCGCTGACTCGCCGCCGTTCTTTAGTACGGTCGAATCGGGGTCGCGCCAACCTTTTTCGCTCCGGTCCTCGATGCCGAGGGCGAACCCGACGTCGCCGGCCGGCAGCGTTATAGCGTTGCCGTAGAGGTTCGCAGAGAGGGATACCATACGATTGCCTCCGGTTCCTTCGCGTCGATACTTGATAAACTCCAGCAGTTCTGGTGTCAGCTCGCCGACGCCGAAATAGTCACCACATGGAATTGCCGCGCCTGGTGCGGTGCTGCAGATGTTTTCGTCGAGCGTTTGCGACACTCGATCATTGTCGATATCAAACGTCCAGCCGTCGCGCCCGGTATTGCGGCCATAATTGACGCTAGCATCCCAGCTCCAATCATTCTTCAACGATCCTTCGAGACCCGTTACGACTCGAATCGTATCTGTTTCTTGAAAGAAATAGGGCGCACCCATTTCGACCATGCGCCTGTTTTTGATGAAAAGGTCTTGCCCTGTTGGATTGTAAGGAAATGCCGCCGAAACTGCAGTTGTTGCAATGCGACGCGGCGTAACGATCTGCTCACCCTGCCGATTGGCATATAGAACTTCCGCAAACACATTGACGGAGTCAGACATCTCATACGTACCGAATGTTGAAACGTTTATTCTCTGCATCGGACTAACGGCATTGAGAAATGGGAAGTAGTTGAAGCCGTGTAAGGCGCTGTTGTACGGCTCAAAGAAATCCCCATCGCCGCCCTCTATTTGATTGAACTGGATTTCTGTTCCGTCAAGATAGTGTGCACGCCCACCAATTGTCGTTGAGCTTCCGAAACACTCCAATCCGTTCGGCCCTTCGGTCAGGGGGCATGCGTGTCGATCCGATTGCAGCACCAATCCCGTGTCGACGTAGCTTAGGTTGACGACAATATTGCCTTTGTCGTAGTCCCCGCCGAAGGTGAAATTGACTTCGGAGTTTTCACCGTCCGACTCGGTAGTAGCGCCATATTTGACATCCAGCTTGGCGCCACTGAAGTTTGTCTTGGTAATAATATTGACGACACCAGCGACAGCATCTGCGCCATAAACTGCGGATGCACCGTCTTTGAGGACCTCAATGCGCTCGATCAATGCGGCAGGGATCATATTCAGATCCACCGATGAATTTGCACCGGTACCGCCATTCACAATTCTGCGGCCATTCAGTAGCACAAGCGTTCGGTTGATGCCCATGCCCCTCAGGTTAGTTTGGGCTGTACCGTAGCCGTTACTGGTCCAGTAGGCGTTGGTCGAGTTTCCGGCCGGTCCGGCCGAAGCGGTCAACTCCTGAAGAATATCTTCGACATTGGAAATGCCCGAGTCGTAGATTGCCTCCGCCCCTATGATGGTTACCGGGCTGGCGCTGTCGATTTCAGAATTCTTGATTCTGGAACCCGTGACAACGACCTCTTCTATGCTCGCCGCCTGATCTCCGCTATCTCGATTCTGTGCGACAACAGGAAACGCAGCAGCGAGTCCGAAGCTCGCGACAACAAAATGCGATGCAAGTTTTCTAATGCTCATGATGTTTACCCCCAATTGGTACATTCAATCGTATTGCCTACAGTTGTGCGAGGTTGCTTCATGTGGAAAAAGCGCAGCGGAGAATATCATTGGCGAAGCCAGTGGCAGCACGGTTTTCTTGTGATCAAACTTCCCGCTTTTGAACGCTGTCTCGGCGTTGAACACCCCGCCCCTCCCCGAATGCTTGTAGCACAGGTCGACTATACCTGTCTATACAGCCCTATGGCAAGGATCTTTTGCTTCTTTTCAGCTTGCGGCTGATTCAGCTGAATCAACACCAACACCGAACGCCCCTCGGTTTGCGTGCCGGTCTTGTCCGCCACGGTGGTGTCAACTTTTTCAAATGTCCCCAGTGCCTCAGCGTACTGAAGCCAAGCTCCTCCTTTAGCTGTCGTTTAACGGGGACCAGAGTGACCCGGCCAACCCTGAATGGGACCCTAAAGTGCAATCCGGGATTGACCTCGCCGCGATAGTGCCCAAATCGCTGAATGACACCCGCCGACTTAGCAGGGACCGTAAACAGTGGCGGGCTACGGCGTACCAGGCGTTGACCTGTATGCAGCATATAGCTCCTATCATTATCTCCTCAATCGAGCGCGGTCGGTATGGATGGCCACAGAAACGATTATCAAGGAGATTTCCGCATGAGGGTATCGAAACCCAAATGGCGTAGCGATGCCCAAGAACGAGCAACACTCTTCCATTCAAAGAACGCGAACCGCCTGCAATTCGAGCTGGCTGCCATTCAGGCACAAATCAAGCGGCTAAAGGATGTTGAGAGACGTCTGGCGGACACTTTGAGAGCGTGGGATCGATCGCCCCATACCGTACCGATTCGCCAATCGATCAATCGCCTCATAGACAGGTCTCCTACTGTTCAATAGATGTTCGCTTCTGCGCCGGCGGTTGCTAAATGACGCCCTTCGAAGCGTTACCAACAGCGAACCGTGCTAACAGAGCACACCCACCGTTAATTCAACTTTCTAAGGACCTACGCCGACGTCCAAGGTGTCCACCAGCTGCCAACCTGAGGAATAGAGCTTCAGTCGAGCTCGGCTACCCGCTTGCTGTCATCTGCGCTCGTCTCTTGCTCGGCATATCAGACTCGCCGGACGGGCAGACACGATGCCCCAACACTCCGTACTGCAGGCCAAAAAACGTCTCTCAAAAATTCCGGCTAACCAAAATGCCATACTGGCGCGGATCGCCATGAACCGTCACCGGCACATTGATGTCCGCTTCGCTAGCGGCGTTCCGGCCGACTGTAATGTACGTGGCATAGCGATCATCGGTCAGGTTTCTCCCAAAGAGCGAGAGTTCCCATCGCCCGTCGCCTGTAAGGAAAGTGGCACGCGCATTCAGGAGGGAATACGAGTCGGAGCGAAATTGCGGCAAATTATTGCGCTTGAAATCTACGTCGTCACGAAACGCGTAGTCACCCCGCAGTGCCAAGCTGGCGCCGTTGTTCAGGTCCAATGTGTATTGAGCGCCAAGTGCGTATGTCAAATCCGGTGAATTCGCGAGACGGTTGCCCGAGAAGTCCTCGCCGCCCTCAAAAAACAAGTCATACTTTGCGTCCATGACAGCCACTGTGCCATTGATATCAAAGTTGTCTGTCACCCTTAGGGCAAGCTCTGCCTCCAGGCCTTCCACCGAGGCTTTACCGGCATTTGATGTGGTCGCTACGCCCCCAATGAACTCCACGACCTGCAAGTTCGTGTAGTCATAACTGAATATACCGACGTTGGCCCGCATGCGACCGTCCAACAGCGTGGATTTCACGCCGGCCTCGTAGCTCCACAGCTCCTCTGGATCAAAGGATCCCGCATCGCCCAGTTGAAATCCCCCGGACTTGAAGCCTTTAGTAGCCGACAAATAGCCCATCACGTTATCGGCGATGTCATAGTCCAGGGAAAATCTGGGTGTCAGCGAATCCCAATCATCTGAGGGTGCCCCTGCGTCGGCTACGGCGCCATTGACTGCCGTTGAGAAGCTGTAGTTCTTTCTTTCCAGGCTGTAGCGCGCGCCTACCGTGGCACGCAGTCTGTCAGAAATGCTATATGTCGCCTGCCCAAAGACCGCATAAGCGTTGGTTGTGTTTCGCTCTTCGATAACGATCGCCGGGTCCGGGAACAGGAGATCGATTCCGCCGTCGCCATCTTCATTCAGGAAAAACATGCCAACAATCCACTCCAGACGATCTGGGTTGCTGTTGAACAACTGCAATTCCTGGGTCAAGGAACGGGAGTTCTCCGTAAACCCAATGTCAAACAGAAACAGGTCCGTTGCATCCGCGTCGATGGCTTGGTCGACCTCACTTTTTCGAAATGACGTCAGGGATCTGAAGGTGTAGTCGTTGCCTTCCCAGGTTGCGATCGCCGACAGCCCCCAGGTGTCCGTCTTGTTGACCGGCGCCGTATCGAACGCGACGTTGTCCTCCCCCGTCGGGATAGTGGCGCCTGCATCAATAATGTCCTGCTCGTAGCTTGCGCGAACGGCCGGGAATCCGGTTTCGTCGTCGCTGTTGATATCGCCACGCACCTCCAGCGAAAAATCGTCAGCCAGGTCAAAAACGAATGTCGCACGCGCAGCCATCGTATCCTGGTCCTGATAGGTGGCTCCGGTCACGACGTCCGTATACCTGCCATCACGTTGGTTTTGGCGCAGCGTGAACCGCCCCCGGACTTTTTCGCTCAGCGGTCCCGATATCGTGCCATCGACCGAGAGTTTGTCGAGATTACCGGCGGTGACGCGGAGCGCGCCCTCAAATTCTTCTGTCGGCATCTTCGAGACGATGTTAAGTGTGCCCCCGGTCGAATTGCGGCCAAACAACACGCCTTGCGGACCGCGCAAGAGCTCCACACGCTCAACGTCGAACATATCCATGTAGCCCGTGGTAGGCCTCGGTTGGTATATGCCGTCGATATGAACCGTGGTACTGGGGTCGGTTGCGACGCCGAACGCCGATGTCCCAATTCCGCGAATATTGACGATTGCCATGGAATCGTTGGTCACCGTGATGCCTGGCACAAAAAACTGAAAATCCTCAATGGTATCTATGCCGATTTTTTCCATTGTATCGCCTGACAACGCGCTGATGCTTAGCGGTGTGTCCTGTAGATTGGATTCCCGTTTTTGCGCGGTGACAATGACCTCCTCGAGCAAGCTGCCCTCGGTGGCGCCCGCCTGAGCCCAGGCCGTTACCGGCAGAAATGTTAGGGAATAGAGCGATCCCAACAATGACGTGTACCGCGTTATTCTTGTTTTCATGTCTTCCCCATCGATTACAGTTTTCCCAAGTCGCATTGGGCTGACCATCGTCCTAGCGCTTGCGCGCTACATCGTGTAGATCTGTCAGTGGTGGTCCTCGCTTGCCTCACCGCGTGCAGTCAGAATCTGGTATTGCTCGGGTGAGAGTGTTGGCAGCCGTTCAAGAAAAGCGACCATGTTCCAAATTCGATTGTCGTCGTGTCCGGGCCCCCACGCGGGCATCCCTGACGCCTTGATACCGTGTTTGATAATCCAGAAACGCCTTTGGTCTTGTTGCGTGGCTTCGTCGCTATCGCCCTGCTCGTGCGCCACTTGTGTGAGATTAGGTGGCGCGGGATAAAGCCCC
>TARA_R110002096_G_scaffold121433_8_pt1 | contig 15899 bp, 23 predicted proteins | sample TARA_R110002096 | Tara Oceans TARA_R110002096 (sample SAMEA4397295) | marine metagenome | biome: Polar Biome; feature: [DCM] deep chlorophyll maximum layer (ENVO:01000326); material: water (ENVO:00002006), including particulate matter (ENVO:01000060) such as... | depth 35 m | reverse complement strand
CCTTCGCTCGCTGGAGATTTGCAACTTGGAACGCATGAAATGAATTCATTTCAAAGTTGGTTGAAAATGAATCATCCCGATATTAAACCTGATGCGTTTTTGGTGAATAGGCAAGGTAAAACAATAGTCAAACATTTAGACCGCGACAAACTTATGGTCAAAGGTAGGTTTGACCTTGATGGGGTTGGTGAAGGATTTCCATTAGAAATGCCGCCGAAGCCGAAACCGTTTGTTGCTGAAATTAAACCAATCGATGACATTGGTGATTTCGCAAAATTTGACACCGATAAACACGTGTTTGAACCGGCGGGAATCAATGTCGGCAACGCTGACGCGTCAGATGATTTCGTTCGTCGAATGTGGAACGAGATAGGGCAAGAAGGAATCATTGACGAAAAACATGCGTTGCGAATTGGTCAAATGGTTGATGATGAAATCATGGCGACTAATGAAAAATTAAGAAACATGCGGTTGTCTTTGATGGAAGACGCGGAAAAAATCAGAATCGATATAATCAACGGCGTTCAATCAACGGAACACCATATATTTCATAGGGAATTTCTGGAACGGTCAAAGGAATACGCTGATTTATACGCTGAACAAGTCATCTCGAAGGTTTCACGGGTTCGGGATGTTGGCGGTAATGCCGGAAATATTGAAATAGGCGCGGCTTCACCGGCGAAACAAAAGCTAGTCGGGAACTCAATCAAACGCGCTCAATTAGAATTGCCGACCGACTGGAATGATTTACTAACAGAATATAATTTTCTAGATGTCGCAAAAATAAAAAGAGGTCATGTTGCCCGATATAAAGAGACGGAAAGAAATCGTCGGTCGCTTCTTCCGCAAGTGAAAGACTCAAACCATCGGTATCGTTCCAATCTTCAACCGTTTACGGATGTGGATGACGTACATACTACGGTCGTTTCCCCTAGTAAAAGTCGATACGACCACAAAAATGATTACCCTGTCCGCACGAAAAAAACTGTTAGTGAATTTCGAATTTCTGGAACTGAAGCAGACGACTGGCGCGGCGCTGGTCGAAGCCATTCGAAAGTCAAAACAAAGGTTTCGGACTCGACGACTACCCATGAATTAGGGCATGTTTTCGAATACTCAAGCGGAACGACATTGACCGACCTTGAAACAAGATTCCTCCAACGAAGATGGCTTCGAACGAAGAATAAAAAATTGGGGCGGGTTGATGGTGCGGGTCAAATTGATGATGATTTCATCAAAGGGTATTCGGGGAAAATGTACAACCATAGAAAAGTCAATCTTGGAAACAAGACGATTGACCCTGAAGGATTCGTTGACAATTTTTTCGATGGTCACTTAATCAATGGAACCCTTGACGACCAAAATTTAGAAATTTTCACGATGGGTTTAGAATCAGTGATTCACGGAACCGATAGACTTGTTTTACTCGATACAGAATACTCGAATTTTATTATCGGTCTTATGATGGGATTTTAATATGTGGAAGTACAGAATTGAAAACAGCGGAACGCTTAACGGCGAATTACAATGGTCGACCAAAACCGGTTTGGTTGGTACGCCTAAAACGCTTGACTATTTTCATAAGTATACAAAGGATGTGTTGGGGTATAAATCAGTTGTAAGAGTTTTGAATTTCTATGCGACAGTTCGAGAATGTTTGGAAGACCCTGACATGATGTTCTATTTGGTTCCGCAAGTATTCCCGAAAACAATTGTCGAGCATCAAGGCGCGTCGATTTCCCGAAGATTTGAAACGTTCCAACCAACTAAAGATTTACCCTATGCCGACTATTGAAAGAACGATGATAGATTCTAATTTACTCAAGATAATACCCGAACTAGAAAACGAAATTCGAATCCGAGAAAATCGGAATTGGAATTCTTCAAAATCAATTGTTCTTTTGCGTTCAACCGTTCGACAAATAAAGCGAGTTATCAAAACGGATGAACTTGAAAAACATGAACAAAGCAACGTTCAAATGACAATTGATTTCCCCGAATAATTTAGTAGGGCGTTCGGTTCGATGCTGAAACCGAACCCGCTCTAGTTATCGGCGCGGGGTGGGTGGAGGTTGCCGGTAACGAAGAAAACGCCGGTCACTATTTTTGGTTCTAGTGACCGGCGCTTTTCATTTAGTGACGACTATCGATAACGAACAGGATGGTCAAAGTAAGTTGATTCATCGATTATCGATTGAATCAATGGGAGAATCTGGCGGTCGATAAAATCCCACATGTTCCCCATGTCCGATGGTCTTTTTATATTAGACCATTGCATCAAGGCGACTTTCGTTAATCGGCTTATGATTCGATATTCGCATTGCGATTCGATGCCGCCGTGGTTGATGACGTAACCAATCAATTCATCTTTGTCAGTGTTCCAAAGTTCGGCGGTGAAAGATTCCCATTCTCGACCGGAAGCATCCCAAGATTCTTTTGTTGTTGCGGTCAGTCGTCTGATTGCTAGTTTCATTTTCTTAACTTTCTAAAAGGTGTTGTTGTAAAAGGCGAACAGTTTGAAAACGTGTTCAGGTTTTGTTTCTATCGACCGAGTTCGTCCGAACGTTCTCGTTCAGCCCATTCGGCGGTTGCCCAATCGAGATTGTCGCCCTTTATTTGTGAACCGGTGTGTTCCCAAAGTTCGGTGTTTATTTTTCCGTGTGCGGTCACTCGTTCCGCAAAATCAGCGGCATCCTGTTGAACTTGGAAAACGTGTAGGTGAACATATGTTTCTGTCGTTGTGAGTGTTCCCCGTGTATCGTGTTCTAAGGTTCCAAAACCCGAACAGTAAACCTGATAACCAGCCCGAACGGTATATGAACCGTCTTCCATGTTTGCGGTTTCAAATATTGAAAAATCGTTTGATTGATATATGTTCATTGTTTTGGCTTTCGTTTGAAGTTACTGTTGTTGTTGTTTCTTGTTCTTTAAATATAATCGACAGATAGGATTGTTTGCAATACCTTTTCTGTATTATTCTGAAAGTTTTTACAGATTCTTTTTTAGCAAATTACAGGTGACTTTCGCGACCTGTTTGATTAAATTTATATATAGCGTATCATTTACTAATAAGATTTTTATTTATGAAATAGAATCCCGCGACAGCTACCCAAAGAAAAAAGTAGATTGTTGACGGAATCGGAAAAATCAAACACAACGCAATCAGGTTGATGGCGGTTTTCCATTTCATTTCGTTTCGAAAGTTTATCAATGTCAACTGATTATCTGATGGCGGGTTTAGCGGTTTTGTCTGCACTTTGTGGCGGCGTTTGGTGGTTGTCTCGGTTGAGTTCCAACACAACACAAACAACAAGAGACGTAAACGAAATCAAAGTCACAACGAAACAAATATCGGAATCTATGATTGGGTTTCAATATACGGTCAACGAACATGATAAACGTATCACCAAATTAGAAAAGGAAGTCCCGAAATGCAAAAAATAATTACCAACGCTAAAGAACATTTATCAGATTGGTTTCAATCGTCCAAATCAAAACGGTTATTGGCTACGGTCATCACGGTTGTGGTTACCACTATCGGAACGAATGACGGTTGGTTGACGGAATCACAATCGCTAAACGTTGCCGGTGTCATAATCGCTTTCATCATTGGCGATTCCTACCGCCCGATTAACCCCGCAAAGATTCCATCAGAATGAGAGACAAAAACAAATCCGAAAGACGCGGCGAAAAGTCCGACCGGAAATCTGACAAGCATGATTACAAGTTGAGCAAACTAGACGCGAAGACGGCTAAAAGTTTAGCGAGTGCCGCAAAAAGAAACGCGCTTGCCAACCTGATTAAATGGCTGTTGATTGCGGTTGGTGTTTTCTATGCGATGACAAAATTTGGTTCGCTGCCAAGTGGCGGCGGTTTACTAGAAAAAGCAAAAGGATTATTCGGAGGCTAATCAAATGAAATTGCGATTCACAAAACCAATGGAACGAAGTCGGTTCATGGTTCGCGGGCCCTTTACGGAAGACTCGATTTTTCTCGCTCAACGGGTCATCGATTTAGGCTATTCGCCTGTTACGTTTCTTCAGTTCTGGAAACACGTTCTTTTCTGGCGACTTGACCGAAGACGACTTCAGAAAAAAATTGAAGAAATAGGCGAAAGTAATGTTGATTCATGATGGTGGTTTATTGCATAATTATATTGAGCAGATAAATCCCGCGAGAATATTATGACTTTGCAAACAGTGACTTTCAACATGTCGTCGTCAGTACGAACCGACTTCATGGAAGGAAAAGAATTTCTAGTCGCGCCAATGGTAATGATTCGCGAAGGTGTTCATCAAGGTTCGAACGGCGCGTTGTACTATCCGCGAAATGAACTATCTAAAACGCCGGAAGTCTGGAACTACAAACCCGTTGTTGTGTATCACCCGACAATGAACGGTTATGGTGTTTCGGCTTGTGATGTCGATGTTATTACAAGTCGAAAAGTTGGCGTCATCATGAACACCAAGTTCGACAAGGAAACCGGAAAACTTCGCGCTGAAGCATGGTTGGAAGTTGACCGGATTCACGAAGTCGATTCCCGTATTGCTGAAACTTTGAACAGCGGCGAAATCATGGAACTTTCAACGGGACTTTTTACCGACAACGAATTGTCGGAAGGCGAGTTTGAAGGTAAATCATATAAATACATTGCTAGAAATTACCGACCTGACCATCTGGCGCTATTGCCTGATAAGATTGGCGCGTGTTCGGTAGCTGATGGCGCGGGTTTACTGCAACTCAACGAGTCACAAAAAGACTCGTTGACTGTGAACCTAGAAAAGAAACTTGGGCAGCACATTGCTATTCAAGATGTTGTGACTTCGCAAGTAGTTTATTCGCAAAACGAAAAACTATTTCAAGTCGATGTTAGTTTTAATGATGGGGACTTTTTGATTGACGATGAAAGTTTAGTCGAAGTCACAAAATCTTATAGCCCCGAAATTTCTCACTTGAAGGGAGAATCTCAAATGTCTGCTGTTCAAAAAATTGTAGACGGCTTGATTGCCAACGAAGGTACAGAATTTTCAGACGATGACCGCGAATCTTTGCTGTTGTTGAATGAAGATTTTCTTCAAAAACTACAACCTGTAGTCAATGAAGTTGCTGAAGCTGAAGTTGCTGAAGAAGTTGAAGTTGAAGAAACTGAAACTGAAGAAGTCGCTGAAGTTGAAGTTGAAGAAGTTCTTGAAAATCTTTCCGTTGAAGAATACGTTGCTAATGCACCGCCGGAAATTCGCGACATGTTGGAAGCTGGTTTGGCTTCACACCAACGCGACCGACAAGCATTAATTGACGTAGTTATTGCAAACGAAAAGAATGTTTTCGAACAAATCCAATTGAATGAAAAATCAATTTCCGAATTAAAAGGTTTAGCTGCTCTTGCCGCGAAAGATGAAGTTGTTGCGACTCCATCCTATGCCGGTGCTGCTGCCCCGTCACCAATTCAAAATAGTGAAGAAGAAGCGCCGCTTTTGATTCCTACAATGAACTGGTCGGAGTAGTCTTTTAGTTTTTTATTAACCCCCCTTATTTCTTAGGAGAAATGAATTATGGCTACGAATAAAATCGTACTAAAGGGCAGCGGTCACTACAACGAAGGCGTTTTGGATACGGTCATCAGTTGTGGAAGCGCTGTCGAACTCTCGGCAGATGGTAATTATGACGCCGTTGTATCTACTCAAGCCGAAGCGCTTAAAGCAGGCATACAGCCTATCGCTATCGAAGACGCTTTGCAAGGAAACACCGTTGACGATGCTTATGCCATTGGCGACAAAGTTTTCACTTATCAAGCGGTTGCCGGTGACCATCTACAAGTGCTAGTCAAAGACGGTGAAACAATCGCCGTTGCTGATTTGCTTGTTGTCGAAGGTGGTGGCTCTGGATTGTTTATTGAAGCCGCTGGAACTGAAACAGCCTATCAAGTAAAAGCACTTGAAGCCGTTTCACCATCAGGCGCCAATGGACTTTGTAAAGTTGTTGTACTCTAAACTTTTTTTTAATTGAAAGGTGAAATTATGTCTGATTTCATTATGAATGGTCAGAGCCACGGCAATGTCGCTTCAACTCTAATGGCTAACAATTTCGACCCTCACGCGTTGCGACCTTACGTTGGCAATGATGGACGGTCTTACGTTACATTGAATCAAGGCGGAAGCCCTACCTCGCTTGTAACAAACGCCCCTGCTACACTTCGAAAAGATGATTGGATTCAACTTGATGAAGTGGTAGTCAAAGCCGCGAAACAGCGCTTGCGTGCTGTCGCTGATTTACGTTCTGCCGGACTATCTTACAACGTTCCCAACGGAATGTCGAAGACGGTTTTACAGTACGAAAATGAAAGTGATATTTCCGGCGCTATTGTATCGATGGACGGTCTTCGCGAAAGTGATGCTGACCGACCTGAATACAATTTGGTAAATTTACCGTTGCCGATTATTCACAAGGATTTCAGTTTCAGCGCTCGCCAAATCATGGCAAGCCGAAACGGTGGAAGTCCTCTTGATACGACGATGGCGGAATTAGCTGGTCGGAAAGTTGCGGAAGAAGCCGAAAATCTTCTTCTCGGTGTTTCCAGTTCTTACGCTTACGGCGGCGGAACAATTTACGGATATACCAACTTTCCAAATCGTTTAACTAAGACGATGACCGCACCTAGTTCGACTAATCATCGGGTAACGGTTCAGGAAATCTTGGCGATGAAATCGCAAAGCCAAACCGCCAAACACTTCGGGCCCTGGTTTTGTTATTGCTCGACAAGTTGGGACGCCTACATGGACGAAGATTATGAAACCGCAAAAGGTGATAACACCCTACGCGACAGAATCGGCGCCATTGAAGGAATTGACCGTCCTGCTACTTTGGATTTCTTGCCTGCAAATACTTTATTGCTGGTTCAGAAAACTTCTGATGTTGCTCGTGTCGTTGTCGGAATGGACATCACGACAGTTCAATGGGAAACCAAAGGCGGCATGGAATTAAATTTCAAGGTCATGGCGATTATGGTTCCTCAATTGCGTTCTGATTTCAATTCTAATACTGGAATTGTTCACGGAACACATGCCTAGTTTGTGAATTAAGTTTGTATTGTCGGCGGGTGAAATACCCCGCCGACAATCTTACTTTTACTTTATTATGTGGAGACAAAAGACAATGAAATTTAAGCTATTATGTGGCGGACATTCTGAAGCGGGAAAAGATTTCACGGCAAACGATGTTGTCACTTCTGAAATAAACTTAGAACAGGTTTTTGGTTCAAACAAATTTCAAACGGTTGCGGGTTGCACCGAAGAAATAATTGAAGAACAAGAAGAACAAGTTGAAGTTGAAGTTGAAAAATCGGTTGAAGGTAAAAACGTTTCTGACGATTTTTCAAGTCTAGAAGAATACGTTTCGGATGGACTTCAAGTTTTGAAACGCAAACGAAAATACTTCATTCGTTTGAATGGTGTTGATTTGAATTCGGAACCGTTGTTGAAAAAAGAAGTTGAATCCTTTGTTGTCGATTACTTTGGGTAAGGGAATTCATGGCAGTTCGAACAAACGCTACAAATGTTAAAGCAATCATCGAAGTTGATTCGTCGATTATCGTATCAGATGCCGACCTAGACCCGTTTATTATTACGGCGAACGAATTAGTCACCGAGATTTGTACAGGCACTAAGAACGGGCCCACGCCGGTCTACACTGCAACACGACTTGAATTGATTGAACGGTGGTTGTCGTCTCATTTTTATGCGATACGCGACCCTCGTGCAAAGTCTGAAAAAGCTGGTTCAGTTGGTGTTTCGTATCGGGGTAAAACTGATTTGAATCTGTCCCTTACCCATTACGGACAACAGGCGATGATGCTCGACACGAACGGCGGTTTGTCTCGACTCGACAAGGGTAAAGGAATAACAGCGACAGTTCTTTGGCTCGGAACGGCGGTCACCTAATGGGTATCATCTCAAAAATGCGGAAGCAAAAGGCGGTCTATTGGTCGCCTTCCAGTTATGACGGATTCGGTCGCCCTGTCATGTCGACGGCGGTTCAGATCACTTGTCGTTGGGAAGATGTTCACGAGCAATTTCTGGATAAGGAAGGGCAAGAACAAACGAGTTCTTCAAGGGTTTACGTTTCTCAAGATGTGGAACTTGGCGGGTACCTTTGGTTGGGCGATATATCGGGAAAACCGAGTGACCCGTTACAGGACAATAATTCATGGGAGATTCGAAAATTTGAAAACCTTCCAAATCTCAAAGCAACCGAATTTCTAAAAACGGCGATGGTATAACATGACTATAAAAATAAATGGTGTGCTGTTCGGAACGGAAGAATTTTTGGCGACGATGAAGGGAAAAAGCGACCGCCTAAGTTATGCAGTAGGTACGGCAATGGCGGAAGCTGGTTTGGACATCAAGCGAGACGCCCAAGAATTGGTTCCGGTTGAATTCGGAATCTTGCGGAATTCTGCTCGAACAAAATTGACACGAAGAAAGAATTTTCGTTCCGATGTGACCGTTTCTTTTGAAGCCGCTTATGCTTTAGCCGTTCATGAAAATGTAAGGATGAAACTTAAAGGCAAAAAGAGGGTAAGCGGCAAAGGCAAATACTGGGACGGTAAAGGCGGTCAAGGTACGTCGAAATTTCTCGAAAAGGCTTGGAGAAATAACATCGATGGTTTACGAACAACCATTCGAAACACTGTAAGGGCAACCACTTAAACGATGACAACGCTTCCACCAATTTACAATATAACTGACCCGCCTTCGACGATACTGAAACAGTATTTAATCGATTCGGGTGTAGGTGTTGACCCGACTTTATCAAGTTTGGATTGGGGAATTTATGTCTCTGCCATGCCTGACGCTGACGGAATTAACGACAATACACAAGCGATATTTGATACGACTGGAATCAAACTCGGCAAATGGTTAAAGAATGGACAAACGTTTTTTCAATACGGGTTCCAAATTTTAATCCGGTCAACCGATTATGTGACAGGATTTAATCAAATGAAACTTGTTTCCGATAAGCTAGATTCGGTAAAATACACTAGTCAAATATATAACACAAAGACCTACACAATGGCGAGCGCGAAGCGAACTTCAAGTTTTCCAGTGGGTCAAGAAGATGACAAACGTAGACGACAGATATTTTCCGTTAATGGATTGTTGTCTGTAATTGATAGCAATGTTTAACAAAAGGGAGTTTTAAGATGACTCAAGATTTAGCAAATATCGTAGTAGATGGACACGCTACAACGATTTCTTTAGGTAGTGCCGACTTACAAGAAGTTTCAATTTCACCACCATCGATTTCATCGGGTGGCGAAATTGACACAACTTCAATGAGTAATGCCGCATGGCGAACAAAAGCGCCGAAACAACTTCATGAACTTGGTGAAGTTAGTTTTTCGGCTTTGTATGACCCTGCCAAAATTGGGACATATTTGGCGGGTGTTGGACTTAATCAATCAATCGTCATTACGTTTGCAGATGCGACCACTTTGACATTTTACGGTTGGGTCGATTCGTTTAGTCCATCTGAAATAAGCGAAGGCGAACTTCCAACCGTCGACGTTACGATTGTGGTATCAAACCAAAACGGTTCTGGCACTGTGCCGGGAGCCGAAACCGCGCCTGTGTATGCTTAGTGTGAAAAGTGTTGTTGTTGGTCACTCTTGGAAAATGGCTCACGTTATTTTCCAAGAGTGATTTTTAATATTTTATCTTGGAGACAAAAAGATGACTGATAAAAAAGATGATGGAGTTTTGCGTTTTAGTTTAGCACTGGCGGAAGTCGACGTTGAATTGAAGCATCCTGAAACCGGTGAAGTTCATAAATACATTTTGCGAGAAATGGACGGAACGGCGCGAGATACTTATTTGTCATTTGTGGGTACACGAATGGCGGCAAGTGGCGATTCGACGTTGAAAAACTTCGACGGAATACAAGCGAACTTACTTCATGCGTGTATTTTTAGAATTGACGGTGACAAACAAATTCGTGTTCCGATTGGAACAATTCAGAAATTTCCTTCGAAAGTTCTTGGCGCTTTATTTGATAAAGCCAAAGAAATTTCGGGAATGGATGATGACGCTGAAGCAGAAGCGGGAAACGACTAGGAACTGGCGAAACTTTTTGGTGGCTAAAACTTGCCGAGAAACTCGGCATGAGTTTACAAGAAACCAAATCGAAAATCGCTAGTTCCGAATTTACGTTGTGGAAAGTTTACTTTCAAAAAGAACATCAACGATTTCATCGTGAAGATTATCTTTTCGCGATGGTTGCCGCTGAAGTTCGCCGAACGGTTGCGAAATATCCTGAAAAAGTAAAACTTGAACATTTCTTGTTGGACTTTGGCGGGAAAGAAAAAAAGAAAGAATCGAAAATGACCGACAGTCAAAAATCAGATGCTTCCAAATCAATGTGGTTGACTGTCGTTGGTTTGAATCCCGAAGACCCGAACGAAAAAAAGGATTCGTAAATTATGGCTGAAGTCGATAAACTTGTTTTGCGGATTGTCGCAGATGCAAATCTTCTTAAAGCGGAATTAGCTTCAGCGAACAAAGCCGTTGTAGGTTTCGCAGCTAAAACAGCGGCTTCGATGAAAGCCGCTGGCGCTTCCATGATGGCGCTCGGGCGAAGTATGACGATGTTTGTTTCATTGCCTATTGCGGCAATGGCTGCCGGTGCTGTTGTTGCGTTCGCTAAATTCGATACGGCAATGACTAATTCTACCGCTATCATGAACGACATGACCACGGAACTCCGCGGTCAGATGGCGGAAACCGCGAATCAGATTGCAAGGGATACGGTAACAAGCGCGACGAAAGCCGCCGAAGCATATTTCTTTTTAGCGTCTGCCGGTATGGATGCGGCTACCGCGATGCGAGCATTGCCAAAGGTAAATGCTTTCGCGATTGCTGGTAATTTTGATATGGCGCTCGCGACTGACTTATTGACTGACGCACAATCCGCGTTAGGTTTGAACGTTGGAACGACGACGATGAAGATGGTTCAAATGGCGAAGGTCAGTGATGTTTTAGTGCGTGCTAATACGTTAGCCAATGCAACCGTCCAACAGTTCTCAACTGCTCTAACATCGAAGGCTGGTGCGTCTTTGAAGGCGTTCAATAAAGACGTTCAAGAAGGTGTTGCAGTTCTCGCGGCAATGGCTGACCAAGGCATAAAAGCTGAGTTGGCTGGTAATTCTCTTGACCGAATGATTCGACTACTTTCGAAATCATCGATGGACAACGCGGAAGCACACGAGAAAGCCGGTTTTGCGGTTTTCGACGGTGCTGGCAAAATGCGGAATATGGCGGACATCATCGGAAATTTAGAAGGTGTACTTGGCGGTATGTCCGACGAAATGAAAATCGCCACTCTTTCCCAACTTGGATTTGATGCGAGAGTTCAACAAACAATTCTTCCACTTCTTGGAACATCTGAAGCGATTAGGAAATATGAAGCCGACCTTCGTAACGCGTCGGGATACACTTCATTAGTCGCCGCTAGAAATCAAGCTGATTTCGCTTCACAAATGAAAATGACTTGGAACGAAATTGTTCTTGTCGCAAAATCGATTGGCGAAAAATTAGTTCCGGCGATTAAATGGATTGCAACCACGATTGAAGACGCTGTTGTTTGGTTTGGTAGTTTGTCCGATGGTATGCAAACCACGATTTTAGTTGTTGCTGGTTTGGCTGCCGCGTTGGGCCCGGTTTTGATGATTATGGGCGGAACTCTTATTGCTATCGCTGGATTAATTGTAAGTTATGGAACGCTGACAACATGGGTCGCCGCTCATGCCGGTGCGAACTGGTTAGCAACCGCCGCACAATGGGCATTTAACGCCGCCGCGTGGGCTTCGCCTTACATTTGGATGGCTGTTGCTATAGCCGCCGCAATAGTTGTGCTGGTTCTGTTAGTAGGTTGGTTGTCCGGTGCGTTTGATGCTTATATGAAACTCGCCGCCGCGAAGAAAGAACAAACGAGATTGGATGAAGCGTGGTTTGAATCACAAAAGAAAACGATGGAACATAATGTTGAAGAAATAATGGCGATAAAGGACAAAGCCAAAGCCGCAAAAGAATATGAACTTCTTGTCAAATCGTCACGGCGAAACGCCGAAGCGAAAATGGAGAACCTTAGAACCGAAAAGAAACTGTTGTTGCAACTTGAACAGCAACGAAAAGCGGCGGAAGAAGCTGGCGGCGATGTGGCGGCAATTGATGAACAAATAGAACATGCGGAATACATGATTGAATTGCAGACAAAACAACATGAACTTCTTGAAGAACAAGCTGACGAATATCAAAAGATGAATCAACTTCGTTTGATAGGTCTTCAAGATGAAGCCGACCTTGCCGCCGGTCGTGATATTCGTTCGGAAATAATCGAGGACGAAACCGCCGCAATTCTAGAACAGAATGACGCATTGAAAGAACAGGTCGCGACTTATGGAATGACTGCCGCCCAAATAGAAATCTATCGAGCGAAACAAAAAGGCGCGACGGATTCACAACTTGAAGCCGCTCAAGCGATGGCTGACGAAAATGATGCGATGGAAGCACAATTGACATCGATGGAAGAAGCTGAACAGGCAAAAGATGACGCGATTCAAAAAGAAAAAGAATTGATTGAAACAACGAAGCAAATGAATCAAGCGCTCGACGACCAAATAGCAACGTTTAATATGACTACCGCCGAAGTGGCGGCGTACAACGCTGAACAAGCCGGATTGAGCGCGGTAGATGTTGCGATTATAAAAATGAAGACCGAAAAAATTGAAGCGATGAAAGCCGAAAAGAAAGTATTAGAAGACAATGAAAAAGCAACCAAAAAATTGAAAGAGGAGGGGCAGGCACTAATAAAAACACTTCGAACACCTGCCGAAAAAATGAAAATCGCTCAAGCGAAATTGAAAGAGATGCTAGAAGCGGGCGTCATCGGCGTTGAAACTTATGGTCGGGCAATGGAGAAACTTGAAAAAGATATGAAAGTGAAAGTGTCTTTCAAGGTTAGCGGAATCGATGCGGTTGAAGCGGGTTCATTGGAAGCAATGGCGAGAGTCGAAGAATTTCGAGCGCTTGCCGAGAAACCAAAACCGAAAGTCAACTTTCGTGAAGAAGCTGAGCAAATCAAAAAAGATGCCGCTGAAGGTGAAGTCGCCCAAGCGATGTGGGAAGATCAAGCAAATCTGCCGATGGCAATCCAACCGACTTCACCTGTTGCAAATGGCGGCGCGTTACCTGTTCATCCTGTTTTCACTAGTCCTTTGAAACCGAATGATACGTCTCCCGCTGGCGTGGAGATTCCCGAAGAACTTCGGGAAACTGCCGATTCAAACGAAATCATCGCGGAAAATACGGGTAAAATGGTTACGGCATTTGAATCCTTTGAGGGGCTGAATTTATCATGACAACAAGCGTAATTGGAAGACGCGATTGGTCGATGACTCGCGACACCGAAGGACATCGAAACTATAAAATCAAATGGTTGTGCTTTTCTACAAGTGTAGCAGACGGGCCCGCCCATGCTCTAGTCGCGACCGGTCTTCCGGCGTTGGGTAGTGGTTGGGCGCAGGGAAACGATATAGATACTTGGGCGAAATGCTTACCGAATCAGTCATGTCGTTTTATGAATAAATCCGAAAAAGGTTTCATGTGGGAAGTTGAACAAACGTTTTCAACCAAACCGCTGAAACGTTGCCAAGATGATTCGATTGAAAACCCGTTGAACGAACCTGACCAAATCAGCGGCGGATTTTCAAAGTACACGGAAGAAATTCAAAAGGACAAAGACGGCGATTCGATTAAAAGTTCAAGTCATGAGAGAATCCGAGGCGCGACAGTTGAATTCGACGCTAACCGACCTACGGTTTCTATATCTAAAAACGTTTTGACTTTACCATTGTCCACATTCGCGCCGATGGTTGACACGGTGAACGATGCAGTTTTGTGGGGATTACCAAAACGGTGCGTCAAATTATCAGATGTTACGTGGTCGCGTCAACTCTATGGAACCTGTACATTTTTCTATACGATTACCTACGGATTTGATTGCCGATACGATACATTCGACCGAGTTGTTTTCGATGAAGGAACAAAAATACTTAATCCAGAAATAGCCAACGCGGACAAAACAGACCCCAAACATTTCATTCGGTATAAAGATGTAAACGGTGACTATTCACGGGTATTTTTAGATGGCAATGGCGCACCGTTGGAAAAAGGTGACCCGCCTGTTGAAATCGATATTGAGTATTATACAGAATCTAATTTTCTGACTTTAGGAATTCCAGCAACACTATAATTTTTATGGGGGACAGACAAGAATGAATGAGCAACCTCCCGAATTGCTTTCGGAAAAATCGGATTCAGTTTTAGAATTTGATGATAGAATTTCGGCGCGTCTCGATGTCTACCACGAGAAAGAAGACGAAGAACCGACATACATTAATTCAGTTTTTTCGGAACTGATTCCCCCGTGTGATGAAAGAGTTTATTCACGTAAAATAAAAGTATCGGAAGAATGGCAACCAATCGATATAGGTTGGTTGAATTCATCGGGTTTTCTTCTAATCCAAAACACCAAAAAGAAATATAAAATCAACCCCGATGCAAACGAAATCAAATCGGAAAAGAAAAAGACAATCATCATTCGAACCGGAAAAGGTAAAGGATGGACTATAAAGAACGGTTCCTTTTTCTTTGGTAATCCGGTAGAAATAAGCAAAGTTGAAATCAAATGTGAATTTGAATCGACGTTAATCGAACTTCATGTTTTCCCCCGAAGTAGATAACAATGGCAAACTATTTTCTGACCGAAGACGACAAAGACAAGATTCAAAAGGGTCTTGACCGGTTGGATAATACGCCTCAAAGTCATTTGAATCCGGAGGCGCTGGAAGCGCTAGGCGATACGCCCGATATTTACGTTGGGATGCTTCCATGCGATGCGGTTATTCCTGCCCGCCAAGGCATCACGCTAGGTCATTATTCTGTATGCCTTTTTAAGACTGTAGGAACTGGAACATCGTACAAACTCGCGCCGGTTTATCTCCCCGATGGGGAAACAATCGTTCGCGTAGATTGTTATAATATTTATCCGGTTCCCATCGGCGAAAATAATGAATATTTGAGGATGCAGCGAACCAAGTACGGTCGATGGTTGGTTGAATATCTTCCGCCTGACCCAACAACGACAACGACAAGTTCACCGAATTCACCCGCGCCGCTGCCTGCGGATACGTCCGAGGTTGTGAACAATTCGCCTTGTTCGGGAACTTGTACGTGGGAATGGAACGCATCAAATAACGTTTGGATTGTGGTGACCAATGGTTGTGCCGATGGTACGACTACGACATTGTTCCCGCCTATTAATCCACCGTTACCCAATGAAGGATGTGAAAAATGTCCACCTAGTTCAGCGGGCCCAACCACGCCGTCAACGACTAGCACAACAACAACTTCGACAACAACAACAACAACTACAACTACAACTACAACTACAACAACTTGTGACCCGTCTGACCCTAGCTGTACAACTACAACTTCCACGGCTGCCCCTGATGAATGTCAGTGCATCTACCCTGATTTTTGCGGCGACCAAGACGGAATGTTGACGACAACCTATTGTTCTGCTGGTGTTATCGAACCATCAGTTTCTTGCACAACTACAACAACAGCCGTACCGACTTCAACCACTTGTGATTGCAACACTACAACAACATCCGTACCGGCTTGTCCTGAATCTGGTTGCGAATGGGCGTGGACGCCAAGCGGTATAAATGGGAATTTTGGTTGGAACGCGGTTGTCAACAATTGCAGTAACCACTGCCCCTGCACATACCCTTTAGTGGTTGGTGACTTTGACCCTTGCGTAGAAACCGACAATGTTTTCACTGA
>TARA_R110002096_G_scaffold148822_3_pt1 | contig 15904 bp, 12 predicted proteins | sample TARA_R110002096 | Tara Oceans TARA_R110002096 (sample SAMEA4397295) | marine metagenome | biome: Polar Biome; feature: [DCM] deep chlorophyll maximum layer (ENVO:01000326); material: water (ENVO:00002006), including particulate matter (ENVO:01000060) such as... | depth 35 m | reverse complement strand
TATTGCCAAGAATGCGGCTTAAATGCAATTTGTCGTGCACCCCTTAGTAATAGCAAAGACTTGCGCTATTATATATTGTTGTATGTACTTTTTTTAAAGTCCAATATCACGATACATTTTCCACTTTCCGTCTTCTAGTTTTCTAACCACGAGGTATTCTCCTGTACTTTTTACATTATTATTTAAATCTGATAATTCAAAATTGCCTGTCTCAACCAAATACTCACCATGACTGGAAACAGAACTGATTATAAATTTCATATTCGGTTCGCCTGCTTTTTTTTGCATATCGAATCCATTTTCCCCAGGCTGCAGCTAAATTATCCTTCCCTTTTATAGAATGCCAAGTACCGTCTTTTGCATAATGTTCTGCTATAGCAACTGAATCTGCTTTATTAAAACTTTCTGCAAATTGGTCGTCTAGTTCTTGTAATTCTCCTTTGGCTTTCACTAAATCTATTGCTAATGATTCAAATTTAATTTCTGGGCTCGTTTCATTTTTACATGAATGGGTCAATACGACCAACAGGAGTAATCCTATTAAAGTTATTCTTGATTTCATATTTTTTAGTTTACATTAAATGACAAAAAACGATATGATATGAAATCGTTTTAATTTTTATATCAGACGAAGTTAGAGTTTTTCATACCAAAAATCAATACGTACTTCTACGTAATTATAAACACGTATAAACAAAAAAAACACCTATCAAAATCTTGAAAGGTGTCTTTATAATGTGTTTAATGTATCATTCTGGGGTTAAATCCCTCGCCTTTAGGCGACGACTTTAGTTTTGTATTTTTGTTATATGCAAAATTATAGAAAAACTACTCATACTACTTATGATTGTAAATATCATATAGTTTGGATAACCAAATATAGGAAGAAAGTTCTATCTGGTTTGGTAGGAATTCGAGTTCGAGAATTAGTTCGAGAGGTTTGTAAAAGTAATGATGTAGAAATATTAAGAGGACATGTATCAGAAGACCACGTTCACTTATTTGTTTCAGTTCCACCACATTTGTCAATATCCAAATTAGTTCAGTATTTGAAAGGGAAGAGTTCGTATAAGTTGATGCAGGAGAATAAACAATTATCGAAGCAATTTTGGGGACGTCATCTATGGGCACGAGGTTATTTTGTAGCTACATCAGGAAATATCACGGATGAAATTATTTTAGAATATATTAAGAATCAAGATAGTAATGATAAAGGGGATAAAGAATTTACAACTGTGTAGGCGTTACTTTAGTCGGCTTTAGCCGAAATCAAACCCTTCGCCTTCAGCGATGGTAGTTTAGTTACTTTACGCTTATTCAATTACTAACTTAATACTACCTAAACCTAAAGCTGTAGAAACTTTTGCAATGTAAATGCCACTAGATAAATCTGCCACATCCATAGTTGCCTCAAGCGCATTTGGATGAAGCGTTTTAACTTGGTTACCAAGGATATCAAAAAGTGTGATCGTTTTAATAGTTTTCGTTTTTGAGCTTATAGTAACGTAATCGTTTGCTGGATTTGGGTAACTACTTATCTCATCTATGTTTAATGCTTGAGCATTGCCATTGCTTAAGGTTGTTGCTACTTGTGCGATATCATCAAACAAGAAGGTGGCATTAGCTGATGCATCATTTGGTCCGTTATAGCCCAACATCAATGTTAGTACATTATAAATGGGGGTATCACCGTTTGAAAGATCCCAAGTGTAGGTTACCCATTCGCCCGATACCGTAGTTAAAACGTCTTGTTCTTTTCCGAAAGCAGCGACGTTACTTTCTAACTTAAACTTCAATAAGGTGCCTACTGGTGCATCGGTATATACTTTCATCGAGATTCTTCCAAAAGCGGACATATTTGCAATAAAGGATGTTAATGCCAACTTACTACGCATAAATCCTGCACCACCACTTCTAACAAATTGCCCAACGGTAGCACTTGGGTTGTTGGCGTCTACCTGTGGATTTGGAATAACAGATGCTACTGCACCGAAAAAATCGGTAAAGTCTGTAGTAACCACACTGTTCTCAAAATCAATAGGCAGTGTAGTTGCCGTAGGTTCTGGTATAGCAGATCCTACTTCTTGTTTTATATCATCAAATAAAAATGTAGAAGTTTCAGTGCCATCGCCTACATTTCCAAAATCGAAAAGAAACTGTATTCTATCATAGTCGTTAGCCTTTCCATCAAAATTCCAAGTGGCTATTTCCCAAGCACCTGTAACGGTGGTTAAATAGTCTAAATTAGTGGTGCCGCTTGCATTTTCTAATTCTAACTTAATACGTGTACCTACTGGAGCCGTTGTATACACTTTCATGGAGACCTGCCACAGCGTAGATAAATCAATAGTATTGTCAAGAAATACTTTACTTCCTGCAAAATATTCGCCACCATTGCGTACAATCTGTCCAACAGTATTACTCATGTTATTACTGTCCATTTGCGGATTTGTAATAATACTGGCTATTGCACCATTATAATTTAAGAAGTCTGTATCGACTTCTCCTGCTTCAAAATCGATTGGTAACGACATTGGTACTGGTGCTATTGGACCTACCACTTGTTCTACATCATCAAAGTAAAACGTTGAAGTGGCTGTACCATCACCTAAATTACCAAAATCGAACATGAAAACCACCTGGTTAAGATTGTTGGCTGTACCAACAAAAATCCATTCTAGAGTTTCCCACGCGCCAGAAACTGTAGTTGTAGCGTTAACATCTACTGCTGGCCCGGAGCCTTCTAATTTAAACTTAACTGTAGTGCCTACAGGCGCTGTTGTGTATACTTTCATTGAAAGCTTTGTTAACACAGAAAAATCAAGATTGTCTGTTAGTATAATTTTACTGCCAGCAAAAACAGCTCCTCCATCTCTTATAATTTGTGCAACAGAACTACTGGTATTTATTCCTGATGGGCTTGGATTTGAGGTTACAATACCTGTTCCACCATCAAAATCTACAAAGTCTGCAGTTGTAACATCACCCTCAAAATTAATAGGTAAGCTTTGAGAAAACCCTAAATTAGAAATTAATAAAATAAGTAGTGCGTAGAAATGCTTCATATACAAATTTAGTTTAAATGAAATTCAAATATAAATGCAAGATAGAGGTAAAAAGAAAAAACAACCAATACAAAAACCATACATGCCTAAAAATAGCATTTATAATTCTCGTAATATGGTTTTATAAAAACAAAAAACACCTCCCAAAACCTAGGAAAGTGTTTTTATATAATTAAGTAAAAAAAATTATTTATTCCTCAATACGATTACCAGTAATTTCACGACCACCTTGAAAAAGTGTTACACTTTCTACTTTGCCTTCATCATTTTTATTAAACATTAATTGGGCTTCAACAACTTTTAAATAAAATTCGTTTTCGCTTTTCGGAAAAACATCAAAAACGGGTTGCCCTGTGGCTTGCGTTTTTAATTGGCTGCCTTCTTTGGTAACTGTTAACACAAATCCTGGCATAAGCTCATACTTTCCTAAGTAGGTTTCTAAAATAGCTTCTGGTACAATAAGTTCTTTTACTAAATCGGTGACATCATCTCCCATTTTCTTTAAAAACTCTATGGCATTTGTGTTGCTTGGGTTCAATTCTACTGACTTTCGGTAATTTTTAATAGATGCTTCATTTCTACCTAAATTCATAAAAGCTTCACCTAAACTATCATAAGCATTTGATGATTTTGGAAAGGCATCAACTATAACTTTAAATACCTTTGCAGCAGCTTCAACTTTATCTGCACCCATTAATTGATAACCCATGGCATTCATTTCACGTTCATTTAAATCATACTTTTCAGAATCTTTAATCGAATTATAATGGGCTATTCCAGCGTTTATACCTTTAGTTTCTATAACAGCTAATAATTCATTCGCAACAGATTTTTTAGGCATTTCAAAATCTTTATCATGAATAATACCGAGAATAGCAACAGTCATAGCATTTAATGGTGCGCCGCCTGCATTACTTAATAGTACTACCAACGATTTATCAGAAGGTGTTCTAGCAATATTGGTATTAAAGCCATTTATACCACCACCATGCGCTATTACATAAATACTATCTGTAGATTTTCCGAGGTTTTCATAACCAACACCCCAACCATAAGCATAATGATTATCTCCCCAAGCAGGAATTTGTGGTTTAAAATATAGCTCCATATATTTTTGAGACAATATTTTATTGGTATATAAGCCTTGATCCCAGAGGTATAAATCTTCGGCTGTTGAATACATAGAACCTGCCGCATAAGGAATTGACATGTCTAAATACCTGGAATTATTATGGCTATCGCCTTGTTTTTCGTAACCTGTGGCTCTTTTTTTCAAAATATCACCGTGGTTATCATAACCCGTATTTTTCATACTTAACGGTTCAAAAATTTTCTCATGAAGTAAGTCCTCATAGGTTTTATCTGTTAATTTTTCAGCAATCACTCCAAGTAAAAAATATCCTGAATTGCTATAGCTAAACTGCTTTCCTGGTTCGAAATCTAAATCTTTGTCTTGGAATTTCTTAACAAAATCCTCTGGTCTATATGCATTGCGACTTTCGTCTTGCATAAACTTAGGAAATGATGTGTAATTAGGAATGCCAGATGTATGTGTTAATAAATGGTGGATTGTGATTTTGTCTCCATTTTCTTTTGGATAATCTGGAAGGTATTTAGTAATTGGTGCTTGTAAGTCTAATTTTTCTGCTTCAGCTAATTGTAAAATAAGCATTGCGGTAAATTGTTTGGTGATAGAACCTAAACGGTGTTTTGTGTCTGGCGCGTTAGGAATATCCCATTCCATATTGGCCATTCCGAAGCCTTTTTTGTAAATAACCTTCCCTTTCTCAGAGACTAAAACTGAACCATTAAACTTACCATACTCAGCGTATTTGCCTATAAGTTGGTCTATTTTTTCTACTTTATTTTGAGCAAAACTAATTGAGCTTACTAAAAATAAAGCAAGAATGAAAATGCTAATTTTAAAACTGAAATGATTTGATTTAGATGTCATAAAGCTGAATTTTGATTGATTATTTTTTGTTTGGTAACAAAATATAAGACGTTTAATAATACATTAAAGTTACACAATAAATTAGTAATTTTAAATTAGCACAATTACAATGCGCAGAAACAAACAGTATTTAATCTATAACAAGCACTAAAAATTTATTAAAAAAATAAATTTGATAGGATTTTTCAAACAAATACATTTACTTCACAAAAATTTGCATTCTACTTTTATGAAAACCTTTTTTATCACGCTTTTAGTTACTTTAATAACTGCTTCTCAACTTTTTTGTCAGGTTACCAAAACAAACGAACCGAATTGGATTGACACCATCAATTATCATGAGTTTGAAATTAACACAGATGAAATCATTGAAGGCACTGTGATTCTTCTTTATGACAATCAAATACATGTTCCAAAACAAGAATCTTTCACTAGGTTAACCACCAAAATTACTGATAATGTGGGCGTACAAAATGCTTCAAATATTACTATTGCTTACGACCCAACGTATCAAACTTTAAACCTTCACAAGGTTAATATTATTAGAGATGGTAAAGTTTTAAATAAACTTGATATTAATAATTTTCAAGTAATGCGACGCGAATTAAATGCAGAAAATTTCTTGTATGATGGCTCGTTATCTGCCGTCATGAATATTTCTGATGTAAGAACTGGCGATATTATTGATTACTCCTATTCTATCAAAGGTTTTAACCCCATTCATAACAACCCATTTTCTAATAGTTTTTATCTCAATGATTATGAGTCTATTGGGCAAATAAATGTAACAGTTTTATCGGGAAATAAACTGAACTACAAATTGTTTAATAACGCTATTAAACCAACAGTTTCTAACGAAAATAATTTACATCAATACCGTTGGAACGTTACAAACACTAACAGAGTAGAGTTTGAACAAAATACACCATCATGGAAATTAATTTACGATTCTATATTTATTAGCGGCTATAATTCATGGGAAGATGTTGTAAACTGGGGCATAGATGTGTACACTCTAAATGAAAAAACCAATCCCGAATTATTAGCAAAAATTAACGAGATTAATACAAAAAATGAAAGCCCTGGCGATAAAATAAAAGCAACCTTAGATTTTGTTCAAAATGAAATTAGATACTTAGGATTAGAATCTGGTATTGGAGGATACAAACCGTTTTTACCAAACCAAGTGTTTGAAAGACGTTTTGGCGATTGTAAAGACAAAAGTTTATTAATGTCGACTATGTTAAGCAAAATGGGTATTGACGCCTACCCTATGTTAGTAAATACATACTTAAAACACACCATTAATGACTTGCTTCCGTCTCCTAAATTTTTTGATCATTGTGTTGTAAAAGTTGAAAATGGTCCTTCAAATTATTATTACGACCCTACTATTTCCAACCAAGGCGGAGATTATGCTTTAACGCATTTCCCTGATTATAAATTTGGTTTGGTTTTAAAAGAAGGCAATACGGAACTTGATGAGATTAAAACAAATTCGCAAAGCAAAGTAGAAACTTTTGAAGAATATACTATTGATACCATTGGAAAAGGTGCTAAACTAAAAGTGGTTACTACGTACTATGAATCGGAAGCTGATAATATGCGTAACTATTTTAAAAACAATAGTGTAAACTCAATAAAAAAAGAATATGAGAATTTCTATTCTGGGTATTATTTTAACGTATCTGCTGTAAATCCTCCGCGTATAAAGGATAATAAATACAGTAATAAATTTGAAGTTTTTGAAGAATATAAAATAGATAGTATTTGGCAACCTATGGTAGAAAAGGAAAACCATATTTCTGTGGCATTTTCTGCTACAAGTCTTTTAAATATACTTTACATTCCTACCAAAGACAAAAGAGATAATGAGGTTTCTATTATTTACCCAATAATTAGAGAGCATAAAATAAAAGTTAATTTACCAACCGATTGGGGAATAAAAAACGAGAAACTTTTTGTAACCTCTCCAGGTTTTTATTACGAATGGAAAGTTGATTATAATAAAAAGCAAAAAGCTGTTAATTTATACTATTATTTAGCAACTCAAAAAGATTACATCACTACTGACGAATACAAACAGTACATTCAAGATGTTAAAAAAGTTGAACAAAGTACCGGCTATTTCATTTTTGTTCCAGAAAATTATTCAGGCACAAATATAGATTCAGACGTTATTTTAGATGGTATAATAAACATCTTTAAGTTTTTATTCTTTTTAGCCATTCTTGTAGTGGTTGTTTTATTGATTTTTTGGCAGAGAAATAAAAATAAAAAAGCCGTCTAAAATTACTTGACTAATTTTTCGACAATCTCTTTTACAGGAAGAATGGCGTTAGTATGAGCAATACTTGGTCCTGCAACCCAAACGGTTTTATAAGTGGCTTTAGTTGCTGCTTTTTTTGTAGCATTCATCCCGATAGAAAACCGAATCATTTTAACCCACTTTTTAAGTTTTTTATTTTTGTTTAAAACAGATTCTAACCACGTTTGTTTCGTGCCAATTTTCTGAACATAAGGCGTATTAATTACTGTACATGGTGTACCCGAAATACGCTCGGTCATTACGATATCTTCAGCACCATAATCTACACAAGCTTGTTTGTAATCGTCTGTAACACCAGCTTCAGTTGATGCAATAAACGGACTACCAACCGAAACACCATCAGCACCATAACTCAACATGGCATCAATATCTGCTTTACAACCCACGCCTCCAGCTGAAATAACTGGAATTTTCAAATTACTTTTTAATTCTTTAATTAAAGCTTCTGGCGACATATTTCCACGATGGCCACCAGCTTCGTTATTGACGGCAATAGCAGCATCTGCTCCTAAATCTTCCACTTTTTTGGCAAATTTTAAATCGACCACATCACAAAATACTTTAATACCAACTTTATGAGATTGATTTATAGTTTCTTCAGGACTACCTAAAGAAGTAATTATAAAATCACAACCTTCTTCGCAAATGACGCGTAGTTGCTCTTTATATTTGATATTTGATTTATTTACAATAAGATTAAAACCAAACGATCCACCTTCTGGTTTGGCAGCTTTTAATTCTTTTAAAGCGGCTCTAAGTTCATCAAGTGTTCTATAGTTTAATGCTGGAATACATCCTGCAATGCCAGCATTCATGGCTTCTATAACCATAGAAACATTAGACACCAAAAACATAGGTGCTTGAATAATTGGGTATTTAATATTTAAAAGTGCGGTAAGTTTAGTTGTCATCTTTAAAATTGATTTCAACAAATATAATAAATATTATGCATGCATAGTAAAATGTTTTCTATGAATCTAAAAAACGATAGTAAGCCGTTTTTAGATAAGCACCCTCAGGAAAACTAATAGGGTGATCTGAATCATGTTGGGTTTTTAGAAGTACTTTAAAACGGCGTTTGGTTGCATTTAACGCCTCATTATTAATATCATAAAAAACCTCAACAAGCACTCTTGATGAACACGATGCCAAAACTAATAATCCGTTTTTTGAAGTTAATTGTTCTCCTAATTCTGCTAATTGTGTGTATTTTTTTATCGCCAAATCAATCTCGGAAGCTTGCTTTGCAAAACTTGGTGGGTCTATAATAACTACATCGTAAGTGGTTTTATTTTTGATTAACTTTTTAAGTTCTTCAAAAGCATCACCAGCTATTATTTTATGTTTTCCTGAGTATTGATTCAGTTTTCCGTTTTCTAAAGCTATTTCTAAAGCTTGTTTACTTACATCTAAACTCGTTACTTCTTTTGCGCCATTTGCTAATGCATGCACCGAAAATCCACCAGCATACGAAAAAACATCCAAAACCTTTTTTCCACTACTCCACTCGCCTACTTGTTTACGGTTCGCACGATGATCTAGAAAATAACCCGTTTTATGTCCTTTAATAACATTAGCTGAAAAATTAATACCATGTTCTACAAATTGCACAACCTCATTTTCCAAAGTGCCAAAAACGACATCACCATCTTTAAGTTTATGCGATTTTGATTGCTCTAACCGTCTGCTTAAACGAATAACAACGGTATCAACATCTGATATTTTTTGTAAATCTGAAATTATGGTCTCTAAATAAGGTAACCATATTTCTGAGTATATTTTCACCACTAAAACGAATGCATAAACATCGGCTATTAAACCAGGGAAACCATCATTTTCACCAAATAAAAGTCTGTAACTGTTCGTATTTGTTTTTAGTAATGGTTGTCTTTTTTTAAAAGCTTTGCTTATTTTTTTTTGAAAAAAAGCAGCATTAATTTCGGCCTTTTCAGCGCTGCTATGAAGCATTTTTATTCGAATGGGCGAATTAGCATCATATAAACCCAAACCAATAACTCTATTTTTGTTTTTTCCGAAAATAATAGCCAAATCTCCAGACTTTGCATCATCATTCATCTTAGTAATATTGTTTGAAAATACCCAAGGATGACCTTGTACCACAAACTGCTCGCCTTTAGAGTTTAGTTTTATGGCTAAACGCTTTGGTTTGTAATTGGATTTTATTTTAGTTGAAAAAGACATTAAAAAAGACTTGTTTTAAATCAAAATTGATTTTACAAAGAAACAATTTTATATATTCATTTTGCCTTGATGCACTATTTAGCTTTTTTAGGAATGTCTAGTAGACATTTCAGGCTAAATACTAAATCAAAAATTCAAAACGATTTATTAAGAAATTGCTAAAGCACCATTCGCCAATGCATTTATATTATTATTTCTTTTCAGATAATCAAATTCAATCCTAGATTATAATATTCGAAAAAATGTTTAGCTCATTATTTCTGAAAATTGTTGATTCCGACGCTGTCGGAACTTCAAGTCATATTAAACATTTCCGTTTATAAACAACAAAAAAACGCAATCAAATAAATGATTGCGTTTTTTTACTTCTAGCTTCAGTCTTCCGACTTCAAGCTTTTATCACTTCACTTCTTCAAAGTCAACATCTTCAACATCGCTACTTTCTGCTTCACCATTTTGACTTGCATCTGGTCCTGGAGCTTCTCCTCCACCTTGAGCATCAGCTTGTGCTTTATACATTTCTTCAGAAGCTATTTTCCAAGCTTCATTTATTTTATCTAAAGCAGGTGTAATTACTTCTAAATCTTTAGTGTCATAAGCTGTTTTCAATTCCGCTAAAGCATCAACGATAGGTTGTTTTTTATCTTCCGATAATTTATCACCAAACTCCTCTAATTGTTTTTCCGTTTGGAAAATCATAGAATCTGCTTCATTTAATTTTTGAGCTTGTTCTACTGCAGTTTTATCCGCTTCAGCATTTGCTTCAGCATCCGCTTTCATCTTTTTAATTTCTTCTTCACTTAAACCAGAAGATGCTTCAATACGAATATCTTGTTTCTTGTTAGTTGCTTTATCTTCAGCACTTACTTTAATAATACCATTAGCATCAATATCGAAAGTCACTTCAATTTGAGGTGTTCCTCTTCTTGCTGGTGGAATATCACTTAAATGAAAACGACCAATCGTTTTATTATCTGCCGCCATAGCACGTTCACCTTGTAATACGTGAATTTCTACTGATGGCTGATTATCTGCTGCCGTAGAGAATACTTGCGATTTCTTAGTAGGAATCGTTGTATTTGCTTCAATAAGCTTCGTAAATACATTACCCATAGTTTCAATACCAAGAGATAAAGGTGTGACATCTAAAAGTAATACATCTTTAACATCACCTGTTAAAACACCACCTTGAATACCAGCACCTAAAGACACAACTTCATCAGGATTAACACCTTTGCTTGGTGTTTTTCCAAAGAATTTCTCAACCGCCGCTTGTACCACAGGAATACGTGTAGAACCACCTACTAAAATAACTTCGTCAATATCAGATTTACTTAAACCCGCCGCTTTTAAAGCTGTTTGGCAAGGCTCGATAGTACGTTTTACTAGATCGTCAATTAATTTCTCGAAAGTAGAACGTGTTAATGTGCGCACTAAGTGTTTTGGTCCGCTAGCCGTTGCTGTAATATATGGTAAGTTGATTTCTGTTTGTGCAGAAGATGATAACTCAATCTTCGCTTTTTCAGCAGCTTCCTTTAAACGTTGTAAGGACATTGGATCTTTACGTAAGTCCATATTCTCTTCTGCTTTAAACTCATCTGCTAACCAGTTAATGATTTTTTCATCAACATCATCACCACCTAAATGTGTATCTCCATCTGTAGAAAGTACTTCAAATACACCATCACCTAATTCAAGAATAGATACATCATGCGTTCCTCCACCAAAGTCAAAAACCACTATTTTTTGGTCTGTTCCTTTTTTGTCCATACCATAAGCTAAAGCAGCTGCAGTAGGTTCGTTAATAATACGTTCAACTTTTAAACCAGCAATCTCACCAGCTTCTTTGGTAGCTTGACGCTGACTATCATTAAAGTAAGCAGGCACAGTAATTACTGCACGAGTTACAGTTGTTCCTAAATAATCTTCAGCAGTTTTCTTCATTTTTTGAAGAATCATTGCCGATAATTCTTGTGGTGTGTATAAACGACCGTCTATATCTACACGAGGCGTATCATTATCACCTTTTACTACTTTATAAGGTACACGTTCTGCCTCTTTTTTAGATTCAGAATATTTATTACCCATAAAACGCTTAATTGAATAAACTGTTTTTGTTGGGTTTGTTACCGCTTGTCTTTTTGCTGGGTCACCAACTTTAATTTCACCGCCTTCTACAAAAGCAATTACCGATGGTGTTGTTCTTTTTCCTTCTGCGTTAGGAATAACTACTGGCTCGTTACCTTCCATTACAGAAACGCAAGAGTTGGTTGTTCCTAAATCGATTCCAATAATTTTACTCATAATATATTTTATTTTTAATTTGTTGTGTTTTTATATTAAGTTCATTTTTAATTCTCAACTACTATTTATCTAACATTATTGTAACGCCTTTTGTCGTTCCAATTATGTCCCCTTTTTTTAGCATTAAGCTTTAAGGTAAATAAGTTATTCTTTGTTCTCATTCTCATAATATAATACTTAAATTGTACTGAATGTTCATTTTTAATTTCGAGTTGTATAAGTCAATCATTATGCCAACTGAAAAATGCTGACACAGTGTCAGATTTTCAGTCGGCAGTCGGCAGTAAGCAGTCTTCAGTCTACTCTCTATTACCTCATATCTCTTTTCTAATTTGGGCGCAACCCGAAAAGGGTCGGGCTTTCACTACTCGCTCCCTCCTAAAAAGTCGGGGAGCTCAAACATTTAGCCTGCGGTGAGCGCAGTCGAACCGTTCAATCCCTTGCGCACATACCCGCAAACTTTAGCTTTTAGAAATCAATTATTACATGCCCGTAAAATTTCGTTTTAAAACACTAAAAGTTTTCAGTCTCAGTCACAGTCCCGATAGTTATCGGGATCAGGCTTACTCAAACGTATTTAACTTTGCGTCTTAGTGCCTTTGCGCGACAAAAAATCTCCGCGTACAACTCACAAGAGTGAACCATACATGTAAATCCGTGTCAAAAAAAGTATAATCTATTCAAAACAATATATATTTGCCCAACTATAACGTTTGAGTGATTATGGAATGTATCTCAGTTTTCGACATGCTAAAAATTGGTGTTGGCCCTTCTAGTTCACACACACTAGGTCCCTGGCGAGCTGCCGAACGCTGGATTAAAGAGCTTAAAACTGCAAATAAATTTGATAGTGTTGAAAAAATAACTGTAGATCTCTTCGGCTCTTTATCACTTACAGGAAAAGGTCACGCTACCGATTATGCCATCATGCTTGGATTAACCGGTGCAAACCCAGAAACCATTCCAACAGAATATATTGCCGAAATTATTGACACCATAAAAAACACAAATACCATAGTTTTTAATAACGAAAAAAGTTTAACCTTCAACCCTAAAACAGATATCATCTTTAATAGAAAATTTTTGCCATTTCATGCTAATGCGCTTCAGTTTACTGCAGTAATTAAAGGAAGAAAAACAAATTCTATATTCTATTCCATTGGCGGTGGGTTTGTAGTAAAAGAAGAACGAAGAAATTCAAAACGAAATTTTGAAATAAAATGCTCATTTCCATACCCTATTGATAAAGGAACCGAACTCTTGCAGTTTTGTAAAAATCTAAATTTGCCAATTTCGCAAGTGGTTTTAGAAAACGAAAAATCCATTCGCGAAGAAACCGAAATTGATATTGAATTAAAACGCATTTGGGATACCATGCTAGATTCCATGTATGTTGGTTGCCATACAGAAGGTAATCTTCCTGGAGGTTTAAATGTACGGCGTCGTGCTTATGATATTCATAAAAACTTACTAGATCATTCTAATTACTCTAATGCTGTAGAATGGATTTATGCCATTAGAAATACCGAAGTAAAGTTTCGCCAAATACTAAAATGGGTAAGTTGTTTTGCTTTAGGCGTTAATGAGGTAAATGCTGCGTTGGGTCGTGTGGTTACGGCACCAACTAACGGAAGTGCGGGTGTTATTCCGGCAGTACTTATGTATTATTTAGTAATAGAAAATCACGACGGTAATTTTGAAGATATTAAGCGTTTTTTACTTACATCTGGAGAAATTGGTAGCATCTTTAAAAAAGGCGCAACTATAAGTGCTGCAATGGGTGGTTGTCAAGCAGAAATTGGTGTATCATCGGCCATGGCTGCTGGTGCATTGTGCGAACTTTTAGGCGGAACACCTGAGCAAGTTTTAGTAGCTGCAGAAATTGCCATGGAACATCATTTAGGTTTAACCTGTGACCCTATTGGTGGTTTAGTACAAATACCCTGTATAGAACGAAACGCTATGGGAGCCATTAAAGCTATAAATGCAGCTGAATTAGCATTAGATACCAATCCTGAAAATGTAAAAGTACCGCTAGACAAAGTAGTCAATACCATGTGGGAAACTGCAAAAGATATGCATTCTAAATATAAAGAAACCTCAGAAGGTGGTTTGGCTATTGGTGTTTATCTTACAGATTGTTAATTTTAGTTTGCAGTCAGCAGTATTCAGTCGCAGTCCCGATAGCTATCGAGATCAAGCTTACTCAAACTCTTAAAAACTCATAATTTCAGTTCTTACTTCACATTTTCTATTCTCTCTTTTCTATTTTCTCTTTCACCTTTGCGCCTTAGCGACTTTGCGCGATAAAACCCTTCCCAAGTTCATCCTAATTCAGAAACCCTTAACCAAAACAACTGATAACCAGCATTCAAAATTCACCATAAAGAAAACTCTAAAAGTATCTTCTTATTTTAGTATTTTTACATTCAAACTAAATTGAAAAAAATGTCTGTAGCCAAAAAAGAATACAAGCGCATCACCGTAAAAACATTAGTTGATATGAAAGCTAATGGTGAAAAAATATCTATGTTAACAGCATACGATTACACCATGGCAAAAATTGTTGATGGTGCTGGTATAGATGTGATTTTGGTTGGTGATTCTGCAAGTAATGTTATGGCAGGACATGAAACAACACTCCCAATTACATTAGACCAAATGATTTATCATGCATCTTCTGTAATTCGTGCTATTGATCGCGCTCTGGTAGTTGTAGATTTACCTTTTGGAAGTTATCAAAGTGACCCAAAAGAAGCGCTTCGTTCAGCAATTCGTATTATGAAAGAAAGTGGTGCACATTCTGTAAAAATGGAAGGTGGTCGCGAAGTAAAAGAGTCTATAAAACGTATATTAAACGCAGGTATTCCTGTAATGGGCCATTTAGGTTTAACGCCACAATCTATTTATAAATTTGGAACTTATACGGTTCGTGCTAAAGAAGTACAAGAAGCAGAAGATTTAATTGAAGATGCTAAAATGCTTGAGCGTATTGGTTGTTTTGGTATTGTACTTGAAAAAATTCCTGCTCAACTCGCTAAAAAAGTTGCTGAAAGTGTGAGTATCCCTATTATTGGAATTGGTGCGGGTAATGGTGTAGACGGGCAAGTTTTAGTATTACACGATATGTTAGGCATGACACATGAATTTAATCCGAGATTTTTGCGACGTTATATGAATTTGTATGAGGATATGACGACTGCAATTTCTCAATATGTAGATGATGTTAAAAGTAGCGATTTCCCTAATGATAATGAGCAATATTAATATAGACTTCTTAGATTTTTAGATTTATTAGAAAGTAACAATCGAACTAATCCAATTATCCAACAATCTAAATAATCCATAAAAAATGCATCGATTTAAAGATTTAGAAATTTGGAAAAAAAGCAGATTATTTTGTTCTGAGATATATAAAATAACATCCTCTTTTCCTGAGTCAGAAAAGTTCGGATTAACAAATCAATTAAGACGAGCCTCTGTTTCTATTCCATCCAACATAGCAGAAGGTTCTTCAAGAAAATCAAATAAAGATTTTGCTCGTTTTTTACAAATTACACTTGGTTCTGCATATGAAATTGAAACTCAATTACTAATTGCTTCAGATTTGCAATTTATAAATGAAAATGAATTGAGCGAACTTTTAAAAAACTTAGAATCAATTATAAAAATGACTTCTAAATTTAAATCTACCTTAAGCTAAATTCAGCAATCCAATAATCTAACTAATCGAATAGTCGAGTGATCCAAAAATCTAAAATACTTTCAAATAAAGATAACCTCCAAGTTTTATACGAAGACAACAATATCATCATCGTAAATAAACGTGCTGGTGATATTATACAAGGTGACAAAACAGGAGATAAACCCTTAAGCGACGTTGTAAAAGAATACATTAAAGACAAATATAATAAACCAGGAAACGTTTATTTAGGTACTGTACATAGATTAGACAGACCAACAACTGGTCTTGTTATTTTTGCCAAAACTAGTAAGGCACTTCCTAGACTTAATAAGTTATTTGTTTCTAAAGACATAAAAAAAACATAC
>TARA_R110002096_G_scaffold80453_16_pt1 | contig 15912 bp, 14 predicted proteins | sample TARA_R110002096 | Tara Oceans TARA_R110002096 (sample SAMEA4397295) | marine metagenome | biome: Polar Biome; feature: [DCM] deep chlorophyll maximum layer (ENVO:01000326); material: water (ENVO:00002006), including particulate matter (ENVO:01000060) such as... | depth 35 m | reverse complement strand
GAAAAAAGTGCTGGAAACCCGCGCCGATATCGGCATCTGCCTTGATGGCGACGCCGACCGCCTGATCCTGATCGATGAGGCCGGTCGGGTGGCCGACGGCGATCAGATCATGGGGCTGATCGCCTCACGCTGGGCGCAAGAGGGTCGGCTGAAGGGCAACACCCTGGTCACGACCGTGATGTCGAACCTCGGCCTTGAACGTTATCTGGCGGCGCAGGGCATCGCGATGGAGCGTACCGGCGTCGGAGACCGCTATGTCGTCGAGCGGATGCTGGCCGGAGGCTTCAACCTTGGTGGCGAACAATCCGGCCACCTGGTGATGACCGATCACACCACCACCGGCGACGGGCTGATCGCGGCGCTTCAGTTTCTGGGCTTCATGGTCGGGTCGGGTGAAAAGGCCAGCGATCTGGCACGGGTGTTTGAGCCGGTGCCGCAGCGCCTGGTCAACCTGCGTTTCAACCAGGGCAGCGCTCCCCTGGAAACCGACGCCGTGCAAGAGGCCATCGCCCTGGGCGAACAAGAGTTGCAAGGTTCGGGCCGGTTGCTGATCCGCAAATCCGGGACCGAACCGCTGATCCGCGTCATGGGTGAAACCGAAGACACGGCCCTGCTCGATCAGGTGATGGAGCGTATTGTCAACGCCGTGAACGCCGCCGGCTGATTGATCTCAGCCCGGAAAATCAGCAGTCGGAATCCTGAGGTGGCATTGCGCGCAGGCCATGGCCTTATCAGGGCGTCAGCATGTCGTCATTCTGAACAGGATCCTTCAATCTTGTGTGACGGGATGAGTTACCCGTATGAAGCCCGGCCCCGGTCTGCCCGCGATGCGGCCACAGCGACAATGGCCCGGCTTCCCGCCCTGTGAATTGATTGGCCCGTGGCGCTTGGCAGAACCAGGCCCCAAATCTTCTCTGCAAAAGTGGTCAGGTCAAAATGGTGAATGTGGTCATTTTCAGGAGGCCATTTTGATGTCATCCTGAAAATACAGATCAGCGGGAGTTTCGTCGCATGAAGTTGTTTTCTGCCAATTCCCCGGGTCACAAAAACGTTCCCGGGGGCGAGAGCACCACAAAGCGCCCTTGGTCATACGATCTATCTCGGGGATAAAAGATGAGCGGTGTTTCGATCCTTATTCACCTCGGCGGAGCTGTAGCACTTTTACTATATGCCACGCGGATGGTGCGCACCGGTGTGGAACGCGCCTGTGGGACTTTGGTTCGGCATCGGATGCAAGCGGCGCTGTCTCAGCGTTTCGCGGCCATTTTTGCCGGGGCGGGCTTGGCGGTGCTGTTTCAGAGCGCTACTGCCGTCAGCCTTTTGCTTGCATCGCTCGTCGGATCCCAGATCGTATCGGGCACTGCTGCCCTCATCGCTGTGTTGGGTGCGGATCTCGGCTCTGCCTTGGTTGTGAGGCTGCTAAGCTTGGATATGTCGGCAATTTCGCCGCTGACGATCGTAACCGGAACAGCGATTTTCCTGACGACCAGGCGGCGCGGATGGCGACAGTTCGGTCGTATTCTTGTCGGGGTCGGGTTGCTTTTACTGTCATTGCGCCTGATCGGGGAAACATCTGCCCCCCTGCGAGAGGGAACCTTCGTACCAGTGGTGATTGAAGCATTGGCCGCTGATCCAGTCACGGCATTTCTTGTGGCCGCGCTTTTGGCCTGGCTGTTTCATTCCAGTGTTGCTTTCATTCTGCTGGTCGTCGCGTTGGCAGGCAGCGGTATTCTAAATGCAGAACTGGGCATCGTGTTGGTGCTTGGGGCCAATCTGGGTGGAGGTCTTGTTGCCGTCCTGCTGTCACGCGGGATGCCGCCCGAAGCTTGGGCGGTGCCCTTGACCAATCTTGTGCTGCGCGGATTTGCATCCGTTGCCGTACTTTCCGTGGTTGCCAACCTGCCGCTGCCCTTTGATCTGCTGGGCTCAAGCGATGGCGCGCGCATCATGCAGGCTCATATCCTGTTCAACCTCTCGCTCGCAATTCTGGCACTTCCCTTCGCCGGTCGTACATATGCATTTGTGTTGGCGATTATTCTGGCGCACCTCCCCGTGGGGCAGACTGTGAAGGCTGTTTCGGCATTGGACAAGTCCGTGCTCGACAGGCCCAAACTGGCCTTGGCAAATGTCACACGCGAAATCGTGGGGCTGTGCGAAACCATCGAAACCATGCTGTGCACTGTGATGGAGTTGTTTTCCGAACCCGATGCGGACCAGATCGAGGCGTTGATCGCGCTCAATACGAAGATCAGTCGCCGCCACCACGACATTAAGCTCTACCTGTCACGGATCGAAATCTCACAGCTTTCTTCCCCCGAGGTTCTGCGGGTTGATGAGTTGCTTTCGGCTTGCGTTCGGTTGGAGCAGGTCAGCGACATCATGACCCAAAACCTGCTGACCCATATCAAACACAAGGAGGCACGCGGCTTGTCGTTTAGCGCCCAAGGCTGGCGTGAACTGAACGATTTGCACGCCGCGTTGATGGCCAATGCGCGATTGGCTTTCAATGTGGTCGTCACACGCGATAGCGAGACCGCGTTGCAAGCCGTCAAGGCCAAGGACAGCTTTCGCGACAGTGAGCGCCGTGCCAATGCGCTGCATTTTGAGCGGCTGCGCGAAGGTGGGGTCCGCAGTGTCGACACAAGTTCGTTACACTTGGGCATTATCCGCGACCTGAAACAGATCAACGCGCTGCTGGCCGGGCTGGCATATCCAGTGTTGGAACAAGGCGGACTGCTTTTGGATTCTAGAATACGCCCGCCGTCACTGTGCCCGGCCTGAATTGCCTTCGATCTATGTCACGCAACCCATTCAATTCATTCTACCAACCCAGCAAAGAGGAAAGCCAGATGACAACACTGACACGCCGAACCCTTCTCGCCACCGGGGCTGCAACACTTGCCGCGCCGTTGTTCTCCCGCCGTGCGCTCGCATCGTCGGGCGAGGTGAATGTCTTCGCTTGGGGTGACTACTTTCAGCCCAATATCGTTGCCGCTTTTGAAGCTGAAACCGGCATCAAGATCAACATCTCGACCTATGGTTCGAACGAGGAAGCTGCCAGCAAACTGCGTGCGGCGGGTGGCAAAGGCTTTGACCTGATCTTCCCTTCGGTTGATACGCGCCCCAATTATGACGAAGGCAACCTGCTTTCCGAAGTAGATGAGAGCAAGCTGGATGTAGCGCTTGTTCAGCCGGCACTGTGGCGCAGTTCCTTGGAACTGGGCGCGGCACGGCGTGGCAAACGTTACCTTGTGCCGTTTACCTGGGGCACCGAGGGCATGACCTATGACAGCAGTGTCCACAACATCGCGCCGGGCGAACTGTCCTATGCCGACCTTTGGGCTGAGGGACTGACAGGCAAGGTTGCGATGCGACAGAAATCCGTGCTGATCAGCCTCGCTCTGTATCTGGATTCAACCGGGGAACTGCCTTCGAACCGCGGTATGGACCTGTACAAAAGCGAAGCAGATACCCGCCGGATATTTGATGGCTGCGTGGCCTATGCGGCACCTCGCAAGGGCAATATCGGGGCCTATTGGAACAACGCGACCGAGGCAACGAGTGCGTTTACCGATGCGGGTTGCACAATCGGCCAGACCTGGGACACAACTGGCATCAAGCTTGGCGCAGATGTTGATCCCAGATGGAAATATGGCGCGCCGAAAGAAGGCGCATTGGCGTGGATGGATACCGCAGCTGTGCCGTCGGGTGCAGAAAACATTGATCAGGCCTATGCCTTGCTGAACTTCCTTCTGAAGCCGGAAACCGGTGGTTTGTTCTCGAACAACACCGGCTACAACTCGGCGGCGGTCGGGGCGGCGGATCACATGTCGGATGCAGGCAAGGCAGCGTTTGCCTTTGCCTATCCTGGCAATGCTATTGACAATCTTTGGTGGTGGCCGATGTTCACGCCATGGTTCTCTACCGTGCGTGAAGAATATGTTGAAAAACTAACCAACGCTTGAAGACGCCTTCAAACCACGGCGCGGGGCATTTTCCCGCGCCGATCCTTCCCCTGCAAAGCAAATGACGGAGTTTGGCATGACCGGACAAACCACTGGCATGGAAATAGAACTTCAAAGCGCAGAAGTTTGCTTCGGCACCTTCCAAGCCGTTCGACCCACGAACCTTAAAATTGCTGCGGGAGAGTTCTTTTCAATCCTTGGGCCATCGGGTTGCGGGAAAACCACCTTGTTGCGGCTTTTGTCGGGGTTTCTGGACCCGACAAGCGGCGATGTTCTGATCGGTGGCAAGTCGATGGTCGGTACAGGCCCGTCAGACCGGCAAACGGCGCTGATCTTCCAAAATCTCGCGTTGTTTCCGCTTATGCCAATATGGGAGAACGTGGCTTTCGGGTTGGAAATGCGCGGTTGGTCCAAAGCAAAACGGCGCGCGCGCGCAATGGAACTGCTAGAGACTGTGGCCCTCACGGCTCAGGCCGAAAAGTTGCCTGCCCAGCTTTCGGGGGGCCAGAAGCAGCGTGTTGCGATAGCGCGCGCACTTGCGGTGGAGCCTGCGGTTCTGCTGCTGGACGAGCCGCTTTCTGCGCTGGATCTGAAACTGCGCCAACATATGCGCGCCGAGTTAAAACAGATCCAGGCACGTACCGGAATCACCTTTGTCTATATCACGCATGATCAAGGCGAGGCGTTGACGATGAGCGACCGCATTGCGGTGATGAACCATGGTTGCATTGTGCAGATCGGCACGCCCGACGAGGTTTACGACCATCCCGAAACCGCCTTTGCGGCTACCTTTGTCGGCGAAATGAACGTTTTTGAAGGTAAAATCATCAGCTCTGCAAATGGGTTTGCGCAGTTTGAAACCCCGCTGGGGACGTTCAAGGCCAATAATTCCAAAGAATTGGCCACTGGCAGCACAGCACAGATGTTTGTGCGCCCGGAAAGAATGCGGTTGTCAGACGCTAAATGCACCGCGGATAACAGCCTTTCTGCCGTTGTACAGCGGCGCGATCTCGAGGGTGCCTATTCGACACTGACGTTGAGTGCGCAAGGTCAGCCACTGACAGTTCACCTTCAGCATTTGGGCGGCGCGACGCAGGTGGCCGGTGATGTAACCCTGGGCTTTGATGCGGCGGATGCGCTTATCCTACCGACGGGAGTTCTTGCACATGACTAGGTTAACAAAGGCCTTTGGCCGCCCGCTTGCCTTACTGATCCTGATGTTTTCCAGTCTGTGGATTCTGGGGCTGGTTGCAGCCCCTCAGGTGATCATGATCGAACAATCCCTGTGGCGGATGGACCGCCCCGTCGGGTCAGCCGAGATTTCTGTGCGTATTGATGGGCTCTACAATAAACTTGACGTTTTGGCACTGGACCGCAAAGCCGTTGAAGCCGGGCCCGACACCGTTGGCCGCACGCAAAAGCTGGAAGAAAGTGCCGCGACCCGTATAGCGATCGAGGCCGAAATCGCAGAACTGGAGGCCAAAGAAAGCAGGCCGGTAAAAGTCTATACGCTTTCGAACTTTGGCCAGATGGGCGTGGCACATCTCGCCATTTTTCTGAAAACCATCGTGGCCTCGCTTGCGGTTACGGTTATTGCGTTGGTCGTTTGCTATCCAATTGCGTTTGCTGTGGCCAAGCTGGAAACGCCAAAACGCGCGGGAATTATCATGTTGGCGTTGGTTATTCCTTATGCGATCAACGAGTTGCTGCGTATTTTTGCTTGGCAGATGATCCTCAATTACAACGGGCCAGTGAATGCGTTGCTTGGCCTTGTCGGGGTTGAACCGGTTGCGTTTTTGGAAAGCGGCACCGGCGTGTTTATCGCAATGGTTTACGCCTACATCTTGTTCATGGTGTTCCCGCTCTACAATGTGCTGGAAACGCTGGACACCAACCAGATCGAAGCCGCCCGCGATCTTGGCGCGCCAAGCTGGCGAATTCATATGCGCGTGGTCATACCGCATGCGCGGCCCGGCATTGCCGTTGGCAGTATCATGACATTCATGTTGTCTGCAGGGTCATACGCCGTGCCGTATATCATGACGCGCGGCACTGCGGCACCGTGGTTCACCCAGCTCATCTACAACCGTTTTTTCGAGGCGACCAATTGGAATGTAGGGGCGGCCTACGCGCTGAGCCTTCTTCTGGTTTGTACCTTTTTCATCTTCTTGATGATGCGGCTTTTGAAAGTCAGCCTGAAGGATATCGCGAAATGACCCGTTCTGGCACAGGCAGCAATCTTGTGCTGCGCATCTATATGGCTTTGTTTTTTGCCTATATGTTTCTTCCGCTTGGCGTGATGCTGGTGGCCGGTTTCAATAATTACTCGCCGCCCTCCGTCACGGTCTGGCAAGGTGGCACGCTGCGGTGGTTCTCCGAACTTTGGGCGGATGAGCGGATGTGGTCAGGATTGGAAAACTCGATCATCATTGCTACGGCCGTTATTCTTTTATCCTTGCCAATGGGGCTTTCAGGGGCGTTGCTCTTGTCAAAAATGGGTGGGCGAACCGGTGGCTTGCTCTATGCCATCATGGTGTCGCCGCTGCTAACACCGGGATTGATCATCGGTATTTCCACAGCGATATTCTGGCGGTATCTGGGGGCCCCTGCCGGCCTGATGACGGCCATTCTGGCGCAGTCTGCATTCATTTCATCCTATTCGATGCTGATGTTCATGGCGCGTCTTCAGCGGCAAGACACCACATTGGAGGAAGCGGCCCTTGATCTTGGCGCAACCCCGGCACAAGCCTTTCGCCGCATCACCCTGCCGTTTTTGCGACCGACAATCATCACGGCGGCTGTGATTGCTTTTTTGCAGAGCTTTGAAAACTACAACACGACGATTTTCTCGATCGGTGGGCAGCATACTTTGGTCACCGAGATCGGCTCACGGATGCGTTTTGGCATGAGCCCGATGATCAATGCCATCGGGATTCTGTTCATTCTTGCAACGCTGATCGGAGCAGTAACCTGGGGAATGTTACGCCACCATGAACGCACGCTCGGGGATAGCCTGTGACCAAATCCTTTGTTTTCAATCAGGCGGGCGATGATTGGCGTGCCCGCATTCGTGCCATGGCCGCACCACAGGCCATCACTTTGGCCGCACGGGCACGCAAGGCCCCGCTTTTCGCCCATGCTTACGCCTTTCATCTCAACTTTCGCTTTGGCGGCATGACCCCGGCGGCGCTGTTGGAATTTGCGGTCGAACAAGGTCTTGTCGGGGTAAAGATCCATGTCGAAGACGGCGAAGCTTCGAGCCTGCAATCCATGTCGGACGCTGAGTTACAACAGTTCGGCGCCCGGGCGGTGGGACTTGGTCTGGCGGTGCATGTCGAAACCAGCACGACCGTTAACGATGAATTGCGACGAGACGTGGCAATAGCGCAGGCCGTGGGGGCAAGCTCGTTTCGGTGCTACCCTCGGTATCAGGGCCGCGTTTCCGAAATTATCGCTCGCGCGACCGAGGATTTGCAACGGTTGGAGCAGTTTGAGTCGAGCGGCCTGATGCGTTTTACGCTGGAGCAGCACGAAGACCTTACATCGGCGGAGTTGGTCGGAATAATCGAACAGGTCGGAAATCCACGGCTCAGCCTGCTTTTTGATTTTGGCAATATGATCAATGCCTTTGAAGATCCTTTGGACGCATTGTCCATCCAGGCGCCCCATATCACCGAAGTCCATGTGAAAGATTGTCTGGTCGTGCCGGATCGCGATGGCTGGGCGCATCTGGCCTGCGTTTCAGGTGCCGGACATCTGCCGATGCATGCGCTTTTGACGGAGCTTCTACTGCTCGGCGACACGGTCCCTCAGGTTACCGCATTCGGGCTGGAGGAAGAGGACGCCTATTTTGCCCCGGCATTGCGCTTTCCATCTGAGGATCCCGATCCATTCATTCCCGCACGAACGGCAAGTTACACCGACCCGGGACCCGGCGATCTGGCGGAACGGTTAACCCGTGAAATCGCAGCGGCGCAGGTGCAGGTTGTGACCGTTCGGGCCATGCTTGATGACATTGCGGCGCAAGCCGACATACAAGGAATGCAGCCATGATTGCCCCAGACAAGCCCCATTGTCCGCCCGACATGTTGGCCCACGCCAATGCGATGGCGGATGCGGTGCGTCCGGTCATCCGGAAATACTTCCGCACCCGGTTGGCCGTGGATGCAAAGGGCGACGCCAGCCCCGTCACCATCGCAGATCGCGAGGCAGAGACCGTGATGCGTGACATGATCGCCGCCGGTTTTCCTGACCACGGCATTCGCGGCGAAGAGTTCGGAATATTTCAGGCAGATGCAGAATGGGTCTGGGTACTCGACCCCATCGACGGAACCAAATCTTTTGTGTCGGGCTCTTTGGCCTTCGGCACCCAGATCGCGCTTTTGCATCGCGGTCGGTCCGTGTTGGGGATTATTGATCAGCCAATCACTCAGGAACGCTGGTTGGGCAAGGCCGGAGAGGCCACCCTCCTGAATGGCGCGGCAATACATTGTAGTGATACTGAACAGATCGGCGATGCCGTGGTCTATACCTCTGCGCTGGACCATTTTGATGCAGAGGAACGTGTGCGATTCAGCCATCTCGCAGGCAATGCAAGGTATTACCGCACCTCACATGATTGCTATGCAGCCGGGCTTCTGGCGCTGGGGACAGTTGACCTGTTGCTCGAGGGCAATGTACATGACTATGACATCCTTCCACAATTGCCCATCATCGAGGGGGCTGGCGGCATCGTGACCGATTGGGAGGGGAGACCTCTTGCCGATGCACGGCAATTCAAAACTGTGCTCATGGCGGCGAACTCGCAATTGCATACTGCCGCTCTGAAGATGCTGCGCCGCTAAGCGGTGTTTACATCACCTTGCTTCGGCGACAGTCTGCTTGCCAGGCGGGATTGCCGCGATAGCCCAGCGGAGTCTGAATGAGTAAGAAGCAATCTGGCGCAGTGCTGACGCTGGTATCGGTGGATAAACAATCCAAGGTGCAGTTGTTTCGTCAACTGGAAACACAGTTGCGCAATGCGATACTCGCCGGATCGCTTACGGGGGGGACACGGCTGCCGTCCAGCAGAGCGCTGGCCAGTGAACTGGGTGTGTCACGGCCGACAGTCGTGTTGGTGTTGGAACGGCTGGCAGGCGAAGGTTTTCTGGAAGCACGTCACGGCGCGGGCACTTTCGTTGCAAGCGTGATGCCGCAGCATCTACCGCGCACGATGCAAGTACCGCAGGCAAACCAACCATCGGTCGGGGCGTTCCGGCCTGAAACAGGTACGTTCAAACTTTCACGGACAGGCGCGCGCTTTGCGGCGATCAAGGCCAACATCGAAGTTTCCGACAGGCGGCCGTTTCTGCCCAACGCGCCCGCTTACGATAAATTTCCCTTCGCCCTATGGCAGACCTGCGCCAACCGGCGGGCGCGGCAATCCTTTCAGAGTGGCATGGGATATACTGACCCAGCCGGTTATGCGCCGTTGAAACGCGCAATTGCCGACTACCTTGCTCTGCATCGGGGTGATCATTGCGACCCGGAGCAAATCGTCATAACGCCCGGCGGGCACGCCGCTTTCATGATTGCGGCCTTGTTGCTGACCGATCCGGGGGATCGATTGCTGTTTGAAGATCCCGGTCCAGTTATCACGCGCAACCTGTTTGAATCCCTTGACCGCAAAATCGTACATACGCCGGTCGATGACGATGGCATGGATTTCGAACAGATTGTGCAAAAAGTGCCCCGGCTACGAATGGCATTCACCATGCCATCACGGCATCACCCCTTGGGGAAGACGTTATCGCTGGCGCGCAGGTTTCGGCTGATGGATTGGGCGCAGGCCAATGATGCTTGGATCATTGAGGACGATTACGACAGCGAGTTTCGCTATACCGGACGCCCGCTGCCATCCATGCGAAGCATCGATAAAAGCGGTCGTGTGCTGTATGTCGGTACGTTTTCCAAAGCTCTCTTTCCCGCGTTGAGGGTTGGTTATTTTGTGCTTCCGCCTGCTTTGGTTCCGGTGTTTCGCAATGCCATGGCCTTGATGTTCCGCTCGGTCCCGTTAACGACCCAAATGGTGCTGGCTGACTTTATTGCAGAGGGGCATTTCAGCACCCACCTGCGCCGCATGCGCGAGCTATACACCCACCGCCGGCGCGACTTTATCGAGACAGCGGCAGAGGTGAGCGAGGGAAACTTCGAAATTGACAGCCCGGATAGCGGTATGAATGCGATAGCCTGGTTGCCCAAAGGGGTGAGCGACACACAGGTTCACGCAAAAGCCGTGGAGAGAGGGATACATTGTTACCCGCTCAGCGACTATTGTGCCCGCCCTTATCAACGCGATGCTCTGGTGCTTGGATTCACGTCTGTCCAATCGCATCAATTGCGACCAGGATTGGAAGCGCTGTCACAATTGATTTCGGCCGAGCGGCGAGGGCTGTGACAGAAAAATCGTTGCAAGCGGCCAAGCGGCTCATCCTGTTGGTTGTGCCCTTTGCCCCAAGATGGCCGCTACCATCAGGTCAGCGGCCCGCGTTGCCCGCTCACGCAGGGTGACAATCTGGAATGCATCTTCAAAGGTGAACGTTTCCGGTGCCAACGCGCGAAGGTCGTTTGTCCGCTTTGCCGATGCGGCATAGTGATCAGGCAGAAACCCAATATAAGACCCTGATAGCAAAAGCAAAAGCGTACTTTCCATATGCGCTGTCACCGCGCCCCACTGAAAGTTCACGCCGCAAATTGGCGCAACCGGCATATAGGACCGACCAGCGAAGGAGCATTGCTCCAGCATGGCCCCTGTCAACTCTGAATCCGGTACATCAAAGAAAGCGTGATCACGGCCGCAATAAAGGTTCTGCCGTTCTGAAAACACATTCACTGCGTGGATTTGTGGCATATGCTTTTGGCTTGGCATCAGGACAATCTGATAGCGGCCACTCAGAATACCTTGCGATAGCGCCTGTGGCGCTGCGATATCAAGATCGACTTGCACCTTGGGCGCTGAGCGCGTGAAATTTCGAATGGCGGCTTGCAAATTCAGCTTATGGTTGGAGACCATGGCATCGACTGTCCCAAATGTCAGCCGACCGGTCAGTTCACCCCGAGCATCACTGACTGCGCCGTGAAAACGCTCAATCGAGCCGAAAAGATCAAGCATAGCCGCGTGTATCTGCGCGCCTTCATCGGTCAGATAAAAACCGCTGCGTCCACGTTCGCACAACCGGACGGCAAGCCGTTCTTCAAGATGTCGCATATGAGCCGAGATTGTAGCCTGTGCCATGCCCAGGTTGTCCTGTGCGGCAGAAAACCCGTTGCTGCGCACGATTTCCGCAAAGACCCTCAAAAGACGAAGATCGACGTCCCCGAGGGCACTTCGCGGCAACCGGCTGTTTTGTTTCACTGTTTTCATACATACAAAAAAGCACAAGTTAACATTTAAACATAGGTATTTTTCAATCCATCAGTGACAAGCCTAATTTGCGTGATCTCTTTGCAAAGGATGGGCTGATGACGGGGAATTCTTATGACAGCGGGCGGCTCAATTTGCCGTTTGTGGGAATCTGCACTTTTGGGAAAAGCCCTTATCAACCGGACTGGGACAAGATAGACGCGGATGTGGCAATCCTTGGGGCCCCTTTCGATTTCGGCACCCAATGGCGTTCAGGCGCACGGTTCGGGCCGCGTGGTATTCGCGAGGCGTCGACCCTGTTTTCCTTTGGTCACGGCGGGGCATATGACCATGAGGATGACGTCACCTATTTGCCCGCAGACAAGGTTCGGATCGTCGATCTGGGCGATGCAGACATCGTGCATACCGACACCGAAACCAGTCATGCCAATATCGAATATGGTGTGCGCAAGATACTGGCGGCGGGTGCTCTGCCTGTGGTTCTGGGGGGCGATCATTCGATCAACATCCCTTGCATCAATGCTTTTGATGAGGACTGCGCACAGAATGGCCCGATCCATATTGTCCAGTTTGATGCACATCTGGATTTCGTCGATGTCCGTCACGGCGTGCGGTACGGCCATGGCAACCCGATGCGGCGCGCCGCCGAGAAGCCATATGTGACCGGCCTGTCCCAGTTGGGGATACGCAATGTGTCCTCCACCGCCAAAGACGGCTACGCTGCCGCGCGGGAAATGGGGTCGGATATACTTTCGGTGCGACAGATCCGCGCGCTTGGCGTTGACGCTGTGCTTGCCCGTATTCCTGCGGCGGCCCGCTATTATGTCACCATCGACATTGACGGGTTTGACCCCTCGATTGCGCCCGGAACGGGTACTCCATCGCATGGTGGTTTTTTGTATTACGATGTGCTGGAGCTGCTTTCAGGCTTGGCCAGGCGTGGCACAATCGTGGGCATTGATCTGGTCGAGGTCGCCCCGGACTACGATCATACTGGCACCACCACAATCCTTGCTGCCCAGATATTGATGAACCTGATCGGTCGCGTCATGCATGCCCGGGAGTCATGAACGATGGCAAAAGCCAGTTTTGACTATACGGGCGAGCAGGTGCTTGTCACAGGTGCAAGTCGCGGCATCGGCTATGCCGTGGCCCTGGGGTTCGCGCGCGCGGGGGCTTCGGTCACCGTCTTGTCCAGTGGCAGCGGCATCCATGCGGCCGCTACCCGCATCGCGCAAGAAACGGGCCGCTCCTGTGCGGCGGTTGAATGTGACATAACCGACAGTGCGGCGGTCAAGGCAAGCCTTGGCGCAATGGGGCGGATTGATGTCTTGGTCAACAATGCGGGGCTGGAACGCATCACCCCGCTGCTTGATCCCGATGACGCGGTCGAAGAGACCTTTCGCCGCATCACCGATATCAACACCAACGGTACTTTTTATGTGACCCGCCATGCGGTGCCCAAGATGCAGCAAGGGGGGCGGATTGTTCTGACGGCCTCTATCTGGAGTCGCGTGGTGGTGGCGGAATTTGCCGCCTATATCGCCTCAAAGCACGCCAATCTGGGCTTTACCCGCGTGATGGCCAAAGAGCTTGGCCCCAGGGGCATCCGCGTGAATGCGGTCTGCCCCGGCTGGGTCCGCACCGAAGCCGCATTGCTGTCGCTGAAGAAGATGTCGCTCAGCACAGGCCGTAGCGAGGCCGATCTTTTGGCCGAAATCACCGGGGCGCAGGTTTTGCCGGGGTTGCTGGAACCCGAGGATATGGTGCCGCTTTACCTGTTTCTTGCCTCGGATGCGGCACGCGACATTACGGGTCAGGCGATGATGTTGGACCGTGGCGAGGTGATGGCATGACGCGGGTTCTCGTAACTGGTTCGGGTCGTGGCATCGGGGCTGCCTGCGCCTTGGCCTATGCCGAAACGGGTGCGAAATTGGCGTTGGCCGATCTGCAATCCCCTGACAAGACTGCCGACCGTGCCCGGAGTTCAGGGGCCGCAAAGGTGCTTCCCCTGACCTGCGATGTATCGAATGCTGAGGCGGTTTCAGCGATGGCCGCCGAGGTTCAGACAGCTTTTGGCGGACTTGATATTTTGATCCATTGTGCGGGCATCATTCACGAAGCACCTTTGTTGGACACGCCGGTCGCTGATTTCGACCGGGTGATCGCCGTCAACTTGCGCGGCAGTTTTCTGGTCGGGCAGGCCGCAATCCGGCTGATGCGCGAAACCGGCAAGGGTCGCGTTATCCTGATCGCCTCTGACATGGCCTATTATGGCCGCGAGACCTTCTCGCCTTATGTCGCCTCCAAACATGGGGTGTTGGGGCTTATGCGGTCTTGGGCCAGGGAATTTGCGCCTGATATCCTTGTCAATGCCATCTGCCCCGGACCGATCGATACCGACATGCTGGGGGCCGCGCATATGAGCCCGGAATGGCGCGCCAGGGAACTGGCGATCCCGCTCGCGCGATTTGGGCAACCTGAAGAGGTCGCACAACTCGCCTTGTTTTTAGGAGGACCCGGTGGTGGATACATCACCGGACAGGGCCTCGGCACAAATGGTGGGAGCATCATGCCATGATCCGCAATCCAATTCCTTGGCCAAATGGTGCGCGCTGTGCGGCCTGCGTCACGTTTGACATGGACGCCGACAGCCTGATCCATATCGGCCACCCAACCGACGGGCATTCGCGCGTCTCTGCAATCTCGATGCTGCAATACGGCCCAAAAGTCGCGATCACGCGTATCGTTGACAGCTACGCCGCCTTGGGCATCAAACAAACCTTCTTTATCCCCGCCTGGTGTATCGAGCGGTATCCCGAGGCCGTTGAAACCATTCTTGAAGGCGGGCACGAAATCGCCCATCACGGCTATCTGCACGAGCATCCCCGCGAACTGGACGATGCCGAGGAAGAATACTGGCTGGATCGCGCCATCGACGTGATCGTTCGCGCCACAGGCCGGCGCCCGCGTGGTTGGCGCGCGCCGCTTTACAATTTTTCGCACCGCTCCGCCGATCTATTGGCCGCGCGCGGCTTTGTCTATGACGCATCGCTGATGGGGGATGATCAGCCTTATTTGCTTCAATGTGCCAAAGGTCAATTGGTCGAACTGCCATCGCATTGGGGGCTGGATGACTGGCCGCAATATGTGCAGTCGATGGATCTGGATTACATGATGCCGATCCGTGCGCCTGAACAGGGGCTTGCCACCTTCTCCCAGGAATTTGAGGCCAGCTATACCTATGGCGGGCTTTGGGTGCCCGTCGTGCATCCGTTTGCCACTGGGCGGCTGGCTCGCTGGCATGTCTGGCAACAGTTCCTGACAGGGTTGGTGGCGCGGGGAGATGTGTGGTTCGCCCCGATGGAGGACATCGCCGCCCATGTTCAGAAAGTCGTTGCAAGCGGCGAATGGCAGCCGCGCATTGATCAACTGCCCTACTTTGGCGCGCCGGTTACGGTGCGCTGACCAAAGGCACGGTGCGCGCGTCCCCTAAAATCACTAGAAGCCATTGATAACACGGTATAAAGGGAGGATACAAAATGAAAAACTTCAACGGTGCCTGGCAGCAAGAGATCGAACGCCGCGCCAAAATTTACGAAGACCTTGATGCCCGCAATGCCTGGGAGGGGCGGATGGGCGCTGCGGATTATATTTCACTCCTGCTGCTGTCAGGTCTCCTTGTCGTTGGCTTCTGGGCCTGGGGGAACTGACATGGAGGAAAATGCATCCGAATTTCGGGCCGCAGCAGAACGGGGCGATGCGCCATTGCTTCCCACGGAGCGCCTTTGGGGGTTCTGGGAGTTCGCCTATGCCAATACCGCGCTCGCAATAGCAACATGGGCCTTTCTGATCGGCGGGGCGGTCGGTCTTTTTGTCGGCACCAAGGAAGGTATCGCCGCCATTGTGATCGGCAATATCATCGGCGTTGTGGTGACAGGTATCGCCACATGCGCGCCTGCCGGCAAATACGGGGTGGAGCAATTCGTAGCCCTGCGCAGCCAATTCGGCACCCAAGGCAGCCGTCTTGTCTATGTGCTGGCCGTCGTATTCCTGACAATGGGCTGGCTTGCGGTTTTGGCGATGATGTTTGGCCGCTCCATCGACGGGCTTACATCTATCGTAAGCAATACCGAAGCGTCGCCAACTGGAATCAAGATGACGATTGCGGCCAGCGGTGCCATCGTGCTTGCATGGTTCATCGTCGCGAAAGGCCCGACCTCGATCAAGCTTTTCAACATGGTGGTGTCACCCGCTTTGGCCCTGTTGATGGCTTGGATGCTGTATCTGCTGCTGTCCAGGAACTCTTTTGCCGATCTGATGGCGATGCAGGCGCTGGACCCACCGTTTGAGGACAAGACCTTGAACTTCATCATCGCGATCGAAGTGAACCTTGCAGCCGGCTTTTCGTGGTGGCCCTATATTGGAAACCTCGCACGCCTGACCAAGAACGAGCGTACCGCGATCTGGCCCAATGTGATCGGTATCTTTGGTGCGGCCACGCTGGGTGAGATTGTGGGTCTGCTGGCGGCCGTAGCACTTGGC
>TARA_R110002096_G_scaffold97694_1_pt1 | contig 15924 bp, 15 predicted proteins | sample TARA_R110002096 | Tara Oceans TARA_R110002096 (sample SAMEA4397295) | marine metagenome | biome: Polar Biome; feature: [DCM] deep chlorophyll maximum layer (ENVO:01000326); material: water (ENVO:00002006), including particulate matter (ENVO:01000060) such as... | depth 35 m | reverse complement strand
ATCTTTGTATGCTACAAATATTAAAGTTTTCCCGTCTGGCGAAAGGTTAGCCATCGACTCCCATTCATCTGAGTTCACATCTCCACCCATATTACAAGGAGTGGTCCATCTATCACCTACTTTAGCGCTATAAAAGAAATCACCGCCGCCGAAACGACCTTCGTAGTTTCCAAAAACGATTGCTGTATTTCCATCAGCCGACATAGATAAAATCCCCTCGTGGCTATCAGTGTTAATAGTTGAGCCCATATTTAATGGCTTTCCCCAATTACCATCACTCTGCTTGTTAGTATACCAAACATCACCGCCTCCAAATCCATTATCACGGTCTTTGGAATAGAAATACATTTTATTTCCATCGGAAGAAATTCGTGGAAGTATCTCTCCAAGGCTAGAATTTATATTCGCTCCTAAATTCTCAATGTAAACATCTTCTTCTGGACCTTTTAATAGATTTATAATGGTATTTGCATGAACTTTATTTGCTTTCGGATACTTATCGCGATAAGCCTCATACATCGATATTGCTTTATCCCATTCCTTTAAAGCCGTGTAACTTTTGCCTGCCCAAAGGTAGAACTCTGGGTCTTTAACGGCTTCTTGCTCATATTTTACGGCAGCCTGCTTATACTTTCCGCTATCGTATAAATCGCTCGCACTTTGAGCCGATAGCGAGTTTGTGTATGTGGCGATTAGAATTGCAAAGAGCATTCCTAAGCCGATTCTATTAATTTTCATTTTTTGTACTCCTGAGTTGAACTACCAACTGCATTATTCCGCACACTGATAGCTAATTATTAATGACGGTTTAATATTGCTCAGTAGAGCACGGCTTTAAATACCCGAATTAGGGTATTTATGGAGTACAGCGAATTAGGCTCGAAGTAATAATGATGACTACTCGTTACATAAATACTTCGAGAATCTCCCATTCTCTCTCTATTTTAATTAAAAACATCAATTTTAGATAATTTGCACTTCCTGTTCGCAATTAATCGCGCCGTTTCTGTATCTTATATATCTAAATGAATTTATTTCGTTCAAATATCCCCAAAATCTATGTAACGCTTACGCTCTTAATAAGCTTTGCGCTGCATTTTATGCAACCGGTTAGCGAGTCGGCTAAGCATTCTGCGTTTACATCGTGGTTAGGTACCCATCTAGTTAACGATGACGATGCGAATGTGCGTAAACAACTAAAAGAGTTGGGGAATTCTACGGATGAGTTAGAAGCGATTATTAGAAAAGCTTCTGAACTTGTTACAACGAATGCAGAAGACTTCGAACTTGATTTTCAGAAGTCTGATCAGAATGAAATATTCAAACTTTTGCTTACTGAGTGGAATTCTTATATGGATTCTCAACAAGGTATGGCGAAAGGGGTTGTTATTACCTCTCTAAAATCAAATGCTATTCAGCAGAATGATGGTAAAACACTTTTTAAAACAACTTTTCCTGATGTAAACTCACACAAAGTTTACCTTTCAAACTCCATTCGCTTTCAAAAGGCTTTATCAGTTAGTTCTACTACTGAACCTCTTGCCTTTGGGATTGCTATAGGCGCCCCATAGCACCCAATAAGTAACTTCAGGTATATTTATGAGAGCAGTTACTATATATAGCTTGCTCTACTTAATTTCTAGTTCCATAGAGAATCTAGCTGTTGCCTGATATTCTTATTCTCTTTCGAATTTATTTTTAAAACTAATATTTAACATATAATCTAATACACCATGCAAGGAAACGGATTCAAAATTGGCCTTATAGTAGCTTTTGTGGCCATGACTCTCTACTACCTGTATCCAACCGTAATCTGGGGATTGGAACAGAAACAAATAAGCGAGCTCACTACTGAAGAGAGCGCTCAATATGAACTTGAAAATGCAGAACGCTTAAAAAGCATTAAAGAGAAAACGCTTAATCTTGGTCTTGATCTCCAAGGTGGTATGCACGTAACTCTTGAAGTTGGTACACCTCAACTTGTTCTTGAATTATCTGGAGCTGATCGTGACAGTGTTCTTAACAATGTTGTTGCAGAAGCTCGTGTAAATGCATTAGCAAACGACACTGACTTTATCGACGAAATGCTAGTTGCTTATGAAAATCGCGATGCTAACGCTCGTTTAAGCCGTTACTACCGTAATGATGCAGCAAGTATTACGCGCCGTTCTACCAACGATGAAATAATCACTTTTCTTAAAGCTCAGCGTACAGAAGCGTTAAATAGAGCTATTGAAATTATTAGAACTCGTGTGGATCGCTTTGGTGTAACTGAGCCTTCCATCATTAAACAAGGAAACGACCGTATTGTGGTTGAACTTCCTGGTGTAGATGACAAAGAACGTGTTCGTAACCTACTAAAAGGAACTGCTCGTCTTGAATTTAGATTAGCTGCTGATGGAAAAGACTTTCTATCATTTATCCAAAAAGTATACGACTACTACTCTCAAGTACCTGAAGCTGGTGCTGACAGTTTAGAACAAGCTTTTTCTAATCCATTGATGGATGCATTAACTCCAGGCGACAATTCTTATGTTCTTGGCTACGCCCAAGATGCCGATACATCTCGTGTAATGGCTTTGATTAAAGATCCTGCTGTTCAGAGAATGTTACCTAGAAACACTACGGTTATGTGGGGTGCAAAACCTACTAGAAATAGTTCTGGAGCAAGCATTGGTTATCCTCTATACGGTGTAAGAACTCAAGTAGAATTAACTGGTGATGTTATTGAAGAAGCGAGCGTACAGTTCGACCCTGCTACCAACGTACCTGAAGTTTCTATGTCGATGAACGCTGCTGGCGCTCGTCGCTGGGGAATCATCACTGGTGCAAACATTGGCAAGCCTGTTGCTGTTGTTCTTGATGGCTACGTTTATACTTATCCAAACGTGAACACAAAAATTACTGGTGGCCGTTCTACAATTGAAGGAATGGAAAATGTTCAAGAAGCTGATGACCTTGTAAACATTCTTCTTTCTGGTGCTCTTCCAGCTCCTCTTGAAATTCTAGAAGAACGTACTGTAGGCGCAACCCTTGGTGAAGCTTCTATTAATGCAGGTTTAAACTCTGTATTTATTGGTTTAGGTATCGTAGCCATTTTTATGATTGTTTACTACCGCACTGGTGGTGCAGTAGCCGATATCGCATTGCTACTTAATATTGTATTTATACTTGGTATTCTAGCTGGCTTCAGAGCTACGCTAACACTTCCTGGTATTGCTGGTATCGTATTAACAATTGGTATGGCGGTAGATGCCAACGTACTAATATTTGATCGTATTAGAGAAGAGCAACGTAGTGGAAAAACTATGAAAGCTGCCATCTCGGCGGGTTACTCAAATGCAATGAGCGCAATTATTGATGCCAACGTAACCACAGGTTTTGTGGCAATTATTCTACTGAGTTTTGGAGTAGGCCCAATTAAAGGCTTTGCTGTAACTCTATTAGCTGGTATTTGCTGCTCACTATTTAGCGCAATCATTATTACACGTGTAGTAATCGATTACTTAACTCGCAACAAAGCCGATGCTGTTAGCTTCGGTTAATAACAAGACATTAAAACGATTTAAAGGAATACATTATGAGATGGTTTGAATCACCAAACATTAATTTTGTAGGTAACAGAAAGGTTGCCTACATAGTATCAACTATTTTAGTTTTGATATCTATAGGTGCCATAGTTACAAAAGGGCTACAATACGGAATCGATTTTAAGGGTGGTAAAGAAATTATCCTTAAGTTCGACCAACCAATTGACGCCACAAAGATACGAGATGTACTGTCTGAGCCCTTAGGCTCTGCACCAGAAGTAAAGCTTTTTGGTTCTGATAGCGAAGTACTTATCCGTACCGAAAACTTGTCGGATATGGATGTAATTGAGAACATAATTGTTACAACTTCACAAACGGCTTATCCCGGCTACAAAGTAACCGTAGAGAAGTCTGATAAGGTAGGGCCTAAGTTTGCAGAAGATCTCAAAGCGAGTGCTTTGGAATCGGTAATCTATGCCATTGCCATTATCTTCTTCTACATTTTAATTCGATTCCGTAATTGGACATTCTCCGCTGGTGCGGTACTCGCTCTGATGCATGATGTTATCATCACATTAGGAGCTTTTACCATTCTCAGCAGCTTTGTTAGTTTCAGTCTTTTAATCGATCAAAATATAATCGCTGCTTTCTTAACTATTGTGGGTTACTCGCTCAACGACACCGTGGTTGTATACGATAGGATTAGAGAAAATAGCAATGTTCACAAAGGAATGGATTATATTCCGATGGTTAATAAAAGTCTAAACGACACTTTAAGCCGAACTGTAATCACTTCATTAACTACCTTGTTTGTGGTTCTTGTGCTGTTTATTTTCGGGGGTGAGGTGTTAAAAGGATTTTCTTTTGCCCTTATAATCGGTATTGTTCTTGGTACATATAGTTCTTTATTTGTTGCCAGTGCATTAGTGGTAGAACTTGAAGCCAAAACAAAGAAATCCTAAAGTATAAATTAACAAGGAAGATATGAGCTTTAATACGTCTGAACGTTACAATAGTGTAGTTATCGAATTTAAAGGTAACGTAATGGGTGGCCCGGATGCGGTTAGCCTGAACGAAAAACTTCATGAGCTAATCGACGCTGGGAAAAACAACATTGTTGTAGATCTTGGTAAGGTAAAGTTTATGAATTCTTCTGGACTTGGAATGCTGATTGGCGCGCTAACAACCATGCGGAAAGCTGGTGGCGACCTTCGCATTGCAAATGCAACCGATAAAATCGAAAGCTTACTTATTGTTACTAAGCTTATCACAGTGTTCAAGCACTTTAAATCGGTTGAAGAAGCTGCTGAATCATTCAACGAAGCTTAAATGATTCGTTTCTAAACAAAACTCTTAAGGGGTGTAGATTGCTACACCCCTTTTTTATTGCAAACTTATTTTATTATGCCAGTTCGTGTTATTATTGGAGCCCAATGGGGTGATGAAGGAAAAGGAAAAATCGTTGATTTACTCAGCGATAAAACTGATTTCGTAGTACGTTATCAAGGTGGGGCAAATGCAGGCCATACCTTAAAATTTGATGATAAAAAGGTGGTTCTTCACCTTATTCCATCAGGTATTTTTAATGGTGATGCTCATTGTATCATCGGCAATGGTGTTGTTATAGACCCTATTGCTCTTGTTAAAGAACTTCAGGGTGTAACCGACCTCGGTTTCAATTTAGAAGGCCGATTTTTTATCAGCCAAACGGCACATGTTATTTTGCCATACCACAAATTGCTTGACCAACTAAAAGAGAAAAAACGTGGTGGCGATGCAATTGGCACTACCGGACGTGGAATTGGCCCTGCTTATGTAAGTAAGGTTTCTCGAGTTGGTATTAGAATGGTAGATTTACTCGATAAAGAAGTCCTACTTAAAAAGATTTCTCAGAATATTGCCGACATCAACTTCGCACTCGACAATCTTTACCACGAAGAAAAATTATCTGCTGATAAATTAATGGCAGAACTTGACGATGCCATTACAACTCTTTCTCCATACATAATCAATACAACTAATGTATTGCATGAGGCTCTAGATGATGATAAGTCAATTCTTCTAGAAGGCGCGCAAGGTTGCTTGTTGGATGTTGATCACGGAACCTATCCATACGTAACCTCATCTTCACCAACTTCAGGTGGCGCATGCACCGGGTCTGGAATTCCGCCAACAGCTATTACTCATGTTATGGGTATCACAAAAGCATACTGTACTCGCGTTGGAAACGGTCCTTTTCCCACTGAATTACTTGGTGAAAAGGGAGAAGAACTCCGCCAAAAAGGTTCCGAGTTTGGTGCAACAACTGGACGTCCACGTCGCTGTGGCTGGATAGATTTAGTTGCCTTAAAATATGCGTGCCGTATAAATGGAATTAACGAACTCACACTCACAAAAATGGATGTGATGGACGGCTTTAAAGAAATTGAAGTTTGTACTAGTTATAAAATAAATGGCGTTGAAACTACCACATTTCCTCTGAGTTTAGATGAAATTGAGAAAGTTGAGCCTGTTTACACATCACTCCCGGGTTGGGATGTTGATATTTCAGGTATGACTAGTTGGGATGATTTACCGGATGGCGCAAAATCGTACATCTTGTACATCGAGAACTACTTGAAAGTGAAGTTTACTATTATTTCAACCGGCCCAAAGCGTACGGAAACTATCATTCGTTAAGCCGGTGAAATCTTTTCTTCGGAAATGAGCTTTCTGAGTTTTTAATTAAAGTCTCATCCTCAAAAGGGTGAGACTTTTTTTGCGTAATACTTGAGGTTTACCTTCTGAATTAGCTCCACTCAAGTGAAGATTATAACCGCAATTGATTAATACTTCTCGTTATTCCTCCCCAGATTCCTGCCTTCGCAGGAATGACAGGTTTCGGATAAAAGATGACATATGAATTTTAGGAAGAAGCTTTTAGCTAAATAGCTTACATAAAAGCAACATTTAAAATCTAAAATTCATAATTCAGAATCCCTACTCTTCTTTGCGTAGCACTGCTAAATAATTATGGCCGAGTACTTTTCAAAAACTCACTTCCCTTCCAACCAAGAATACGGATAACTAGGATCGTCTAAACGCATTCCTTCCTCAGTTACAAAAAGCGGCTTAAAGGTATCTATCATCACGGCGTATTCATCCGTTGCTTCAGCACCAATACTTGCCTCCGCTTTTCCTGGATGCGGCCCATGAGGAATACCTCCAGGATGAAGGGTAATACTCGCAAAATCCATTCCTTTTCTACTCATAAAATCGCCTTCAACGTAGTAAAGCATTTCGTCTGAATCTACATTGGAGTGATTATAAGGTGCAGGAATAGCATCAGGGTGGTAATCGAATTTACGTGGACAAAAACTACACACCACGTAGTTATTAGCTGCAAAAGTTTGGTGTACGGGTGGCGGCTGATGTACTCTCCCCGTAATCGGCTCAAAATCTTTGATATTGAAAATCCATGGATACAAATAACCATCCCAGCCAACTACATCCAGCGGGTGATGATCGAACCAATAGTGATGCATCCTCCCTCCTTTTTTTATTCGAACTTCAAATTCACCTTTCTCTTCGAAGTACAATTGTTCGGAAGGAAGCCGAAAATCTCGTTCACAAAACGGAGAATTTTCCATCAACTGTCCCATATCAGAAAGGTAACGTTTGGGAAAGCCAATGGGCCCCGTTGAATCTACACACAGAAATCGATTTTCGGTGGTTTCAAAATTCATTTGGTACGTGGTTCCTCGAGGAATGTAAATGTAATCGCCATATTCAAAATCGAGTCGACCGAAATTAGTCTGGACATGGCCTTTTCCTTCATGGATAAACAATAGTTCGTCGTGCTCTCCATTTCGATAGAAATAATTCATAGAATCGGTTGGGCGAGCCACCCCAATTTGAACATCGTTATTGAACATAAGCACTTTTCTGGCTGTAATGGAGTCTCCGCCAGCAGGAACATCCTTCGTTTTAAGATGCCTATGTCTCAACATCTGATTATCTATCGCTTTTAACTCAATAACCTCGCCTGCCTCAATCCTAAGAACTCTAGTTGGCATGTGATAGTGATAAAGGAGCGAACTATTTCCATGAAATCCTTCCGCACCGAAAAGCTCTTCGGTAAAAAGCTCGCCATCTGGTCGGCGAAAAACGGTGTGCCTTTTATGAGGAATGGTTCCTAAAGAATGGTAATACATGACAATGAATTAAGAATGAAAAGTTTGAAATTAAGAATTCACTACAGGTTCCCTCTCAAGTCCTGCTCTCGCTCAATAGCTTCGAATAAGGCTTTAAAGTTACCTTTTCCAAAACCGCGTGCGCCTTTTCTTTGAATGATTTCATAGAAAAGCGTTGGTCGATCTACAACTGGTTTGCTAAATATTTGCAATAGATAACCTTCATCATCACAATCAACAAGGATACCAAGTTCAGCTAATTTATCAATGGGTTCATCAATTTTGCCCACTCGTTCTTCAAGCTCGTCGTAATAACTTGTGGGAATGGCTAAAAACTCGAGACCTCGTTCTCTTAGCTTTGTGACGGTTTCGATAATATCCCCTGTCAGAAGCGCTAAATGCTGAACTCCTGGTCCTTCAAAAAAGTCGAGATATTCTTCAATTTGCGATTTCTTAACTCCATCGGCAGGCTCATTAATTGGGAATTTTATCATTCCACGCCCACCAGCCATAACTTTACTCATAAGCGCAGAATATTCCGTAGAAATATCTTTGTCATCAAAGCTGATGTATTGCGTAAAGCCAAGCACATCACGATAAAAGGCCACCCAATCATCCATCTTTCCGAGTTCAACATTTCCAACACAATGATCTACAAATTGAATACCTACTGAACTAGATTTCAGTGTGCTTTCTTTTGCCGCATACCCTGGAAGAAAAATTCCATTATACTCTGAACGGTTTATGAAGGTATGAATCACATCTCCGTAGGTCTTTATGGCTGCTTTGCGAATGGTTCCTGTTTCGTCAGAAATGCTATGAGGAGCTACCACGGCAACAGCCCCACGCTTAACACTTTCATTAAAAGCGCGATCTACATCTTCAACATGCATCGCAATATCCTTTATTCCATCACCATGTTTATGAATAAATTCCGAAATAGGCGAAGAGCTATTTAACGGAGCCGTAAGTACAAATCGGATATTTCCTTGTTCCAAATAGAAGGAAGATCGATCTCGAACTCCCGTTTCTAAACCCGAATATGCTTTTAACTCGAACCCAAACATAGTCATGTAATAATGAGCAGCTTGCTTAGCGTTACTCACATAGTGCTCGATGTAATCTACATCTTGTAAGCCAAGATGATCATCAAACTTCTCTTCTATGGGGCGTTTTAAAACATCTTGTAACTCAGCCATAATCTTCTCTTTATCTGATTTCTATTTTATAGCCTTAAAGTATAAAAAAAAGCGCTTCCATGCAGTAATTCTACTATCTTGATTCATAAAATTATGTAATACTGAAACATTCAATAAATCTGATAACTTTATAAAGTGAACTTCCCTTTTTAAATTCTCGTTGGATATTAAAAAGCGCTTCCAAAAAAATTGTATATTTAGATATGGACACACAAAAACAATTAGACGACTTTCAAGCCCGTATTGACGCTGGCGAAAAAATTGAACCCAAAGATTGGATGCCTGAACGCTATCGGCAGCAACTTATTCGTATTTCAAGTCAGCATGCTCATTCTGAAATTGTAGGAATGCTTCCTGAAGGAAATTGGATTCAGCGTGCGCCTTCTTTAAAGCGGAAATTAGTATTACTTGCCAAGGTTCAAGACGAAGCTGGCCATGGTCTATATTTATATAGTGGAACGGAAACACTCGGAATTAGCCGTGACGAAATGGTTCGTCAATATCTGTATGGCAAAGCTAAATATTCGAGCATTTTCAACTATCCAACGCTTAGTTATGCTGATGTGTGCGTAATTGGATGGCTTGTTGATGGAGCTGCCATCGTAAATCAAACTATGTTGGCGCATTCTTCTTATGGGCCTTATTCTCGTGCAAACCTTAGAATTTGTCGTGAAGAAAGCTTCCACAAAAAACAGGGTTACGAAATGGTAGCTCGTATGATGGAAGGAACACCCGCTCAGCGAAAAATGGTACAAGAGTCTGTTGATAGACTTTGGTGGGCTACATTAATGATGTTTGGACCAAATGATTCAGAATCTCCGAACAGTGCTGAACTCATAAAATGGCAAGTAAAGCTAAAAACCAATGATGAGCTACGTCAGCATTTTGTAGATCGCGTTGTGATGGAAGCCGATGCTATTGGTGTAACTTTCCCCGATCCTGATTTAAAATTTGATGAAGAAACGGGACACTGGAATTTCGGAGAAATCCCTTGGGATGAATTTTGGGATGTTGTGAAAGGAAATGGCGTTATGAATCGTGAACGTATTAAATCACGTCGAAACGCCTACGAAAACGGTACATGGGTTCGCGAAGCTGCATTAGCTTACGCTCGAAAAAAGAGACTCAAAGAAGAAAAGGCATCGTAGTTAGAAATCAATTACAAAATTCAGAATCTCGTATTCTGAGTTCTTAGAAGTTTAAAACAAAATTGAACAATGGCAGATAATCATTCAAATAATAATTCAGAATGGCCTCTCTGGGAGGTTTTCACTCAACCGAAATCAGGAAAACCTCATGAGCACGCAGGGAGTTTACATGCTGTAGATGCCGAAAACGCGCTTCAGAATGCTCGCGATGTATACTCTAGGCGAAATGAAGGTGTTAGTATTTGGGTAGTTCCATCTGACCAAATCACCGCTTCTACCCCCGAAGACATGGGGCCGTTTTTCGATCCTGCGAGTGATAAACCTTATCGACATCCTCAATTTTATAGTGTTCCTAGAGCCGTTAAAAAAAGATCTTAAGTTTTGTTATTAGTGACCTCGTAATTACTGATCGCTACTAACTTTTATGTTTTGAATTACTATTTATGACAACAACCGACAAATTATCCAATCAAGAAGCTTTTATAACTTACTTACTCCGTTTAGCTGACGACCGCTTAATTCTTGGTCAACGTATTTCTGAGTGGTGTGGCCATGGTCCTGAACTTGAAGAAGATTTGGCTCTTGCCAATATTGCTCTCGACCTCATTGGTCATGCATCCGCATTATACGAATTGGCTGGAATTGTTGAAGGTGAAGGCCACGACGAAGATCATTTTGCTTATTTTCGTGATGATGCCGACTTCACCAATTTGCAGCTTTGCGAACTCCCTAATAATGACTACGCTTTTACGATTGCTAGGCTCTTCCTATTTAGTGCTTTTGGTTATTTCCTCTATGAAGAACTTCAGAATGCTTCTAATCCACAGTTTAAAGGAATGGTAGAGAAACACTTTAAAGAAGTGAAATACCACCTTCGGCATTCGCGGGATTGGGTACTCCGTTTAGGAGATGGAACAGACGAAAGTCACAAACGCATTCAAGATGCATTTGACGAAATCTGGATGTACGTGGGCGAACTATTTTTTATGGATGAAGTGGACGAAATCGTACGGAATGATGGCAACGGTGTAAACTTGGCTTCTTTCTACTCAAACTGGAAAGCACTTGTGGAAAACACCCTCGACGAGGCAACAATTACAGTTCCAGATTGGGAGCAATTTATGATGAAAGGAAGTCGAAATGGAATGCATACCGAACACCTTGGACATATGCTTTCAACTATGCAATTTTTGAGACGTTCTCACCCAGATGCCGTTTGGAAGTGAAATAGTATTTAGTACTGAGTATTTAGTACTGAGTAATTAGTAGTTAGTATTGAGATGTTAGGATCTCGTTCAAAAATTTAAACCAGTCCATTAGTATCTGATTGACACTAAATGCCAGTTAAAGAAACACATACTAAAGAGCAGATTTGGGAATATATCCGAGAGGTCACTGATCCTGAAATTCCTGTGCTTAATATTATTGAGATGGGAATTGCCCGAAGTGTGGATATAGATAGCGATGGAAAGGTTCTAGTTAAAATTACCCCAACATATTCTGGTTGCCCTGCGATGAGTGCCATTGAAAATATGGTTCGGGAAAAGCTGGAAGAAAAACGAGTAGAAGCATTTGATGTGCAACTAGATTATTCTGAAGCATGGACCACCGACTGGATGACGGAAGAGGCAAAAGCCAAATTGAAAGATTATGGAATTGCTCCACCAGAAAAATCGACAAGTGATGATGATTTCTTGAACAGCCTCTCAGCCACTAAAATTGTCCCATGTCCTTTTTGTGATTCTTTTGAAACAGAACTTCAAAGTCAATTTGGATCAACCGCTTGTAAATCGCAATATTTTTGCAATTCCTGTCATCAACCATTTGAACACTTTAAGTGTATTTAAACAGCGCCGATATGAGTTTAAACTTAGAAATCACTTTTTGTAGTCGCTCAAATAAATTTACATTTCTATAAATCGAATTAAATTCAAGCTTATGAAATCTCACATTCTTTCAATCGCCTTGGTTTCTCTCCTGTTTTCAATCACTGGATTTTCCCAAACATTGATACAAAAAGAAACAAATATAGATACTTCTGACCTTCACTTTTTACCCAGTTCTACGACTGATTTTGTAGCGAATTTTTCTACAAAAACTTCCCTAAAAAAAACCGATAACAAAAAAAACAGCTTCCTTTTAGGAACAGGTTATTTACTCCAAGGTTTAAAATTCAGTTCGGTTATTGACCAGTTTAATGCTACTGCTCCTTTTGATGCTCGTGGATTTGAGCCTGCCTCATTTAGCTCTTATTCGGATCTTATTGAAACCAATTATTTACTTCTGAATCCTACAAAGCCCGTAAAATGAGTCAACAATTTATTACTTCCTCTTTAGAATCTGGCGTCCTTAAAATCGTTCTTAATCGCCCTGACAAACTGAACAGTTTTAATTACGGAATGGCTGAAGAAGTTCAAGATGTATTTATCGAAGCCGCTTCAAACACTGAAGTTCGTTGCGTTTTACTTACAGGAATGGGACGTGCTTTTTGCGCAGGTCAGGATTTGGAAGAAGTTGTTGAAATTGGAAAAGACCCAACTCGCAAGTTAAGCGAAGTGGTTCATCACACCTACAATCCAATTATAAAAGCTATCCGGAATTTGGAGAAGCCAGTAATCTGTGCAGTTAATGGTACAGCCGCTGGCGCTGGTGCCAATATTGCCCTTGCCTGCGATATGGTTATTGCTAACGAAGACGCCAAATTCATTCAATCGTTTTCAAATATTGGTTTAATTCCTGATAGCGCTGGAACTTACATTTTACCTCGGTTAATTGGTTTAGCTAGAGCAACAGAACTCACTTTTACCGGACGCCCAGTTAAAGCTCCTGAAGCTGTTGCTATGGGAATGATTTATAAATCTGTTCCCGCTGAAGAATTAATGGATGAAGCTATAACACTATGTAAACATTTGGCGAACATGCCAACATACGGCCTAGGACTTACAAAACGAGGGTTTAATGCTGGTTTCAGTAATTCCCTTGAAGAACAAATGGAACTCGAAGCTGAGCTCCAAGCAAAAGCAGGTGCTTCAAAAGATTACAACGAAGGAGTGCAAGCATTTCTAGAAAAAAGAAAACCTAAATTCACAGGGAGTTAAAATGAAACTCATTCTCAAACTTGAACAAACGGCTCTTTTTCTATTTTCCATCATTCTGTTTTCTGAAATCTCAGACTTACCTTGGTATTTTTACGTAGCTTTGTTTTTTGTACCTGATGTTTCCTTTATCGCTTATGCTATAAATTCAAAAATTGGTGCCGTATTCTACAATCTACTTCACCATCAAGGTATCTGGATTATGGTTGCCGTTTTGAGCTTTTACGCCGAACTCGAGTGGCTCTTAGGGCTTGGAATAGTATTTATAGGACATGCCGCTTTCGATCGCCTCTTCGATTATGGGCTTAAATACTCGGATAATTTCCAGCATACTCATTTAGGCGTTATTGGTAAAAACTCCACTACTGAAAAATAAAGATTCGTATGAAAACTCAAACTATCATCACTTGCCCAAACTGTTCAACAACTCATTCGGCAACTATGCCAACCGATAGTTGCCAGTTCTTTTGGGAATGCCCTAGTTGTAATTCAATAGCAAAGCCGAAAAGTGGTGATTGTTGTGTTTTCTGCTCCTATGCTGAAGATAAATGCCCTCCAATGCAATCTGGCACAGGTTGTAGCTGCTAATTATTATTTAATAGAAGTTAAAGTTTGTTCTATTTACATATTGTAACCGTCTCACTTTGGGTTAATCCAAGGATTCTAGTTACAATCGACCTAACTAACACAGCACAACTTTAAATCAATAAACTAACTCATGACAAAGTATTCTATACGTATCGTTTCTGCTTTTCTATTAGTCTTTAGTTTTGTTGGAACCCTCGCTGTACAGGCTCAATCTGATATCTTCGAAAAACTCGAAGAAATTGCCATCATTGATCAAAAAGTGATGATGCCTATGCGCGACGGAACTCGACTAGCTACCGACATTTATCGTCCTAAAGGGGACAAAAAAGTTCCGATTATCTTCTCTCGGACTCCTTACAATTTTAATTCTTGGGGCGATGGCGAACAACGCACCCGAACTGCCCAGAGCGCTTATGACGCCGTTAAACGTGGCTATGCTTACATAGTTCAGAACGAACGCGGTCGCTACTTTTCTGAAGGAGAATGGGAAATTCTTGGTGCTCCACTAACCGATGGCTATGATGCTTTTAGCTGGATGGAAGACCAATCTTGGTCGAACGGTAAAGTTGGGACCATTGGTTGTTCTTCAACAGCGGAATGGCAAATGGCTGTAGCTGGTATGGATCACCCTGCTCACGCGGCAATGGTTCCTCAAGGATATGGCGCTGGCGTTGGTAGAGTTGGTAAGTTTTTTGAGCAAGGAAACTGGTACCGTGGTGGTGCTGAGCAGTTATTGTTCTTTTCTTGGTTATACGGCGTTGAACAAGACAAATTCAAGCCTAGAATTCCAGCAGGTGCTACGCAAGAAGATCTGATCCGTATTTCTCGTTACTACGATCTCGGACCAGAAAATCCACGTATAGATATGAAAGAAGCTTTATCGCATCTTCCTATTCAAGACATCCTAAAGAACATTAATGGAAAGCATGAAGTTTTTGATGGAATGGTTCGTCGTACTCCAAATGACGCAGATTGGTACAGTGGTGGTTTATATCACGACGATATGGACTTCGGTGTTCCTAGTTTTTGGTTCGTTTCTTGGTATGACGTTTCATCTAGCCCAAACATTGCGTTGTTTAATCATGTACGTAATAATGCTTCAAGTAAAGAAGTTCGTGATAACCAATATTTAGTTATCGCTCCAACCCTTCATTGTGGATATACTCGTGCTACCGAAAACACTATTGTTGGTGAACGAAGTGTAGGTGATGCTCGCTCTAATTACGAAGAGCAAATTTATGGCTGGTTTGATATGTGGTTAAAAGGCGAGAAAACTGGTTTCAAAGAAAACACTCCTCGTGTTCAGTACTACACAATGGGAAGCAACGAATGGCAGAAAGCAGACCAATGGCCTCCAGTAGGCGTTGAAATGACTCCATTCTACCTAAGTAGTAACGGAGAAGCGAATAGCTTATATGGTGATGGTAAACTTGTTACTAAAAAGCCAAGTAAAGATAATCCTGACAGCTTTACTTATGACCCAATGAATCCTGTTCCTTCTTATGGTGGAAATGTTTGCTGTACTGGAAACGCGGTTCAAGGTGGCTCATTCGACCAACAAGGAATGGAAACCCGCCACGATATTCTGGTGTACACGTCTGATCCTTTAGAAGAAGGAATCGAAGTTTCTGGATTTATCGAATCTACCTTATATCTATCATCTGATGTAAAAGATACCGACGTTACCATCAAAATTATGGATGTTTATCCAGATGGCCGAGCTTATAACTTGGACGAAACTATCCAAAGAGTTCGTTACCGTGAAGGATACGAAAAAGAAGTATTCATGAAAAAAGGCAACGTGTATAAAGTTGATTTAACACCTATGTCGACTAGTAACTATTTCGAAAAAGGCCACAGTATCCGAATCGAAGTATCCAGCAGTAACTTCCCGCGTTTTGCTAGAAACTTGAATACCGGTGGAAAAAATTATGACGAAAAAGAAGGCGTTGTTGCTAATAACAGCATTCACCACTCTTCAAAATATCCGTCTCAGATTAAATTGCCGATTATGAAAAAATAATCTCTCTTCATGAGATAAAAAGGCAAAAGTAATTCGAAAGGCTAGTTATCACACATCGGTAACTAGCCTTTTTTTGTACATTTCACTTATTAAATACGGCTATTTACAAATTGTAACTCTCCCTCTTTGGGTTAATCCAAGGATTCTAGTTACAATCGACCTAACTAAC